>Ga0182004_10001590_pt1 | contig 16846 bp, 11 predicted proteins | sample Sormic07211540_1_FD_120479 | JGI IMG/M metagenome (GOLD analysis project Ga0182004, IMG submission 120479) | Endophyte microbial communities from Sorghum bicolor roots, Mead, Nebraska, USA - 072115-40_1 MetaG | ecosystem: Host-associated > Plants > Roots > Unclassified | place: USA: Nebraska...
GCCCCGGCCACTCCCTCCCACCCACAGTCCCACTCCCAGGCGCGACCCTGAACTCGACGCGTTACAGCCTCCCTCCCATGCGCGCGCGCTATCGCAGTCTAGGCCGTACGAGCTATGCCGCAGCAGCATCTGCTTCTTCTCGCCAGGCGCGCCGCGCGCTCCACGGGGCGGCGCCCGCTCCCGGTCACATGCAGAGTCAGCGCGGTAGCGCGCCGCCGCTCGGGCTCGCTGCCCCCGCCGCGCAGGCGCAGCACATTGGGTGTATGCTGGCCGAGGGCCTCCGGCCGGGCGCGCTCGAGCTCGCCGCGGCGATCAGGTCGGCCTCGGCGCTCCCGGGGGGCGGCGGCGCCCTCGCGAGGTGCCTCCACGGGCTCGCCGTGAAGTCCGGGCGCGTGGCGAGCAGCGCGACGGTGGCCAAGGCGGTCATGGACGCGTACGGGAGGAGGCTCGGGTCCCTCGCGGACGCCCTCCTGGTGTTCGACGAAATGGCGCGCCCCGACGCGGTGTGCTGGAACATCCTCATCACCGCGTGCTCTCGCCGCGGGCTTCTCGATGACGCTTTTGTTCTGTTCCGGTCGATGCTCTCCTGTGGCGTGGTGGAGCAGAGCATGCCGACTGCAGTGACGGTGGCTGTGATTGTTCCAGCGTGTGCGAAGTGGGGGCATTTGCGGACTGGCAGAAGCGTCCATGGCTACGTAGTGAAGACTGGTTTGGAATCAGATACTCTGTGTGGAAATGCATTGGTGTCGATGTATGCGAAATGTGGTGGAAGCAGGGCAATGGATGATGCACATAGAGCGTTTTCTTCTATTCGCTGTAAAGATGTTGTTTCATGGAATTCAGTCATTGCAGGGTACATAGAGAATCGGTTATTTCAGGAGGCGCTTGCGCTGTTCGGTCAGATGACCTCACAGGGATCTCTTCCAAATTATTCAACAGTGGCTAGTATTCTTCCTGTGTGCTCATTCACGGAGTTTGGGAGGTACCATGGGAAAGAAGTGCACAGTTTCGTGGTCAGGCATGGTTTGGAAATGGATGTATCTGTTTCTAATGCACTGATGACACACTATTCCAAAGTGCTTGAAGTGAAGGCTGTAGAATCAATATTTATGAGTATGGATGTGAGGGATATCGTATCATGGAACACCATTATTGCAGGATATGTGATGAATGGGTATCACTACAGAGCATTGGGCCTGTTTCATGAGCTTCTGTCTACAGGAATTGCTCCTGATTCTGTTTCTTTTATCAGTCTGCTCACTGCTTGTGCTCAAGTAGGTGATGTCAAGGCAGGGATGGGGGTTCATGGTTATATCCTTCAAAGGCCAGTACTTCTTCAAGAAACATCCTTAATGAATGCTCTTGTCACTTTTTATAGCCACTGTGATAGGTTTGATGATGCTTTCCGAGCTTTCACCGATATTCTGAACAAAGACTCAATTTCATGGAATGCGATTCTCTCTGCTTGTGCCCACAGTGAACAGCATATCGAGAAGTTCTTTGTACTGATGAGTGAAATGTGCCGTGGGGTAAATCAGTGGGATTCAGTCACAGTCTTGAATGTTATACATGTGAGTACCTTCTGTGGGATTAAGATGGTCCGTGAAGCGCATGGGTGGTCCCTACGAGTTGGTTATACAGGCGAAACTTCAGTAGCAAATGCTATTCTGGATGCTTATGTGAAGTGTGGCTATTCACACGATGCAAACATACTTTTCAGAAACCATGGTGGGCGGAACACTGTAACTGACAATATAATGATTTCTTGCTACCTGAAAAATAATTGTATAGAGGATGCTGAGGTGATCTTCAACCATATGGCTGAGAAAGACCTGACTTCATGGAATTTGATGATCCAGTTGTATGCGCAGAATCACATGGATGACCAAGCTTTCAGTCTGTTTAATCACTTGCAATCTGAAGGCTTAAAGCCTGATCTTGTTAGCATCACAAACATTCTTGAGGCTTGCATCCATTTGTGTTCTGTACAGCTTGTGAGACAATGCCATGCCTACATGCTCAGAGCATCACTAGAAGACATCCATCTTGAAGGAGCTCTTGTTGATGCATACTCAAAGTGCGGCAACATAACCAATGCATATAACATCTTTGAGGTCAGCTCAAAGGACCTTGTCACATTCACTGCCATGATTGGATGTTATGCAATGCATGGAATGGCAGAAAAGGCAGTAGAGCTGTTCTCTAAAATGATTAAACTTGACATCAGGCCAGACCATGTAGTTCTTACCACACTCCTGTCAGCATGCAGTCACGCAGGGCTGGTTGATGCAGGAATCAAAATTTTCAAGTCCATCGGAGAGATTCACAGAGTTGTACCGACAGCAGAACACTATGCGTGTATGGTTGACCTTCTTGCCCGCAGCGGACATCTCCAAGACGCATATATGTTTGCCTTGGATATGCCCCCTCATGCAGTCAACGCCAATGCATGGAGCTCCCTGCTAGGGGCATGCAAGGTCCATGGAGAGATCAAAATTGGCCAACTCGCTGCTGATCAGTTGTTCTCAATGGAAGAGGGGGACATTGGGAACTATGTCATTATGTCAAACATCTATGCAGCTGATGAGAAATGGGATGGTGTTGAACATGTCCGGAAACTGATGAAGTCCAAGGATATGAAGAAACCTGCAGGATGCAGCTGGATTGAGGTTGACAAGACTAGGCATTTGTTCAAAGCCAGCGATACTAATCACCAAGATAGGTCTTGTATTTACGATATGTTAGGAAGTTTGTATCAGCAAATCAAAGATACACAGACTCAGAACATGGCAATGATGAAATCTATGTGACCACAAGTTGCAGAAACTAGAAGTGAAGTGCTCTTCATCAAAGATGTGCTAGGTTAGGTGGCTTTCCTGGCTCAGTTGCAGGACTTCCACTTCCTGGCTGCAAATAGTAACAAATCCTGACTGCTGGGTGCTATTGATCTGTGCATGAAACTAATATTTTGTAGGCATTAATGTTTATATACAGTTGTACTGACAAGTTCATCCTGTTGGCAGAGGCAAAAATGAGGATTTACAGTTTTGTTTTAGGAGGTTCAGTTGCTTAGAAGGCAATTGTTGTCGCATGCCCAGGAATAGTAAGCATCTTCATGTCCTAGCAGATGGTAATTTAATTGCATCCTATGCCTTGTCAAATTTTCAGTTCCTTTTGTCTTTTTATGAGAAATACTAAAATTCATTTTTGCCATGCATTTCGTTTCTGGCATTTTTTATGATTCTATTAGAAGATGCGGTGAGGGTGTGCCTGCTAATTTTAGTTAGTCCCAGAGGCAAGGATGCATTGTTTATTCTGCTCTAAGTATGATAAGTTCCTTTTCTCTTGACTGCTATAGGCCTATCACCCAGTCTTACGGTCTTACCCTTGTGCTCAATACCTGCACTATAACCATTCGTATGGGTTACAGTTTACCTTAATTCCCAGTTATCCTTCTTTTCTTATACTAATGTGACCTATTGTTGTGATTGTAGTAGGCTTTGAAATGAACAAGATTTTTTCCATTCTAAAATGAGCCAAAAACTTATATACACTTCCACTTTGTTTCTGAAGCAGGTAGATCCTACACTGTAATGAGAACTAATAATTTAGGCATGGTTTTTTGCATCCCTGGTTTGTGGCTTCATGCAGAGGCTGGAGATTATCTCCATTATGTAAAGATGTGAGCACTGGCAAGTGGCAAGGATTGTGAGGCCAAGAAAGAGACCATGGAATTTCAAGTTAACCAAGGTCCTTAGAAAGTATATAACTCGTGATTTGCTTTTAAAAAGAAGTTGATGTTTCCTTTATTCCAACCATATAGGTAATAGGTCCATACCATGCACACTTCTGTTTATGACAAATTCAGTGTAACAGTTGTTGGTATTGGCACTTGGCATTGTGTCAACACTGCACGCACTGCCAACAACATCTCCATGGGCGGAGTATGACTAGAGATCTGAAGGTAATATTGTTTCTCTTCGGATCTGAATTTGTAGATGTTGCCAGTTCCAGTGCTTGAGCCTTCATGTGCATGAACTTTCAATGGAGTTTTTTTTTATCCTACCGCTCCTGGATGCCAAATAAGCATGCAGACTCGTGTACCTGCTAGTGCTATGGTTCAGAACTTCCTTCACTTTTAGTAAGAAGCTCATTAACACTCATTACGGATTGAATCACGGTTCTTGAGTCTGGGTTGTATGATATGGCGTTATTTTCCACACTTTGGGCTTTTTGCCTTTTAGGCATATCCACGCTGCTATCAGACTGATTTCTCGTTTTCAGGATCAGATTGGAGAGGGGTATCTCAAGTCAAGGTCTATATGATTTTTCAATCCCATGGGCGAATCCTCTAATTGCTCAAGTTGATCATCGACTGCTGGATCCAGTTCAAAGAGCAAGCCAAACAGCAAGCTTTTGTGGACCCGTGGTCATGTGGTAGTGTGGTACTCAATAGCTGTTCATGTTCTGCACTGTTGTTAGCACTGATAACCTCCCAGTTGAGCGCAAGCAGGGACCAACTGCTGCCGGCGGCAGATTTCTCTTGAAAAAGAGCAGGAGATTGGGATTTGGAGGAGGACGCCGAGCAGCGCTCAAGCGTGGGGCAAGGCACCGACTCCGAATCCACAAACTAACCGAACCAGTTGCCAGGGCACGCGTTTTCGCCAGGAATACCCGTGGTTGCCCGTTGCTGTCCACCAAACGGAAATCGAGCCCGAACAGGTCACCAACCAAACCCGGGGTAGACCGTTCGGCCGCACTGCTATAATAGCCTCCTCGCCGCCCACGCAACGCAACTGTCCCCACATCGCCGCGCGGAGGAAAAAAAAAAGATTCCCCTTTGCTCACCGGGAAGCGCCGACGCCGTTGATGGATTTCGGAAGGACCAAAGCTGCCGCCGTAGCCCTGACGTCCGAATCGACCTCCGCCTCGTCCCGTCTGCTCTTCTCGGCCCCCGCCACGCCGTGGTTCCGGGAGCTGTGGGTCAACGCCTCCAAATAACGGCTCTTCGAGAGGTGCGCTGTCTGACTCGATTTGGTTGTATCCGTGCAGTTGTTATTCTGTGGTTGGATTGGATGTTCATCTGTGTTAATTTTGATGGCCTTGGACCCTTGGTGTTTTAAGCCGGCTTGGTTGCTGATAACTCTTGTAACCAGTAGATTGTTCGTTCGAGCTACCTCACAGTTGACTCTCCACCACCAAAGAGATACTCTGATCATACGGACCAAATCCCAATATTCCCAATAATGTTAGACTCAAACATATTAGATAGAAGAACTGGAGCATACTTGTGATTTTCTGAAAACAAGCAGCCTCAAGTCTAATTACGAAGAGCCTGTATTGGGTGAACTGAGCTGACCTTTTTGCTCCCATGTTATAGGAGAACACTGGTGGATTTCTCAGCTGGTGGTGGGAAATAAAGCGACTGGCCCAGCATCCTTGTGATAGCGATCACAGCATCGTCAGCTTCTTCAGTTTCAGCTGAAACTAGACTGATCAAGAAGGTGGCCAGCCGTCGAAATGCATAGACAGAAGATTGCAAACTCTGGGTGGGCTGCGTTTGATCGCAAGTGGCGCAGCGCAGATGGCAGTGGGGATGAAGGTGATGCTGATTCATTTCCGGCTCTCTCAAGTTTTGGAGCCCCCAATCTTGCTAGCAGCTCCATTACAGAAAAGAATGGGCTGAAACCAAAGCCTTTTGCTTCAGTGGTTCGCCCTTCTGTTGATTCAGGAGCTGTTAGTAATGGACGTGGAAATAAGAATTCTGCTAATCATGTGGAGAATGGGAATCACGGTGCAATTTCTGCATCTGTTAATAAAGTTAAGCTCTTGAAAGATGCACACAGTTGGGCTGACAGTAATTTAATCGAGGATGTATTAGCTGCTGTGAATAATGATGTCAGCCAAGCATCTGATTTGTTGAAAGCTATGGTCTCTCCTGACTTGCAGACTGGAGAGGATAGAACATCTGACCAACTTGCTGCTGTGATGAATAACACACAAGGATTACCATCAGAAAGTGCTGGAGCAGGCAAAGCAAATCCAGATAGCTCAAAGTTGTTGCCGCTGCCGCTGCCGCCGATGAATTTTCCCTCTATACCCTTGGAGCCTGAATTGGAAGAGATTGATGATGATTACTTGAACTACCGGAAAGATGCACTGAAGATGATGAGGTATGATCATTGTGCTTATGTTTTCCAAATTGTCTGCTGTTAGCATAGTTTTTGCTCTGGGGTATGCATAGAAGAAGCTTGTCTCTATTCTTTCTGTATCCAACAGGAGTCTAGGATGGTCATTCTAGTTCTAGTCGTGATGTGTATAACTATTAAGCATAGAACTTGCATATGATCACTTAATCTTGTAATTTCAAACTTGCATGAGCATTCAAAGCCATTAATTTGTAAAGCATTCTAGAACGAATATGAAATCCTTGAATTATAGGGCCAACAGTCCATAAAAAATTATCAGACACTAAGGCAGTTGAAAATGGCAATATTTTTATTTTAGGTTTGTATACTTGTTTTATGTGATGACCAAACTCAACTCTTTTCAAGTTAAATAACGATCCACTTTCTTTCCTTCTGATAACAGGGCTGCCACAAAGCATTCCCAGTCTGCCAGCAATGCATTCTTGAGAGGTGACCATGCTTCTGCCAAGGAATTTTCTCTCAGAGCTCAGGAAGAGCGTGCAGCTGCTGAAAAGCTGAATAACAAGGCAGCAGAAGAAATATTTCGCCTCAGGAATAGCAGTAATGACATCTGGAAGATAGACATGCATGGTCTTCATGCATCAGAGGCTGTGACAGTATTGGAGAGGCATCTCCACATGATAGAGTTCCAGCAACCTGGGAATAAGTCAGCTTCAACTGAGGACTTAGCTAAGTTGGAGTCTGCATATTCTGAATCAACCACTGGTTTAAACATTGAGCTTGCCGCTGAGAAGGTGGTCTTACGTCGGCCTAAGCAGTATATCTTACATGTGATCACAGGTAATCTTTTGTTCCTCTATGCATGCTTTCCTATCACATATGGTTTCATTTCAAATCTAAAACAGTTTATGTTTCATCACTTTTCTTGCCACAATCTTTGTAATTATGATATATAAATGTGCAATTTAACGGATGTGCGCATCTTGGTATCATTTTACAAGCAGATAATGCGTTGGTTTGGTTCATTTAATAACAGCATACATAGAAGAAAGAATGATTTCATGTTCATGATGTAAGCAACACCAGCTTTGGTAATAACTCATTTCTGTTTGTACTTTACACAGGGATGGGTAACCATAGCAAAGGGCAGGCTTCACTGCCTGTTGCCGTTAGGGGTTTCCTTATTGAGAACGGGTAACTTTCGATGCAATCAATACAACTCTACATCTAAGTGTACACACACAAGTATGATTGACAGCCTTCTGCTTGCAGGTATCGATTTGATGAGCTGAGGCCTGGTGTTTTTGCGGTTCGTCCGAAATTCCGCCGCAGGTGAACGTGTAGAAGTTTGTACAATTGTAACATGATGTATGTATCAGTTGTGCCGACATAGCCACTGCCTATGAAACTAGAATGGCAGGGTGGGTAATAGGAAATTCCAGCAACTTTATTTTTCCTTGATTAATAAAGCGAATTTGTACATCTGTGGTGTTCTTTAACCTCCTTGAACAGTAACTTCCTTCCCACTTGACATGCGATTTGTGATTGTAACAATGACCGTAATTGTGCTAGTTTACGGCAATGGCATGCAATGTTGTACTGCAGAATTGGGTTGCCATTGTCAAGAGCCAGTCTGTGTGATTCCTTCAGAGGCTCTGCTGGTAAAAAGCATTCGTCACAACTCATAATTCACTGGTCTACTTCGTATCTTCTTCACTGTAAACCATTGCTTTGCCGACAGATGTGATTCCAGAGGCTCCATGATTTACTGACATTTCATTTGCCCTCCAACCTCCAAGCATTTTGCTTTCAGGCATGGCATTCCTCGTGCCCTGTCTGTTGTGAACAGAAATAAATTTGTAATGTCATAGATCTTGAGCTCGACTTCAGTTGCCTGAGCCAATGGCCACATCCTAAAAGAAGGAAATCGAGCTAATAATGGGCAACTTGGCAAGCAGAAGCAGCAGAGCAACTTTTCCATCGCTGGGCTGCTTCTTCCTGCTTGCAACGTGGCCGCTGTTTCTGCGGCACACCCCGCCGGCCCTCCCTGACCCTCTGGCGATGTGGCCCCTCTCCCCGTGTGCGCGCTTGCAGTCTTGTGGTTCCCAAGCGCAGAGCAGTTCGTGGAGCCAGGTGGCCTGCAGCCCACACCACGCATCGCGTAGTTGGCTCGCGGGACCCAGGCGTCAGCATCGCGCCTCCCTCTCCCGAAGCTCGCGTCTCGGCGTCTGTCTCCTCGCACCTCGGCGCCCGGACCCGGAGCGAGCCTGAGGCGCGCGACAAAGCGATGGCCTCGCCGGCGGCGGTGACGCGGCACCCTTCCCCCACCGTCCTTGCCTCCGGCCCTCGCTACTGCCGCCGCGTGAGTGCTCCCCCTCTCCCGCTCCCCCGGTGTAGTCTGCGGATGTAACACTGTGATTCCACTGGTGGAATCCACGCCCAGCGGTGCGGTTAGTGAGCTCCTGAGAACCGTAGGGTTTCAACGCCGCACCTCGTTCCGAAGCTGCCATATTATTCTTAATTCTTCTAGGAGGGAATGAGCGGTGCGAGTTTTTAGGGGAACCCGTTTAGCCATGGATTATTCTGATTGACACGAAACAGTACAGTTGAGTACTTGAGTGAGTGTGTTAGATTTGGAAGCAGGAGGCTGATGTGCACAATTGTTTGGATGATCGTTTTGTACTGAAGGGCCGGATTGATGGTTTGGACTGTCATTATATATATGCCACACGCAGAAATCATGATTTCCTCGTATAATATATACTGATTTAGGTATTGTTAGATAATGGTATGGCCCATAGGCCATATTGATGGTTTGTTCGAGTGCTTCATTAAGCAGGAGAGAAATGGATATATTGCACACTACAAGTTGCTTGTCTGAGTCTTGTGCACATGTAACATTGAACGCCGCAAACTGCCTGGGCTGTTCCAGAATAAGTTTGGTCTGAAGTGGCCATATGGTTTACACCCATTCTGGCATCTGTTTAGTTTCCTTTGTTTACCTATATTCTGTTCTGTATAATGTTTGTTCATCCCGCTACAGAATTTTGTTCCCAAAACTAAGTTTGTTCACTCTGGCAACGATCATTTGCAGGGACATCCACCCTCAAAAGTTGGCTTCCGAAGCTTGGCGCCACGGCTAAAGGTCAATGCACTTTTTGGGTGGCCTAAGGGAGACACGTCAACACGTCAACTGATCCCTCCTGCTGCTGAATCATATACGCTCTCAGGGTCAGCCTTAGAGGTGTTTTGTGTTTCTTGAGTGAACTCCTTTTCCAGGACTTATGCACCTAATTCATGATTTCCTTAATCGCTCGTTCGTTTCAGGTGGGTGCAAAACCACGTGAGGTGTCTATTTCTGTTGCTTCTTCTATCATGGACATTCCTGCTGCGGATTGGGATGCCTGTGCGTGTGATCCAGATGATCCTGAAAACTTTAACCCTTTCCTTACTTATGCATTCCTCTCAAGCTTAGAAGAATCACATTCTGCAGTAAAGGTAAGCACATAAATCACCATGTATCCTCGTCAGATCATACAAAGACATTTCTGTTTTAATCACTGTTCACCTACTGCATACACAGACGTTTAGCCCGTTTGACCGTTTAATTGGTTGTTTACACCAAATAATGGCTAAATGATAGGTGACCGACTGTATAACATTTAGCGTTTAGGTGAACACTAGTTTTAACCGTTAAGTGCTCAAGCTCCATTATAAGCATGTGTAATGTCTTACACATTGATTTTGACGATAAATTTGCTGTGTTTAATTGACAACAGAACTACAAACAAGATTTGTCTGCAATACCACCAGGCATATTGAGACATCAAAAATGATGAATTACCTATGACCAGGGGGTGTTCTGTGTGCTTAGCCTGACCCATCATGATTGTGATTCTATTTCTTTTGCGATTCTTAATTGCACAATTGCTTTCTTTATGAAAATTACTCCCGTAGATTGAACAAAGATTAGCTCTAACTTTTATTCAGTACCAACATGCATGGATGTACACACTGTTATCTTATTGTCTTCCTTGAGACCTTGGTCTCAACTGATTTCAGGAAACTGGCTGGTTACCTTTCCATGTTGTTGCACGGGATGAGAATGGACATATTATAGGTGTTGTTCCGCTTTACCTTAAAAGGTTTAACATCATTAACAGAATATCATCTCCTGTCTTCCTACTTGCTATGTACTATGTGCTCCTTTCATCTTGTTCATTGGTTGAGTGACAACATTGTGAACTTGCAGTCATTCTAGAGGAGAGTTTGTGTTTGATCAATCATGGGCAGAAGCTTACTACAACTATGGCCTTGAATACTATCCAAAGCTCCAGTCCTGTGTGCCTTTTACTCCAGTAACTGGTCAAAGAATATTACTTCGAAATACATCATATCGTGATCAAGTTTTTGATGCACTTGTCAAAGGTTTGATGAGCCTGACTACCAAGGTATCTGGATTAGCGTTCTTGCAAATATTTGTTTAAGTGGTGACTACTAAGAATGCCTAAAAATTATTATATCAAAATCATCCTATATTTTTAGCATCTATGTGCTACTGTTCATTGTTTCCACTTTCCACCTTTTATCAGCTCTACTTCATATGGCATTGTGATATCCTCTAGGACTAACCATTGCTTAATTCTTGAGTCATTTGTCTTCTTTTATTCTTGTTTTCTTGACATTTACAGTGTATACCAAAGGGCACCAAGTCTGTTTCATTTAAATAGAAGAGTTTGGTTGTCTGCTTGCAGCTACAAAGTTGCTAAATCAGGGCTTGATCGTTAATGTGTGTCGGTAATGAGTCAATGCTTTTTTTCCTCGAAAAATGCAGGAGAGCTGCGCATCATTATATTAAGAAGTGAAAAAAAGGGAAAGAACCCATACAACACGCCCCAGGCCAGCCAAAAGGCAAGCCCACACACTCACACCAACTCACGCCAACTCACACAAAACTCCCCCAAACTCTCTGATCCTTAGGCGTCCGTTTCAAAGGGCGACCAACTAATGAGTCAATGCTGAAGTAATAAAAGTTTAAAATCCTGTCTCTCTTCACAACTCATGTTTCATTATCTTTATGGTGTTAACTTGTAACACCCCAAAGTCCAAACAGCTCAGATTCACTCTGAGCGCTCACACTCTCACCAACCCACTTAACCTAGGGTTAACCCGGGGTTTGGTGGGCCTAAAACCCCTACAAACTTGCATCAACACACACATGGGCCACCATGGGCCTAATTCAAACTGGGCCGATGTCACATTACTAATTATTGATGTAGGCTCATGTATATGTGAAGTAGTGACAACCTTTTTGGGTTGCTTTGTTTATTTATCATCTACCTCTGTGTAGCTCTTATAAGACTACCCTCAGATGTATTGAACCAAGTTAATATCTGTCGGTTTCTGCTGCATTTCAGATGAACGTGTCATCATTACATATTACTTTTCCGTCTGAAGGTGAATTCAGCAAATTGAAGAATAGTGGGTTGTTACAAAGAATTGGGTTGCAATATCACTGGAGAAATCGGAATTACAAGAGGTGCTAACGCATTATGATATTAATAGCATTTCCTTCTGGATGGTTCAATGCTTGAAGTTGGGACTTCTACGTTCTAACCATATTATACTGCAACTTGGGGTTTCAATACTTGGTTGGAACATCTAGTTTTAAGAAAATCTTGGTGGACTAGAAGTGCAAACAAGCTCACAGTTTGGATGCAGCTACTATTTCCCTCATATACTGTTAATTCAAGGCATTTTTCTGTTCTTTTCCCACAACATCTCATTTTTGTTAAAAAATATGACACTTGGTTGTTGTATACTCTCTATCATTTGCTGTAGTAATTTATCTGTTAATCGTTGTGAATCAGCTTGTTATAGCATTCTAGTTAGACTTTCTCTGTGGGACATGAGGTCTTATACCTATTTTGGCTAACTTCTTCCTTTATTAGTGCCAAAAAAGTAGTTATCTTGACCAGATAATTGTAGCTAAGAGGACACATTTCAGATAAAAGCATAGCATGTGGACCATCGTTTTAAAGCAGTGTTTTTTTATGGAATCACTGCCTTGTTGACTCTGTGCTAAACTTTGCGAGATTACATTTTAGTTGCCTAGTTTATTGTGATTTCTCAATGTTTGCTGATATTCATTGCTCACCATGTTTTTTCAGTTTTGATGAGTTTCTGATGGATTTGAAGCAACCTAAACGGAAGAATATCAGACAAGAACGTAAAAAGGTTTACCTTCTTTTGGCTTAATTGATTCAAATGTGCTTGTCAATTGAGGATAATCTTTTTTGGAAACTTCCCAGATTCCTGCTCAAAATTTGCAAATGAAGCGACTTCGTGGAGACGAAATAAAGGTAATTATAAGGGAGAGATAGTTCTTTAATCGTACTCTTCAGTCACTTCTTTTACATTATCATATTCTTCACAGTATCTCATTAGCTTTGTTGCTTTCTGGACAGCTTACTTATAATTGTTTCCATTCACATTGCAGAGCAGCCACTGGGATGCCTTCTATAAATTCTACCGTAACACAACTGATAATCAGTTTGGTTTCACATTCTTCTTAACTTGTATTTTTTTTATTCTATACCTAACATCATGTTCTTGAAATGGTTGTTCATCTTCTGTCAGCATTCATACATATCGCGATGCCGCACCATTCTTGTTGACTCACTCTTCAACTTGAATTCCGGTGTCCATTTCTTCTTATTTACAATGTCACATAGTTTCACCTAGGTTGATCTATTTTTTTATCTGCACCCTTTGTAAACATGTATGATTTTTTTTAAAGGATTAATATTTAAGTGTGCTACTGTGTATTGAGAACTGAAGTTAATCAAAGCAAGGAAGGAATAGAAGTTTAGCAAATTATCAGGCAAAAAGGTCATTTAATCGAGCTAAATGGCCACTTAAACAGATACATTTGGCCATTGTGTAGTGTTTAAACAGGCTAAATTGCCATTTAGGAAAAAAAGGATTGGAGTTTGAACTTTGAAGTAATTACTGATAAATGCATGTGACTGCTAGCACATTGCCTTCTACTTGAACTGAAAGAGGCAACAAAGTTTTAAGAACCATCACCGCGTGAGTGCGTGACCCCCTCACCTTTTTGCACTTTCTTTTTGTTACACGGCATATCTGTAGGTATTTGTGGTGACCATGCCTAGGCACGTTTTTCATTAACAGGGGCATATATGTAGGTATGAATTAAGATTGTATAGAATTCGCTAGTGCAGTAATGTAGGTTTCTGTATTTTCACTTGTAGCTAGGGAAGTAGGGATGCTTCCATAGGTCTTTTCTGTCCCATGTCCTCTGTTTTTGAAATCCGAATCTGTTAATTAAATGAGTTCTGTGGCGACCCAGTGATCCAGAGAAAGCAAAACTTGCATCCCTACTCATAGCTTACTTTTCACTGCAGTTGGGGCCGACCATACTTGACAAGGGATTTCTTTCACCTCTTGGGCGAAAAGATGGGGGAGAATGTGATGCTTATTGTTGCTGAAAAAGATGATAAACTAGTTGCTGGAGCTCTTAACCTTATTGGAGGTGATACACTGTTTGGCCGGTTATGGGGATGCCTGCCAGATGCTTACTTTCCCAATTTGCATTTTGAAGCTTGCTATTATCAGGTAATTTGCTCATGTTTAGAACCATATCTTTGGAACAATGCAATAATATGGTTTGTTTATAGAATTTGATATTGTCCAGGCGATTGAAGCAGCCATAGAGTTAAACCTGAGTAATGTGGAGGCAGGTGCTCAGGGAGAGCACAAGATCCAGCGTGGTTACCTCCCAGTGACAACTTACAGCTGCCACTACTTTTCAAATCCTGGTTTTGCGGCAGCTATTGGAAATTTTCTTACACATGAGACGGCTCAGGTATTTTCGTGTTGATATTTTGAACCAGTTTCTTGCCAAAACTATGTGATATCAACCTTGCTGTCTTTGTTCTACTCACTTCTGTGTGCTGAAAATAATCTTTTGTGGACACATATACAACTCTTTCATCTGAGTGCATAGTATCTGTAGTTAATCAGTGCCATCCACATCCAATGCCAAACTCACCTCCTAGATTGAGCACCACATCTGGAACCCTTACATCTGAAGCTTGTCATGTTTTGGTTTCAATATTTTCCACTAGATTAGCCTCACATTCTGATGGGCTGATTGGGTGCTCTAGTGGACGGCATCATCACCAATAGTTGATATACTCACACAAAAAAGAAATTATTACCTCAGCAATACCACTTTTTGGAGCTAATGCGATTCTATGTTAGCCAGTGCTGAGTGTGACTAAGATCAGGACATCTTAGTAAACATGCATTGACTTTAGCAGTACTTTGTTGATACCATATATTAACGCATAAGGCATGATATCTTATTTCACCTTTTTCTAGCTTATTGTTGAGAAATTCTATTTTTCCTCCCGGTGGTAACTGCTGACACTACCAGTGTGGCGTTTATTTTATGTCAGACACTTATTTTCTTAAAATCCTTAGGGAAATGCAGTTTATTATGATGGACAGTTTGCATACCTTTCTGCCTTTTCCTGAAACTCCCAACTAATATTCTTGGTGTTAATAATACCAGGTTAAGCGTGCTATTAAGGTCCTTCATGATTCGGGTCCATACAAGGAAGACATACTGAAAGAATTTGCAGCTCAACAAGGCATCGACCTGTAGAACACAGAAGGAGCTAACACTTTGCATACTGTTTTATAGGATTAGCATCTTTTATGTAGCAACAGGAATACGGGTAATCCCATCAACTATACCAAATTACGGATCCGACATTTGTACACTGCTAGGAATGTAAATATTCAACATGTAAATCTAAAACCATTGGCTCCAATGGTCAACATCTAAACCCAAACATTCTGCGATACTATGCATCTCTGCGTCAGAATTCAGAAATGCTTTCTGGGCGCTATTACCTCAGCCTTAAATAAACCTAGCCGTCAAGTTGGGAGCTATAGCTATACTTGTTTCTACTTTTCCCAACAGAAGGATCTGATGCTTCATGTATATTGCGCTCTTTTCTAATGGGATCTCTGATGCTTCATGTATATTGCGCTCTTTTCTAATGGGATCTTTCCCATCAGAAGGATCATCTGAACTATAGTACTCCTTCCGTCCCAAAACAAGTATCGTTTTCGCTTCTCGAGAAATAACTTTAACTAAATATATAGTAAAAAATATTAGTATTTATAGTACATAATTAGTATCATTGGAAAGATCTTTAAGTCTAGTTTTTAACAAATTTATTTAGAGATATAAATATTGTATATATTTTCTACAAATCGAGTCAAACTTGTGGCACAAAAATCTAAAACGACACTCTTTTTGGAACGGAGGGAGTAGGAAATAGTAGGTGAGCAGTTGGCATCACCCAAGAGGATATGCAGGAAAAGGAAGGCGCAACGTCGCATCAGCATATCATACAAGATCCAAGCTCAAAAGGACGTCAGATATCCTCGGATTGCGCACAGCATTCTGATTCTGTACCGCACTTGCTTTATAGTAAAGTTCTTAAATGGAAGTCATTTTGTTTTGTCAAAACTTCTCTAAGGGCTCGTTTGGTTTCCTCCGGTAAAGTTTAGCTTTTGTCACTTCGAATGTTTGGACATATGTATGAAGTATTAAATATAGACTATTTACGAAACTAAAAACACAGCTATAGAGTAATTTGCGAGACGATTCTTTTAAGCCTAGTTAGTTCATGATTAAACATTAATTATCAAATAAAACGAAAATGCATCCATTGAACTTTAACACCCCAAATCAAACACTCCCCCTAACTTTGATTAAATTTATTGAAAAGTACATAAATATCTACAACTATCATTTAATCATGATATGTTAGTATCCTAAATTTCGTAGTACCATGCTTGTAGGCTCATAATATTAAAATAGAAGTGTTTAGAAGTCTTTTAAAATTGCAACAGTACATTAAAGCCGAAGCCACAAAATTAGGCCTTGTTTAGTTCACCCCGAAAACCAAAAAGTTTTCAAGATTTTCTGTCACATCGAATCTTGCGGCACATGCATGAAGCATTAAATATAGATAAAAATAAAAACTAATCACACAGTTTAACTGTAAATCGCGAGACGAATCTTTTGATCCTAATTAGTCTATGATTAGACAATATTTACCACAAACAAACGAAAATGTTACAGTAGCGAAATCTAAAATCTTTTACCATCTAAACAAGGCCTTAGATATAACCAGCAGCCGTAAAATAACGCACTATATCAGTTCGGAAACCCTTGCCGGTTGAAGTAAAAGTAACGCTACATCTGGCATCGCGCCTACTTCACGTTATGATGGCTAAGGCCTAGTTTAGTGGGGAAAATTTTTTAGTTTTGGCTACTGTAGCATTTTCGTTTGTATTTGACAATTATTGTTTAATTATGAACTAACTAGGCTCAAAAGTTTCTCGCAAATTACATGTAAATTATATAATTAGTTAATTTTTTTATCTATAGTTAATGCTCTATAATTACATTCAAAAATTCGATGTGGTGGAAAATCTTAAAAAATTTTGCAAACTAAACAAGGCCTAATGCGTCTTTGACTCTACTGTGCAGATTGAGTGCTCTTGTGTAGTTATAACACTATCACTACGATATCGTGTGGACAGAGGATTTATTGTTGCTTTTCATCGATCTTGCTTTTCGGAGCTAAGGC
>Ga0182004_10001591_pt1 | contig 16839 bp, 11 predicted proteins | sample Sormic07211540_1_FD_120479 | JGI IMG/M metagenome (GOLD analysis project Ga0182004, IMG submission 120479) | Endophyte microbial communities from Sorghum bicolor roots, Mead, Nebraska, USA - 072115-40_1 MetaG | ecosystem: Host-associated > Plants > Roots > Unclassified | place: USA: Nebraska...
GGACCCTAGGCTGGACGCAGTATCCACGGCTGGCCTCGCATGCTTTCTGGCCGGTGGACATAGGCTGCCCCTGCGTGCTTTGTTCGGCCACCAGCGGCAGCATTAACTGGCGGCGGCGCCAAAAGCCAGACTAGCAGAAGTAGTACACGGCGCTGAAAGCCTCTCTGATCCGAAAAATTGAAATTCTATCGACGTGGCACTCATGAACATGGAGACTTCAAATTTTGGAGAGTATGTTGGAGTAGCCTAGCCTTTTTTGTGTGATCTTTTTTACAAAGTACTTAATAAATTTAGCTAACCCAAAAGCTAATCACTTGGAGATAACCTAACCTGATACAACCTTGTAGTTTTTGGATGTTAAAAAGTGTACCCTTGCCTAGACAGCAGCAATGAAGACATCAAAGTAACAAAACAAAAGGTCAAAAAGTAAGGGCATTTTGATAATTTTCTTTGCATAGTGCTATAAGCCAACTTTTAGAAGTTATGAATCTAAACAGCCTCATTTCAGCTTTTTCAGCTTATAGGAATCCGACTTTTAAGAAGGTAGTGTCTGCAATCCATGTGGACCCAAACGCAACCATAGGATTTGTGAGAAATGAAAGAGAAGATGTTTACCCTAACTAGTGGTCTATCATGTCCTCGTCTACCTATTCTATATTTGTCGAGAAAAATATCCTATCACTTGTATTCAAAACTTTAGGACATCATTAAAAGACATGAATTTCACATTTTCATGAAAAAAACTAAAATAGAAAAAAAACCACATTCCAAAGAGATTCTTATTGATCTTCTATAAATCAATCTATTACCTACCGTCAGAAAATCTATGAGTAGTCATAGTTCAAGTTTTCCATGCTAGCTTCGGCACCACGAGGTCTGACACTTTTAGATTTGGAGCACTCTCTAGGTTAGATTCAGCGCTTAGGCAAAGTCTTTCTCTAGGTTAAATATCAACGCTTAGTCTTTCTTGCCTCCATCACTTGACCAAACCTCCATCCGAGGCACCTAGCTCCTAAAATCTCCTCTCTTTCCATCCCCTTTGCTCCTAACTTCAAATCTTGCAAGGGATTGAGTGAGAGAAGGATTATTGGTCAGAGAAATATCAAAAACAAGTTTGAGCACTTGATTTCTTTGTCAAGTCGGTTGAATTTGTGTTCGTTACTCTTGGGGCTTTGCCCCTAGCCGGCTAGGCGTTGCCCGTGGAGCTTCCAACTTATGTGGCAGCCCTAGGAGATTTGTAATCACTCCAATCATCTAGTGAAATCACCTTAGAGGGTTATTTAGATGGTTTTTAATAGTTTAAGCGGTGGAATACCTAGTTTTATAGATGAATGGATGAAGTAGACAACCACCAATAGTTGAGGAGGTTAAGTAGACTTTTCCCATAACTTAATCATACTACCCACGAATCTAAATGAAGTTAAAATAGCCTAACCTCCAATGACATATACAAAACTCTATCTTACTAAATATAGAGACCCGCGACTAAACCTAACAGACCTTAGGGAATTAAACAGAACGTGACATGCACTAGCATGTATGGAACTTTATATTACTAAGGTATATAGTGCTGCGACTAAACCTAACATGCTTTAAGGAAATTAAATTGTTGGGTCTATTACATCAGTATATTGAGTAAAGTAGGGGTATTTCCCCTTTGTCTTGGCTCAAAGATGGTTCCCTAACATTCTTTTCGCGGTCAACTTGGCACTTGAGGGCTTCCTCACGAGCTTGAAGCTCGTACTCTTAACGCTTGATGGTTGCCTCATGTACGCCTAACTACTCTCGCCTTTTTAGCTCATCTTTCTTCCCCTTAAAATGGATGAATTTGACTCGAAATGGTGCTCTTGCTCAACCTGCATGCATAATCCGTTGCACTTTGTGTTTATTGATCCATTCTCATACAATATTAGCCTTTTGTGTGTGTTTTCACCTCCTGCTCACATCGTTATGGCCATACAAGCATATCTAAATTGACCCATTCAATGAAATTGCAAAACCTAAATTATATTTAGACAGAGATGTCACCTATTGTAATTAAAAGTGAGGAAGGAAAGTTAGAGTTAGATAATATAAAACCTTAAAGTCCATGTGCTCAATATCGCTCACTAGCCATAGTAGTACTTTGGATGCTCATGCTAATTCAACACTTGAACGAGTTGGACTTCCATGTTGACTTGTTCAATAAAAGTGAGATTGGTGAGGAGGAGATATCTGCTGCAATGCACTGGATAGATAGGAGTGATGATGTGAATGTCCTTTTGTAGCTTGTTTATGCATGTGGTTAATTGAGCAAGTTCACATAAAGAACAATATGATCAACATCTGTGGCTTCTCATACAACAACATGGTAAATATTTGGTTTTCCACGCACGGGTACGGATAATAAAATTGACGATACAACTTAGCAATAAATATTGTAGGTCAGACTTGACTGGATCAATAAATGTTACTAGGTAGACTTTTTAAGATTAACCACACAAATAGATAATGTCGACTAATTATTTTACTAATTAGCATATATAAATGAACGCTATAACTTAGCTTTTTCAACAATTAAAGGTTCTATTGCTATTTATTAAAGCAAATTACATGGAATAGACACACACCAGGGACTTTGAATTTGCAGAAAGATGAAACACTTGTACAAGATCATAAAGTCACAAGTGTTGGCATCATCCAACTACCGCAAGAGAGACCCTAGCGCTACTAGTATCTTCAAAACTCTAATAAATATTGCGAGGAAAATTGTTATGACCCTTCTGCATACTACCGAGGTACCTTGTATGATGGTCAACGAGGAGAGGACATCTTCCCATGATACGAGCCATCTATTGGTAATTGGAGAGCCTATATAAGAATAACATGGAAATGAACCAGGTTGATGGACACCATCTATCGGCAATCTAGGCGCTAATAGGTTCCTATCGCCCGTTGAGCTACCGATAAAGACTCTATCTTCTTCTTTTTAAGTGACGATTTTTCTACAATAATACCTATATCTCTAACTATTTATTAAAGTAATATTAATAAAACATAAAAAAGCCTAAAAATGAAGAAGAGCAACAAGAAACATAAAAAAAAGGCAAGAAGATGTTGGAATATGCTAACTTAGAGTTAAGGGAAACATGAACTTATATCATACGATATGACTTACAGTTTAATTAAACGGAACAAATGTAAACATAGTTTTTTTAAAAAATGGCAAAGACAGTTAAAAAACACGGAACAAAAGCTGTAAGAAACGTAAAAAGGAGTAACGGAGGGAGAAACTAGACACGACTAAAAACAGAGGTAAGAGGAAAAAGGTGTAAGAGAGAGAGAGAGAGGAAAGCTCTCGTTCCTAGCTTCCTCTCTGCAACCAAGCGAGCGAATCCAACCCAGCCCATCCATTTCTTCCCCATTCCCCGATTCCAATCCTTCCTCCACACCCCCACCCTCCCCCGTCCGCCTCCGCCTCCACGTCCACCACCCTCCAATCCGCGCGCGCCACCCTATCCCGATTGCTACCTCCTCGTGGTGGGCGCCGCTCCGATCCGCCCGATCCGCGCTGCTCCTGGGGTTCCGGCGCGCGGCGGCGAGCGGCGGGGGCGGCGCAGGAATGGAATCCGAGGACGACATGCACGACGCGAACGATTCCGCCGAAGACGACTTCTACAGCGGCGGGGAGGCTGGTCTCGCCGCCAGCGACGACGGAGACGCCGACTACGACTTCGCGGACCACGACTCCGACGACTCCGCGGAACTCCTCTCCCACAGACAGCAGGTGATCTCCTTCTCGAGGCCTTGGGTGGTGCGTGGCCTGTTTGAGAGTGGATCTGCTTCTATACGGTGAATGCCGTAATTGCAGGGTTGTGAATCTAGGCGGTGGTTGATTGGACGTCTATTAGGCGTTGCACTTGTAGAATATTGCTTCTGTAGTTTATTAGCACAGACTGAGACGAAACTTGCTGGCTCGAGAGAATGGTCTTTGCATTTACCCTTGTACAAATATATATGGCAGTGATGCTAGTTAAGGCATACCTGAATAAAATGCGTTGCTGAGAATTCTGTTGATGCATACAATACATGTCAGGCACTAGGCAGCCACATTGTGATAGGCACTTAAATACTTTCCTTGAAAATTATGTAGAACAAATGATGATAGCCGCATTTGCTATTGCACACTATCAGTTTGGAGGGAGTAGTAATGCTAAGCTTTATCTTTTGGCATGCCGCTAGTCATGACACTATAAAAGAAGCCAAGTTCCATCCTGCTTGATGAATGCCAAAATGTGGGGTATGTCTGTATGTGAGCTGCCAATGCTATGCAGTCTGCGTCTCTGTGACATGTAGTGCATGAGAATTTGTACTTTTGGATGCCATATGAACAGTGAGAGAAATTTTGGCCATACTTTGGTGCCCAAATTCGTGCAAATTTCCAGCATTTGGAACTGGTCCAGCATCCTTGTTCTTTACAACTTCATTTGGACAACGTTCTTTTATGGTAAATTATAAATTGACCTGGATGTGGTTGGACACAGCAGATAAGCATTTATTTTGTTGAGCTACATTATGCTGTTCTGAACTTTCATTTACTTAGCTACAGATAACCAAAAACATGATAGAGGTATTCATGAGTGCTTGAGATCGACATTGAGTTAGTTATTACTTCTTCGTGTCAGGATGAGGGTTTCATTGTCATCAAGATTCTTTTAACAGGCAGAATTCTAAACTTGATTAGCTTCTATGCCTTATACTTGTTTCCGTGTCTCCTTCCCAACGCTATCAGTCTATCACTTCCTATCAATCTCAATTTACTTGGAGGACACTTTGGAATAAAATATTGTAGTTCAAGAAGCTGCTATTCATTAATGTTTAACTCTGTCCTGGTAATTATGAGAACATACTGAAACTGCCATGCTTTTTTTGTTAATATAATAATGCCCAGCTCTCCTCTGTGTTCAAGAAAATAAAACATGCTGAAACTGAAATAAGTATATACCCTCATGGACTGCTGTTCTTACACTTGTTTGCTTATTTGTGCCCCAGCAAAATTACAGTATATTGAGTGAAGTTGATATAAAGCGGCGCCAAGAGGATGACATAAATAGGGTTTCAACTGTTCTTTCAATTTCCAAACCAGAAGCATGTGTTCTTCTCCGCAACTATAACTGGTATAGTCCTCACCTGCAAGAAGATTGTAATCTTACTCTTGTAGTTTGCTTTTTGTGCTGCCTTCCTAAATATTTTTAGACAATAGGCTATCACAATTAGAGCTCTTGCAAGTAAAGCATAAGGGTTTATCTACAGTTTATGCTATAGGATCATGTTCATTTGCTTAAGTCATACTGCTGTAGCCCATTTAGTGCGCTCCACTTGTATAAAATCAAATATTCCTTCTAAAGGTGGTACTTCATTGTTTTTTCATGTATCGATTCAGGGCACATGGTGCTTATCTGTCATTTTGTGTGTTGTTAATATCAGTGTCTTACTCTAATATTCACCCTACAGGAGTGTTAGTAAGGTGCATGACGAATGGTTTGCTGATGAAGAGCGTGTTCGGAAGGTTGTTGGTTTACCAGAGAAGCATAATGAAATGCCAAATGACAGAGAAGTATTCTCATGCTTCATTAATTTCACTTGTTCTTCCAGTTGCCTAAGCATGTTTGCTCTCTCTGATTAGTATAGTTATTCTTGGCGCTGTTAGTTTTAATCTTGTTGCAAGCATGCACACTAGTGTATCTACAGAACTGAGACATCATGTAGAAGCGCACATTTAGTTTAATAGCTTGCATGTAGCTAGATATCTTTTGAATTAATGGACCACTTCGGCCTCCGGGTGGCTTGTGTGTGTGTTTCGTGTGTGCACGCCCGCATGATCTCTCATATCTTTGCAGCTAGTGGTGCTTATCTTGGTGTACTATGTACTCTCTGTGTAGTCTTTGTATTGTGTGTGTGTGTGTTCTTGTGTTAGTTGTATTCATGAGAAGTACTAGGGATCCCTCATTACCAACAGTTTTGTAATTTTTTTAACCTTTTACCTATGAAATGTTGGTTAATTATCTGCTCGTATTTCTGCAGTTACTGATAGATCAAATTATAGTTGAGATTTAGTCCTATAGATAGATAGAATCCCAGCTCCTAATTCGAATCTATAGTCGTAGTACTAAATAAAAGCTGTAGGGATCTGCTGGAGATGAATACAGTATTATTATCCTCAAACTTGTAAGTTTCTTTCAATGTCCTCACCCGCACTTGTAGGATGGGTATTGGATGATGGAAATAAAGTGTCTGTGTATGTATAGTACATTAGTACTATAGTGCATAAAATACAGACACATGTATTGCATTTGTAGACTTGTAGTCACTCATATTATTTGATCCATGTGTATTTTTTAGTGCACAATCATTAAATTTAGCAACAATTTATGTCAGTATGCAAAACAACCAACTCCTGTTGTTGGGAAAAAAGTGTTTGCTATGCTTGTGTGGTTGGAGGTTTGTGAAGCACATGCATAAGCAGAGTTTCGTGCATGTTATGCATCATGTGCATCTGCCCTTTAACTTGCGTATTGCCACTGTTTTCTACTGAACGTTATTTGGGATGCTTAATACTCCTGAATAGCCCAATGCTTAAATCCTTGGTGCTTACGCATTTGTTTATATCATAATAGGTAACATGTGGAATATGTTTCGAAAGTTGCCCTCGTGGGTCCATGAGTGCTGCTGCATGTGGTCATCCTTTCTGCGGTACATGTTGGAGAGGTTTGTCAATTGGGGCTTGAAATATTTATCTGCATACAAAGGGACCTTGGATTCCTATTTTCGTGAAATCAGTTCCACTTCTTCATATTCTATGAAGCAATAGGTCCATAGCAACCACGCCTTCGGCCTTATATTTGGGCTGGTACTAATTATAGTTAGTGATCCCATATTTAGTTCATATATTTTGTTCTGCTGCTACAGTTCTTATTGGCATTGTCATTTCTGCTTCGCTTTTGCAAATAACTTTATAATTGATGTCATAGATACTTACAAAGCTTGCTCAAACAAGAAAGTGACATCCAGCTATTGTCTTCAGTTACATCTTCATTATACCACCCAAAGTTATTACATGTTGTTTTAATAAATTTGTTGAGTTCACTAGGCTCCAGTACTTAACCATTTTCACTGTCATGTTTTCTGTCTAGTTGAGAGGTTAATCCCTTATATTACTGTCTGATCTTGGTGTCAGGTTTATTTCATTGCCTACTAATGTGCTGCATGCCTGCACTTTCCCCTTACATGCCCATAGTGCATGTGAATGTAATCCAGTTTGGGTATGGACTACTTGGGTAAAGAATCGTCAGATAAGAATTTTTTGAAGCACAAAAGAGGAAGTTTGGATCTTTACATAAAAAACAACAAACAGCAAAGCCTAGGCTAGAGATGAAACCCAAAAAGAGGCACCAAAAAAAGAGTGTTAATAATAAATGGCTTTGCTTGCACCAGTTTATTATACAAGTCTTAGTATGGTGGTGGGTTGTTACTCATTTGTTTTTTTATTGTACTTTTGGACATCTTTGTGCTGTTACTTCATCATTTCATGGAAGCAACTTGCTCTAAAGAACTCCACCTTGAATTTTACTATGTCACTAACATTTTAGTAATGTATTGACAGGTTACATTAGCACTGCTATAAGTGATGGTCCAGGATGCTTGATGTTGAGGTGTCCTGATCCATCCTGTGCTGCTGCTGTTGGACAAGATATGATAAATTCACTGGCTGATGATGAGGATAAGGAAAAGTATGGGCGATATCTTTGCAGATCTTACATTGAAGATAATAGAAAGGTGAATTGATATATCATATAGATTTTAGCACTGACCACAGTAGACAGTACCATGAACAATAAAACGCTATGCAGTTGATAATTAGATTTTCTCAATTCTATAGAGCTCATTTATTTTTTGGAGTAAATAATTGTGAGAACTGCTGTCTTCATCTTCCCCTTCTCTCAAATTAAGGAAGTCAAACATTTTCCATGCATTTTGAATAATTGACCACTGTGTTCTCTTTTGCTCACAGCAATCGGGTTCTTTGTACTAGGTCAATTCAAAGTCTTAAAATGATGTTGAGTGGTAGATATAATACTGTGTTCGACTACCATATTTAGCCAACATTGAGTTTGAGTTTGACACTTGACATGTTTTGAATCCATGTTAATTGAATTGGACTGTGTGGAACAGACAAAATGGTGTCCTGCACCTGGATGCGAATATGCAGTGGAATTCGTCATGGGCAGTGGCAGCTATGATGTTAATTGCAACTGTTCATATGGGTTTTGTTGGAATGTGAGTGCTCAAACTGATTAGTTTATTTTTGCATAATCAACAGACCATATATTTTATTCTTTTTTTCAGTGCACCGAGGAAGCGCATCGTCCAGTAGACTGTGCCACTGTTTCGAAGTGGATCCTCAAGAACAGTGCCGAGTCAGAGAATATGAACTGGTATAGAAGGATAAAGCACAAGATTTTTTAATAATGCTGACTGTTTGGAGTTTCTCCTTTGGATAGTCCTAGAAACACTAAGGACCCCTTTGGATCACAGGATAGAAAATATTTAGGAATAGGAAAACCTTAGGAATACATATGCCATACCCATACCCCTCCGTTCCTATGGAAATTCAAAACACAGGAAAGCTGAAATGAAGCCCTTTGGCAGTAGCACAGGTGAAACACACGAATGAACCACAGAGACTAGATGCTTCCATTTTTTAAATCTTGTCTGGTTGTTCATTCAAAGTCACTCGCTTTTGTTGTTTGCCTCTGGAATGACCCAATCCAGCCCACGTAAGGCTCACGAGAAGCTGCCAACCAAAAAAAAGGAACGTGCACAGAGCACGGGCGCGCATTTTGCTTCCCTCCAGGAAAAATTCCATGAGGTCCGAGCTAATGTTTTGTTTCCTATGGAATAGAGTCATAGGATCCTAATCCTATGGAAAACTTCCTTTATTTTTCATATCAACCAAAGGCTAGGAAAGGAAATATTCCTTAGGAAAGCTAATCCTACAAAAATCCTTTGCCCACCCTGTGAACCAAAGGGGGCCTAAATATGTCCCCCCCCCTCCCTCCTCTGGTCATCCCCCCTTTGGTTAGTCCAACCACCCAGCAAAATATCCTACATTGAGTTCAGGCACTATTTGCAAATTCCTCCTTGCACACCTCCTTGAGCACCTGCTTGCCGCAGGTGTGGCCCCAAAGGAAGGTCATGCAGACAACTGAGCTGCATATAGTTTTGTGCCAGCAGGCCTTTAAATTGCAGACTTTGGATTCTTTTATTGTACCTTTTTTTTTCTTATATTGATTTTCTGTTTTGTGTTCAACATTTAGATGTATGTTGATCCATGCATAAAAAATGTTGCTTAGTTGGTGTTCTTAACTGGCATAATGATTAGTTCACCATTTATTTAGGGTTTGTTTGAATACAAGGGCTAATTTCTAGCTAGCTAAAAATTAGCTCTAGTGCATCCAAACAGAAGAGCTAATAGATTGGCTAATTTTTTAGCCAAGTCTTCAACTAGCTGTTAGCTAACTAGCTAGCCAACCACATCTAATTTGGGCTAATTTTTAGCCCCAACTAGTAACTAGCCATGTGTATCCAAACGGACCCTTAGTGTTGTGAAAAATATGGCTGCATGGCCTGAGAAGTATAGTTTATTTTCTGTCAACCTCAGTTAGTTCAAGTTTGATTAAGGTTTTGTTTGTTCGTGGTCGCTGGTTGTGTTTAACGTTTTGTTGGTGAGTTCTTTTTGCAACTTCTTTGCCCCTATAGGGGTTGAACGAGTCAGCTAGACTCCTTTCTTCTTAATATAATGATGCGCAAGTTCTCCTGTGTGATCGAGAAAAAAAGTGTGATCGAGTTTGTGAGGTTGCTGCTGTGGTTGTTTGAGGTCCTGTAAGGTTACTGTACTCAGCTATTGTGGCCTTTCCTCTCTCTTAATGCAACGATGCACAAATCTTCTGTGTGTTTGAGAAAAAAAGTGTCCAATATTGACTTTGAAACTATTCATGGTTTCAGGATACTGGCTAATTCAAAGCCTTGTCCCAAATGCAAGCGTCCTATTGAAAAAAATCAGGGATGCATGCACATCACATGCACTCCACCATGCAAATTTGAGTTCTGCTGGTAAGCATTCTTACTTTATACAATTTATTCTTATTAGTGCTTGCAAATGAAAAAAATGATAGTTCTGCTATCATACTACAGGCTATGTCTTGGTCCATGGTCAGAGCATGGAGAGAGGACTGGTGGATTTTATGCTTGCAACCGCTATGAGTCAGCAAGGCAAGAAGGAGCGGTAGGAATTCTAAGCTTCCAATCTAATATCTTTTGTCTGACCTGCAAATTTTGTGTCATGTACTAGATTTTCTCAATTTATTTATGTTTTGGTTTGTTGTGTCTACAGTATGATGAATCTGAAAGGAGAAGAGAAATGGCAAAGAACTCTCTTGAGAGATATACACATTATTATGAACGATGGGCAGCCAATCAGTCGGTAAGTATTGAAGTGGTAGAAGTGACCTGAAACTTTAAATCTACATTAGCATGGAGTTCAGAGTGACAATTGATGCATGCCAAGCATCCTGTTGGCTGGAATTACTACTGTGTCCAGGGTTTTTGTCAGATGTTCATGTTGTTGGTCGAGAAATAAAGAAAATGATGCTAAATAGTTTCCTTGCAGAAAATGCAGCTGAGTTGCGCATTTAGATGTTTTTTTTTTTTAGATTTTGGTTTGTCTGTCTAAACCCTTTATGATGAAAAAAAACCATGGACTGTTGGTTGATATTGCAGTTTTCATATCACTACTTTGTGCTAGAATACCTTTTCTAGTTACTTGAACATCTGTTTTGTTCATGGCGCAGTCGAGGCAAAAGGCACTGGGGGACCTTCAAAGCCTACAGAATGACAAGGTATACGATGCTTTCCATTGTTTATCTTCTTTCCTTATTCCCCCATTCACATGAACCTGATAAAACCATATACATTTTTTTTCTTGAAGAAAAAACATATACAATTGGAACGTTGAACACCTTAATGTTTTTCTTTTCAAACAACCTTACAGTGTAGCTGTCTCTTTAACCTATCCAGAACTTATACTAACACCCACTTGTCCATTTCTTTCTTCAGCTTGAAAAGTTAAGTGACATACAAAGTCAACCTGAGTCACAGCTGAAGTTCATTATAGAGGCATGGTTACAGGTATTACTTCATTATTATTTTTAATTAGCCAAGTTTAGTTTATCACAAGTCTTGTTGCTTTATCTTGACTAGTTTAATGTCAATGTACAGATTGTCGAATGCAGAAGGGTATTGAAGTGGACTTATGCCTATGGATTTTACCTGCCAGAGCATGAGCATGCCAAAAGACAGTTCTTTGAATATCTGCAAGGTTTGAGTTTTGCTCTCATAAATAAACATGTATAGACTTTGTTTAAGGATGCAAGTGATGGCACCAATGGGTAAAAGTGGGTCGGTTGGCTGGCCCATCTTTATCATGCTCCCCTTGCTTTGGATCAAATGAGTTTTGGGTCAACCCACGTATTCTTGGTGTCTTTTATCTAGGTGAGGCAGAATCAGGTTTGGAGCGGCTACATCAGTGTGCAGAGAAAGAACTTCAAATATACCTTGACGCAGAATGTCCCTCGAAAGACTTCAATGATTTCCGTACAAAGTTGGCTGGATTAACTAGGTATATGTTACTTCTTTCCATGTCATCTATGCTTGCTTTGATGACATGAACAAAATTACAAAATAACTGATTTGTTGTATTCCTGTGGATTTTACTTTGCTTCCTTTTTGCCGTGAGGACTTGACCAACCTCTAAGGCTCTAACTTCAAAAAGACGACCTTTTTTTAATATATATCCATTTGACATCTTCTTTAATTTTACAGTGTGACTCGCAATTATTTTGAAAATCTCGTCCGGGCTCTGGAAACTGGATTAAATGATGTAGGTCCTTCCACTAGCCATGGCACATGCAGTAAAAGTGCAACTTCCAAGAGCCTTGGTGGTAAAAGTAAGAGTGGCAAGAACAGGGCATCAAGCACCAGTTCCAAATCTGGCGGCTCAAGCCGAGGTGGGGATGATAGTAATATCTGGACGTGCGATCAGTGCACATATGCAAACCCCAGATCTGCCAGAGCCTGCCAGGCTTGTGATCGCCAGCATCGATAGCGCTATCAGTCCTTGCTAGAGATTTGGACCCCATTTGTTGAGAATCTTCTGGTTTTGTCCCGTGTGATACACAGCATACATGAAATTGAATGTTAGCTGATCTCTGGGGGTAGTGAGGAGGTACTTGTAGGAGGAATGCTGCGTGCAGGCATGCAAATGAAGTAGGTTTTCGTGTACCCTGGATTGTTTGTCGACTGACAGCACCGGTGAAGCCTCAACTCATCATCCAGTTCGATTTGTATATATAAGTATATCCATATCTGTAACAATGTTTTGTTCAATGGAAGTAGAGCTAGGAGGCGTCTGCTGCCAAAGGAACTGAACTGTTGTAGTGCTGTTGTAATGTAATAATGCATGGGTCAAATTTAAAGAAAGTTAGTCATCCTGTTACAAAAATTTCAAGAGAACTCTTGATACCTGATTTTGTGAGCATTTGCCATTGTATTGTTGAGCAATCTTAGACTAGATCATGGGATTGGGTCGTTGCATTCCTATTTAGAGCTTGTTTGGCACGATTTCGGCTCTGACTTCGATAGAAGAGCCGGAGGAGTTACACCAAACACCGATGGTTTAACCGGAAGTTTGATGGGTATTTTGATCATTTATCGATCCATAATCTGTTGCAAGTTGGTGAGGGGTTGAAATGTGGCCCGTTAGAGCATCTTCAAGAGAGACTATATTGTTCCTAAATGCTAGAAATAGAGATTTTATTAAAAAAAACTATTCTTTAACGGTTTCTCGAAATGGTCATCCAAATAAAATTATTGTCTATTTCGGATTTTTCATTAGCCGAATATAGAAGACGAGAATAACTCTCTAGAGTGCATATGAGATTTTTGGAGAATGAAAAGATATAAAAAGCGATTTTATGCAATAATTCTTCAAATGATGATTTAAAGAGTGAAATTTAGAAAGGCTTTTGAAGATACTCTTAGGCCGATTTGTCTAAGCCACGCTGGCTGGCCACCCTGGCCACGGCCTCGACAGAATCGACCTGACTAGTTTGGAGACCCGATCAAACTGGTTTCCCTATAAAGCCAGCTAGCTGTCTGCGCTGAGCTCGCAAAAATCGTCTAGCCAGTTTGGGACCTGGCTCCTAGCCAGACCAGTTTTACTATCCTAGCCCAAATTGATTAGTTTCCAAATCAGTTATCGATCTATTTCTGGCATGAGAAACTTAGAGATTATGATTTGAACTTGTTTGCTATTGAGATAAGACTACCCCTTTGCCTATCGAGAGATCCAATATCCAATTGACTTTTTTTTACATCCACACTTTTTACCCTTTTTCCAATCTCTTGATGTACGTTGCATCTCTCCGTGGGATCCAGCGACATTCTAAGTGGCCTTGCCAATCATAGGACAACCAATTGACGAGTCCTCTCGAGAGGCATTCCCAAGTTCTTACAGCGAAGGAAGGGCTTCAAATCGGCCTAACCCCTTGATCCATCTCGCTAGTTTCGGAGTTGATTGTTATTGTGATAGGTTGGGTGCGACCTCGGACGTGCTAGTCCTTGTTGGTGTGTGACCCTAATTGACGCCAACAGAATACAAAAATACGCTCGTCATGCTTTGATAACTATGATTATATAATGTTTGATTATACAATATTTGTGCCCTAGCATTGCAAAGTGCAATTAATTTCGCTATGAAAATTTCCTAGGTTTATTAGTTTTCACAAGAAATCCATAAAATCAGTCGAAAAGTACTTATGTGATGCAACTAAAAGCATACCCCGTGCGTAGCCGCGGAACTTTTTAAAAATAAATTTGTTATATATTATATTACTATGATATTTTCTATATTGTGTATATATATAATTTTGACTTGTATATTATTTAATTATTGAATATGATAAAAATCGTCAGATAATAAAAGAAAACCCAATAGAATATTTGATCGCATTATAGAAGATAGTTGATGAAGCAACTAGCATATGTAGATGACTTGGTGTTAATAGATTAAAGATTAAACTAATGAAAACAATAAAGATGATGTTGACATTTTTTGTAATTAATAAGGATGACATGGATAGTTTGCATGAAAGAATTAGAAGTTAGTGAGATATTTAGTGGAAAATCATATGGATATCTTAATGAAGCGAGAAATAATCTAATGGGGTTTAGCTTTATAAGAATATAAGATATAAGATAAGATGCATTGCTTATTATCTTCCCGTGAAAATAAAATTTTCTCCTTGAATATGCACAAGCAATCTTGGAGGGACAAACTGTTGTGTATATGTGAACGACAAGTTAGGCACTTCTGGGAATCAAAATCGATTTGAATGAAATTCCTTGTTGATTATATTAATAACATAGTGTTAAATTCCATCAGAACTGTCTAAAAAGCTCTAGAAATTATCACATCAGTAAAGCATGAGAGAGAAAAGAATCCACACAATTGATTTAATGATCATCTAAGAGTCTAATCTAAATTCTAAAAAGCCTGCAAATATGGTAAATATGCAACTTAATTAAAATTCTTAAAAATATAGAAATTAAAATTTGGATTTCTATATAGATTGAGAAGCAACATTTGTTAAATAGCTAAGTAGTATTTTGATTTCTGATCGCACTGGGGAGCAAAGTATGTAAAAACCTACACAAATATAAATGATAATTTTTCAAAATACAAAATAGTTAAGGAGAAATATTATTTATTTACACAAAAATCAGAAAGTAAAATACCTAAATGAGCAATTAGTCAATAAAAATATAACAAATAAATATCTAAATTTGGAATAAAATAACAAAAAACATGTGTTTTTATTTCTTCTTAGATTGGAAAGTAAAATGTCTACATAAAAATTTTTCCACATAGGTAGGCGAGTCGAAAATACTGACCTTGATGTCAATCTTAGATTGGAAAGTAAAATGTCTACATAAAAAACTAGTTTGATATTTTTAAACAAAATGCACTCTATAGTGATGGACAAGTGATTACATCATAAGAAAATTTTGAAGCCCGTGGTCGAGTATTGTAATTGTGTATGAAGGAAAATGAGATGTTTTCATATGTAATTATCAGAGAAATGAGGGCAAACACGAAAACAATGGGAATAACCTAAAATTGTCTTTCTTTGTAATTTATATTTTTTTATTATTTTTTATTCTGTTTTTGCGGTTACCATTTCATTTGTGTTTTACCTACAATATGAAAAGAACTGGAAAATGAGCCGATAATTATTTCAACTTTCATAGTACACCTTATAGGCTTATATTACCTTTTGGACCCCTTTGGTTCATAAGATTTTCAAAGAAAAAAATTAGGAACTGACAATCATGTAAAATGAGCACCGTAGAGGCATTTGATTCACAGGCACTGGCGGAGCTTAGTGAGGGCCATAGTGGGCATGGCCCCTCCTAAGCTAGATCAATTCTTAATTAAGATCTTAGCTTTACTACCTTAGTTGGTAATGAAACAGTAATATATCCTCCTGTTTTCTTGCATTCTACATCATATTGGCCTCTCTATTCATGGCCAAGCTTCGCCACTGTTCATAAGAAACAATGGAAGAAAAAACATAGGGAATTTTTCTATCCTTCAACTTTTGTAGGAAAAACGAAGGAAAATACATCTAGTGGAACCTCATTATTTTGGTTTCTTATATTTGTAGTGACTTCGTTAATTTTAAGATCTGTTGATGCTATTTTTTGGAGATGCTCCTAGGGGCAGAATTTGTGTGCATGCATTCATTGAGGTGAGTGTGCATGCATGCATGTTGTGAGCATCTGTTGTACTATGTAATTCATAAAATTTCTCTGTTCTTTCACCTATATTTTTCCTATTATTTTTTATCATGTATTTTATAAAGGGGGTCTGCGTCAAAAATCCAGTCAACTGTACTGCAACAGACGTATAAGGATGGGGCTGGCCCTCATACCCGCGGTTTCTTCTCTAAGAGCATCTCCAAGGGTTATGCATTTTCAGTTTTGCATTTATGTGAATTTGCATGGTCCTGTGTTTGTCGGCCACACTTGTGCACAGAACCTGACAAAAAAATTAATGGCGCACAGGATCATGATCATGTCTGCTTCATGTGCCGGCCACCATCAATTGATCAGCGACAGCAGCAGAAGGCATAACGACAGCATGAGGGGAACTACTTCAGCCGGCGGAGGGAGAAAATCTTCGCGCGCCAGGAGCGCCAGGAGGGGAGATCGCACGCGCGCCTGGAGGGAGGGGAGATCGCGCGCCCGCGAGTCCGACGTGGACCGACGCGATGCCTGGATGCAAAGCTCGGAGGAGGTAGGCATATATGCAAAGCCTCAACCTCTATTTGCCAACTTTACCAAATTGCAAACCTCAATTGCAAAACCATTGGAGGGGTATTTTCTAGTTTTTTCTGCAAATATGTCAATGCAAAGTCTATTTGTAAAGCCCTTGTAGATGCTCTAAAGTAACTAAATGAATTAAATGTAAAAACTATAGAAGAACCGCGGGTATCCATTTGGAGCACCGTTCCCTCAGTTTTCGAAATCAAAAGAATCCATAAATTTTGCATTTTGTATTTGGATAGTAATTACGTAATGCCTTTGAGAGATGATACGCCTGTTGTAAGAATGCATTGATTGATTTGTTGTCAGCAAATCAATCAGATCCTCATTTGGCCTCCGCCCCCATCAAAACTTGCC
>Ga0182004_10001592_pt1 | contig 16838 bp, 16 predicted proteins | sample Sormic07211540_1_FD_120479 | JGI IMG/M metagenome (GOLD analysis project Ga0182004, IMG submission 120479) | Endophyte microbial communities from Sorghum bicolor roots, Mead, Nebraska, USA - 072115-40_1 MetaG | ecosystem: Host-associated > Plants > Roots > Unclassified | place: USA: Nebraska...
AGGCATCATCGTCCACCTCCAGTCCTTGCTCGGCAACAGGTGGGCCGCCATTGCTTCTTACCTCCCGCAGAGAACCGACAACGACATCAAGAACTACTGGAACACCCACCTCAAGAAGAAGCTCAAGAAGCACCAGGCCATCGGCGCCATCTTCGCGCCGCCGCCGCCTCCCGCATCCGACTCCTCCTCGTCCTCGTCCATCGTCGTCATGCCCACCACCACCGTCGGCGGCGGCGGCGGAGGCTGCCATGTCCACCACCACCACCGTGACATGCTCGGCGGCGGCACCAATCTCCTCGTCTCCAGGGACAGCTACTACGCGCGCCCATCAGGAGGAGCAGGCTGCTGCAGCAACCCAGCCGAGGTCGCCCAGCTCATCGCCCGGCGCTCGCCGTTCGCCGCCGACGGTGGTGGCGACAGCTCCTCGTCGTCGTACGCCTCCAGCATGGACAACATATCCAAGCTGCTCACCGGCTTCATGAAGCAGCAGCAGAGCTCCCCGTCCCCCGACGCCGCCGCAGCTGCCGACATCAAGCCCTCCTCGGCCGCCCATGTCAACAACCACCATGCTCTGCTGTCGTCGTCGTCGTCGTTCCATCACATGTCCGCCGCCGGCACCGGGAGTGGTACGCCACCTGCAGCAGCCTGCTTCAACGACATGACGATGCCGTCGCCGCCGCATGTGCAGCAGCAGGCGGCGCTGATGGGGCATCACGGCGGCTACGACGACGACCCCAGGCAGGCGTCCCCGCTGTCTCCGATCGAGAAGTGGCTGTTCGAAGAGGCCGCCGAGCAGGTCGGCGACCTCATGGATCTGTCCGAAGACTGCTGCTCATCAGTTCCGATGATGTTTTAGATCAAAAGCAAAGAAGAGAAGAGAGATCAATAATATACTATATGACAGCCCCCCCCCAATATACACATCAGTTATTAGTTAGGTTATAATTTGTTGCTGCATGCAAGTTACTTTTTTTAGAACAAAGTTACATATATTTGTTGTCACATATATTATACCATATATGGATGCATGCAAGCATGCATGAGACAAGACAAGATATATACACATACACATAGTACTAGTCAAAGTCAACACCCGTGTGAAGCCCACCATCTTACTTATTATCCACCTATTAGGTATACATGCAAACGTTACTTGTGGTAGTTTTAACACTGTCAATCAAAAGTCAGAAGAGAATAAAGAGATAGCAACAGGCTAGGAATAAGAGTGACCGAATGACATGCAGTAAGCATGTCAACATGATGCAACTACAGTTATTGTATTTCATATTGTTTTTTGTCAATATAAATATACATTATATATACTACTCTGTACGTTGAACTTTTGGTATCTATTTGTCCATATCCATATATATTGAACTACTTACTAGAATTTTTCCCTTTTTAAAAAAGGAACAAATGTGTGACCACTTAAGTTTGTCAGGAGCAGTAAAGAAAAAGTTTCTACCTGTGTATGTGTTAGTAGCAAGCAAGCCAGCAATGGTGTGGACTCTGCCATGACTTCTTGCTGTACTTCTTTTACCTTGTTTAGTTCCGAAAAAATTTCGGATTTTGCTACTATAGCACTTTCGTTTTTACTTGACAAATATTGTCCAATCATGAACTAACTAGGATCAAAAGATTCGTCTCGTGATTTACAGGCAAACTGTGTAATTAGTTTTTGTTTTCGTCTATATTTAATGCTTCATGCATGTGCCGCAAGATTCGATGTGATGGGGAATCTTAAAAACTTTTGGATTTCGGGGTGAACTAAACAAGGCCTTTGTACATTCCTGAAATATGAAATGCAGAACAGCAGTACTCAAAGAAAAAAAATGAATGAATGAGTGTAGAGTGTAGACTTAATGTTTGCTAGATAGAATAAGCTGCAGAGAGGTGCAGTGGTCCCTGATGTAATTGCAAGTCTCTATCGGCAAGCAGATGGTCCATGATCACATTCAGTGCAGAAAGAAAACTCATTTTCTTATATATGTGCCTCCTATCCCCATCCCATCCATTTAACACAAATCTTTCCTTTTCTTTTCTTTTCTTTTCATTTTGAGTGCTTTAATGCTTCCATGGAAAATTGAACAAGTGTTAGAGCATTTATGCAGCACAGCTTTCAAATGAAAATAACGCATATTTGAACAAGCCATCAACATAAGTGGAAATGCGATTGCTGTAGTCAGATGCCAAACTAAATAAATCCTAAGGTTACACGGTACAACTAAGAGCGCCGACGTGAACGGAGCATAGTTCAGCTGATTGGGTTTCTTGTGGTGGAATCTGTCCATCCATATTTAAGTTTTCGACTTGATACGCTCGTATTTTTATGAATTTTGTTCTAGGATTTAACGGCGCTATCTTTTTAGTGGAAGGCGACGTGCCCGTCGACAGCGAGACACATGTGGTGACTTCGTCAATCTCGAGATTTGCCGGTCTAACTCAATTTTTCGGAGGTGCTCATAAAAGTAGGATATACGTACGTGCGTTCATAGGGGTAAGTGTGCGTGTAACTGAGTCTAAAAAAACTAAGAGCCCTGACATCAGTATACAGGAAACGATACTATTCCGTGACATGATTGAGACATTATACGACGTGTCCTTCTCTCGTACACACGTCCCTTTTATGTCATTTGCAGAAAACAGAAACCTCTACATCTGTTTTCCTGTGCACGTATTTTTCCGTATAAAGGAAAAAGAGTTTTAAGCGACCTACAATGCACGTACAGGAGTTAGTCTGGGCTAAGCTCAGGGCTAAGAAATCTTTTAGTGCACAGTTACAATTATGGCTAGACAACTTTGTGTAATCTTGTTAATTTTCTTCATTTCTTTCTATGTATCATGATGTAAACCTTCTAGACACTGAGTCTTTTTGTTTCAATTAATAAAATTACAGTAGAGGGAACCCCCTCCAGATTCCCAAAAAAAAAAAAAAAAAACAATGCACGTATAGCAGGCAACCAGACAAAAACAGAGACAAGCACAAGCTACTTCATACTACTGACAGAAAAACGACAATAACCAGAGTACTGAGACAACATGAAATAGACAGAAATACGACAAAAGACAGCGCGTGAACTTCACAAGTCATTCGACTGTATTTCTTTTTTTTTTATTTAAAAAGTGAACAATTCAAATGGTATATTAGATCTTTAGATGAGGGCAAAAACCTCAGAGCAAAGTGTAACAAGACGACGACGGCTCCAGCTTTGATTGTTCTGCCTGTACAACGCCTAGTCTGTCGCTGGAATCCTGATGTTGCACACCTGAGTACAGAACGTACTGAAGCTTCATTGGTTTAGATATATGCATGCCTCAGATCAGGTAGAGCTGGACCAGAGATCATAGCAGCATGTAGAGTACTGTTCAAACTTTGTCCTGTATCAACCACGAGAACATACATATCCAGTCAGTGCCCCCAGTGTCTTAGGTTCTCCTGTGCTACCAATACAAAACTTCACATCAAAATGTGCATGAACAGTTCAGAAAAAAACATGGATGGATAGATGATGCAGGTATCTATGTTCATGCAAAATTTGAGGTGGAACAAAATTCTGTGCAAGGAGAAACAAAAAGGAAAAGAACACAAAATTGGCATTCATATATGTCAATCGGTCATAGTCTAAAATGTTTAAGTCCAGTCATAGTCTAAGTAACTCATATCATTAAATCTTCAACCAATTGAAAGGAGGATGCCTACCTTCTATGTGAGGCCAAAAATATGCGAGTGAGGGCGGTCTGCGTCAATCCAGAAAAATTAAAGCAATAATCCATGCACACTCTGCGGCAATTCAAACTGCGAAGGATATACGAAACAAACATTGGCCAGTTGAACTTGATCGACCTTCATCTGCATATATGCTGTGTGGTTCATGAAAGGCACACTGCATGTTTAACTCATCTATGCAAAGAATCTGGCTAGTAACTACTATTCTACAGAGAGCATAATAAGCATCGATCAGAGGCATACATCTCATCCTCGGTATAGCCTTGAGTTCACATGAGGGGGACCAATGCAAGGCAGGACCATATGGCATTATTGCTCTTGCTCATGTTTAATTACAATGGAATGTGCCAGCATAACCAACCCGCAGGTAGGATTTAAGTATATATATGTAAGGTCAATTATATTTATGTTACCTGTGGACGACAGAGACAAGCTCCACTGCCTTTCAGGAAACTTCTTGCAGCATAGCAATAGCAATAGGTTGGGTGTCAGTTTCGCTGTCGAATAGCGTTTTACATATCTGTTCTGATAACAGGCAAAATCAGTCTTCAGTTATCGAACTGGAGCGATCTGAAAACAACTATTCCTCAGAATTTTGCATCGCATGCTGACAAGGCAGTTCAGTGAGTCTGACCACTGATGGACGGTTCTAATAATTTCTAAACAATTCTGAAGTCTCTTGTGCAAAGCTTGTACCTCACAGCTCATCAATACCAGCAGAAAAACGAGTCTTTCTGTACAGAGCTAGGCTTCAACTGCTCTCTTCATGGAGACCGAAGGAGGATGGTCCTTGTTATCTGAAGACTGCATGCATTGGTCATATTTTCAGATCGATGCACATTCCGTACCAAGTCGTCAATCGGCACTTTGGCAGACATGAGTTGCCATCTCTTTTATTAATTTTGCACAAAGGCAGTGCAATAGACTCAAAGCTGAACCTTTATTGGCACCAGTTTGCCCTAAATAGATGATACCCTCAGCCCTCAGGAGTACTCGTAAGAATACAATGCATCTGAAAGTGACATGTTCAATAGACAGTGTCATCATCAGTTATTTAATTCCTATTTAATAGGCAGATGATGTAACCAAAAAGAAAAGAAAGATCTGACGACCTGAACAATGTTATGCATAAATAAGGATTTCAGTTAACTCAAAAATAGTTTCTAGTCCATATTTGTAGAACTACTACAGGCTTAATTGTGCGAGTTTGCAGTCTGATGAAAACAGGCGTAAACTTCAAAATAACTTTGACCAAAATGGATTTTAGTAGCTATAAGTAGCTCGATGTAACAAATACTTCAAAACTACTTTAACTTAGTGTATTGTATAAAGAATCATATATATATATATTCTATTGTTTTCTTATTTTGTCAATCAAGCACATGTTTTTACCTATTGGCTGCATGAGTATCTTTATGTGCAAAGACATGTCTTACACGTATATATCATATATCTCTGTGTCACAACATGTTCATGAGAGATCCAGTGATCTGGCATTGGCCCCATCCCTCACTAGAATATCATCACAATGAATTGGCAATAGCATTCCAGTTTCTGGAAGTTATATGTCCAAAAAAAACTGCCCCTTTGTCTGCCAGCGGAAAAATGTGCACAGCTGCTCAAGAAATTACAGTGACCTGCTTACTTACTCAAGAATCAACTATTTCTGCTGAGAATGCTGAATACAAAAAGTCAAACTCACAATATCTCCATCACGAATACTAGAATAATAATCATCCAATAGTGTTGTAGGTACTCAGCAGGCGGCTTTACGCCTCTACCTATAATTAAAGGTGACCTATAAAGATGGAACATTACAAAAGCACGTGACAGAACTTTTAATTAACAAAGTTAAGTCAAGGAAAGAAAAGAACTGTTACTGAAATTTGCCACCAAAAGAGAAACAGAAGCAACAGGGAAAAAACACTGTACTAGTGTAGGGCATGGCATACAATACAAGAGAACACCTTGCAGCTTGTTGCACTATTGATTCAGAAGAATGTGTCACAAACACAACTTTTGGACAAGCTTTGACTCGTCTGTATCTTATTTTCTTAGTGAAAGATGAAATTGCATTTTTACAGCATAGTCATGGAACAGAGTTGAGCCTGTTCGCTTGTAGTCATGTTCGTTTGGCTGATAAGTCATGACTGAAAGTATTGTTCGCTGATTTGTTTGAGCGAAAAACACTATTGATTATTCAGCAGATAAGCTCAAGCGGATAAACTTAGAATACCTAACAAATTTAGCAGATAAGCTCGAACGAACAAAGTCACATCCCAACTACTAAGTACTAACCAGACTAGCACCAAGGAGGCAAGGACCACCTCAGCGGCTCAAACCAGCCAGATCCTTCTGTCGTATGTGTAAGAACACCACACATCCATTGCCTTCAAAAAGGACTTACTAGTCCTATCACAACCAATTTTTGTCATGAGAACATTACATATAACAACCTCATCAAAATTTTGTAAGTTTCAGAAAATTATTCTTGGTTTAGGGTTTCAGAAAATTTTGTAAGTTTCAGAACATTACATATATGCCACTACTATGTTATATACAATAAGTATAACCACACATACTTTATGTATGCATGTATACTTAACATACATATCACTTTAGATGGTCTAGTATGATCATATACTTCGTCTATATACATTTCGTCCGGTCATATCTAGAGAGATAGATATGAGAGTAACCTATAAAGCTGTTACTTAGCCTACCCCAACTTGCTTGGCACTAAAAAGGATTTGTTATTGTTGTACTAGTCTTCTAGGGCTGCTAGTTACAGAGTAGCTATTATGGGAGTAAATAAGTACTCCTTCAATAAGGTAGAAAATAGAGGTTTTTATGTACAAATCGTTATTCCAGGACTCGGCCGAGAAAAAGACGAGAAATTTGCTATTATAGGATCCCAAACATGTGGGTTTCGCTATAATAGGATTCCAAACATATGCTTCGCTATAACGACTCTCGAAATATTGACACTTTGCTATTATAACATCATGGTCTTCAAATAAACAAATTGCTGCGAAACCCACAACCTCATCACCAGCTAGGTGATCTGTAATCTGAAACTTATAATATCTCACGGGCCGTTTTGGGCCAATAAAATCAGGTGAGGAACGCCTCCTCCTCCGTTGCTTGTCAAAAAAAAAAAACAAATTGCACTCAAATCTCTTCAAATTCAAATATTTTTATTTAATCACAGAACTGTCCTTAGGGCGGCTGCTGCTGCTGGTGCTGCATGGCTGCTGGCTGGTCGGGGCTGCTGCCTGGCCGGCCGGCTGCTTGCTGCTGCTAGCAAGATTCAACCATAATTAAATAAAAAATATTTGAATTTGAAGAGATTTGAGTCCAATTTGTCTATTTAAAGGCCATGATGTTATAATAGCAAAGTGTTAATGTTTCGAGAGTCGTTATAGCGAAGCAGATGTTTGGAATCATATTATAGCGAAATCCACACGTTTAGGATCCTATAATAGAACACAAAACAAGGGACCACAATAGAGAAAGGGGTATACAAACAAGATGAAGGTTGGTATTATCAGAATCCAGCATCTGTTGTGAAGTAATGTCTGTATTGGAAACTATTTAACTACTAGGTTACGTTACTTTCCCAGGCAAAGCACCTCGGCGCTCTCACCCCAACCCCACCACTCGCCCTCACCTTGTGTGAGAGCTTTCAGCACTGGTTGGTTAGGCAACTTAAACAGTTAAACTACTGCAATAAACCTGCTCACTACATGTATTCGACTTGTGTTACTTGCCCAAAGCAGGATGCTTCCGTTTAAGAAGCATATATAGGTAAACCATTGATGTGTAGTATTTATGCAACAAAGAAGTCATATAGCTTAATCATCCTCATAATCCTTCTCTATTCGTCACATGCCAAAGGCATATTTATGAGACCATTCCACAACCCACTATTAATTGCAGACTATCTACACCAGAGCAAAATAAATAGGCTTGATGTGGCATTGAAAGGTATGAGACGTGCCACATTACCTGCTATGTGTTCCAGGCAATCTTCAAAATACTCGAGCTCCAATGCAAGAGCCCAACTAAGATGTTGATCCATTTGGCAAAGCTTAGTGCAGTATGTAAATCCAATTAAAGATTAGCAGATAGCACTATCTGCAGGTCGGCAAAAGTTTATAGGAATTTATCATCACAGGTCCACCAATTGTTTATGCGTTTTTTCAGATAGGGAAAATAAATATAGTGGATGACTGCCAACTGATTGTGGCAAGGGCCATAAAAGTTGATAGGAAGCACTCATATTTCTACAGAGTCAAGACAAACTAGAGTAGATGTTTCCTTGGCTTGTAACAAACTGAGGACAGTTAAAGATGTACGATCTTCACACCAATTTATCAAGAAAAAGCATTTTACGTAAAATGATCCTTGCACAATCAAATTCAAGAGAGGCATTTCACACTCTCAAGGCACCGATATCTAACTTCATATAGAAAGCAACAAAGCATGGTAAACAAGAAGGAATGTTTGCAGGATGATATCTTTTTAAAGAAAAAAAAACATGTTTCAGTAGCTTTATGTGCCAATCAAGTATGAACCAAAGTTCTAAAGGGGGGCATGACACTAAATTATTCATGCTGTAAGGAATTAGCATAGGACCACTAATTGTTTGCAATACGTATAGGACTAAAAGTATCATCCGATTGGACAATGGATCTGCAATTTCCATGATTGAGAAGGGCCAACTTAATCTAAAGAATATTTAAAATCCTAAGGCCTAGCGTCTAGGCAACAAATTACATGTAGTGATGCGGATTGTGTAGTAGAAAGCAGCCTTTCATGTAAACAAAACTGTAGAGACAAAGCTCTCAGCTGAAGATATTTGATAGGAACAACAAATAAGACCCTTTCTGACAAGAAAATCAACCAAAACTCCGAAAGAGGGCAGGGCAGAGTAACAGGTCAAAGTATATAGTGGATGCAAAGTCATCATCAAAGATTCAATTGTTCATAGATAGTTAAACAGTTATCAGCAACCATCAATCTTGATCAACATTGGATTGGGCATCATCATTAGACCTAAACACAGGAAAACACAAGTTAGGTATTGGAAAATTGGACTTGCTAGTTGTTAGGGGGAAACCATAAGCAGTGTTTTGTGAACGTGAATTATTAAAGACAAGCCAATTGCCAGAGAAGTTTACTTTCAGTGGATTAAATGCCCAGTAAACTGTGATATTTAACGGCAACCAAATGAAAGTGAATCTTATTGGAGCGAAACAAAAGTCAAGCAGGTGTCCAAAAATTAGGGGACTTACAAAACATACATCACAGAGGTGCAACAGAGTGTTGCGCATGAGAACTGGAAACATGCTACTTGACAACCCAGAGACAGTCGTCCAGTCAGACATGCCCATAGCTGCAGGGGACCAAGGACCATCACTGTCTCAAACTGTGAAACATGTGGATGAATTCAGTTTTTAGTGATTCAGATTGCCGGAAATTAGCAGGAGGAAAAGAAGAAGAAAAAAGGCTAATTTGACTGTCCTTCAGTCCTTGTTTCAGGCCCAAACAGTTCTTAGGCCCATTTGGATTCCATACTAGGGCCATATAAACTATGAAGATGTTATGTGGCAGCTAGGACTGAGAGGGGTGAGATGGGGAAACATCGGCAGCTGGCGTGCTAGAGTACCTGTGGATGTTATGGTGGCGACTAGGGCTGTGAGGGCGAGAGCAGACTGGCTAGGGGCCTTGCCCACGACCGGGCAAGAGAGAAAGATTTTCCTTCTTCATTCTTGTTTGATTAGATTGATACATATCCTCTCCTTATATAGAGAGGTTTACTTGACTTACAAGCAAGACTTACTTGACCCCTAAGCAAGCAAATCTTATCTCTAATTAACCACTAATGGGCTATGCCGCTAGCCCAGGCCCAATAGGCCCCTAACATACTCTAACACTGCACCCCACCTAGACATGCAGCTCATCCTCGAGCTGCAACCTAACCAACTTAGCGATGGCTCAACTCGACACAAACCTAACACTTAAAAACAAGCTTTTTACATCTTGGCTTATTTTATTATTCTCAACTTGAAATAGACTAGGACACTTTATTTGTGACTCCTGCGCGTAAGGTAGACACCATATGCACGCTGGACCTGCACGTGTATAGCCACCTAGATCCCATGGACACCATCTAAACGAAAGGGTTGCATGAGTGTGACCCCTAGGAAGTGGTTGCCACAGTCACCAGCAAAGACGCCCTCGTGGTGGCCGGTAGCAGAATGTGGAAACACTAGGCGGTGCGCTCCCGCCGGTGACCCCATGCATTCTCTTCGTTGCATGGCTGCTGGTCTGCATTGCATAGAGGAGAGTGGACGGCTTTCGATGGAGAACGATAAGAAGGGGAGTGCCTCTCCTACCACCGTCGAAAACCTTGAGTTCGCCACCTACGTGGCAAACAACATGCCCATTGCCTATGGGGGAACCGTATGCCGAAGATCCCCGACGCAGCAGATGGAATCAAAGTCCTCCACGCGGTGAAGCACAACTTAGAGGAGCTGCGAAGGGGTGCAGGGCTTAATCTGCTACAGATCGTGCATCTCTTGCACCCACCGCCGTGCAAGGAGGCCGCGCGCAGCAGCCTGCAGCCATATTGCCACCGACACATAGGGGGTAAGCATCTTCCCTGCTAACTCCACCGCGATGTCTGTCGGCTGCTCTATCTGCTGCAACTTCTTGCCCTCGTCTTGGATCTGCTAGATGTCGGTGCCCTTATAGAAGATTCCATGTGTGAATGGGTGTTGGAGGCTCGGCAAGGGGGAGGGCAGCATCCGCGGCTGATCAATGGGAACCGAGGCGGTTGCCTGAACGCCCTGGAAAGAAAACATCGTTGTCCCGTAACCAGGCATCTCGTAGGGGAAAACCGGTGGCAGAGAGGCCACGACCGATTGTGGCAGTGGCAAGCTGGTCGGTTGCAGCGGCGGTATGCCGAGGTAGGACTGGATGTCGGCGACGGAACGGGCGAGATCGGTGATGGCCGCAGTCAACTGATCTAGCGTCATCAGTGAGGAAGGGACCGATAGATGTTATGAATATTGGGATTGAGTGTTGAGAGTTGAGGGGAGCAATGGCGGCTTATACGGTTGCTGGTGTTCTACAGTACCCGTGGGTACTGTTCACACGGATGTTGTGGCGGTAGCTAGGGCTAAGAGTGCGAGAGGAGGCCGGCCGGAGGCCTTGCCCACGACCAGGCAAGAGAGAAGGATTTTTCTTCTTAATTCTTGCTTGATAAGATTGATACATATCCTCTCCTTATATTGAGAGGTTTACTTGAATTATAAGCAAGGCTTACTAAACAAGCGACTCTTATCTCTAATTAACCCTAGTACTAATGGGCTATGCCGCTAGCCCAAGCCCACTAGGCCCCTATGAGCATCTCCAACAGTTTTGCATTTTGGGTTTGTATTCTTGTAATTTGCCAAAATTATTGAAATAAGGTATCCAACAGTTTTGCATTTGTGTTTTGCAATTTGGGCAACTTGGCAATTGAGGGAGGGAACTTGGCATAAATGCAAGGCCGCGGGCCGCTTGTCAAACCTGGATGCTCGCGAACTGGCGGCGCGGCGCGAGAAAATGTCGTGAAGAAGAAACGCGCGCGACCAAAAGCGCGGGACCAGATATGGCGCGGAAGAAAAGTCGCGGCAAATACGGTTGGGTCCACAATTTTGGTTTTTGCAAGTCAATTATGCCAAACACTTGGAGATGGTCTTTTTTTTCCACTTGCCATATCGTTCTGGGAGTTGGCAAACTATAACAAATAGCAAACAGAAAATGTCAAACTGTTGGAGATGCTCAGCATCCCCAACCGTTTTGCAAATAAGCTTTGCATTCATGTATTTGCAAAAAAGTCTTAAAAACACTTATCCAACGGTTTGTCATTTAGACTTTGCAATTTTGTTAACTTGGCAAAAAGAGAGAAAGGATTGGCATATATGCCAAACCTGTTCACACTTGGCATTGGAAAATTGGCGCGAAGTGATTAATGCCAAACCATTGGAGATTACCTCTTTTCATCTTTGCCATATTTTTTTGAGACTTGGCAAACTCCCTAATTTGCCAAACCAATTATGCAAAACGGATCATCACTGGAGTAATACTTGTACTAGCCAGCAATCAGCAGGGTCTGGAAATCGCTGCAACTAAGCAAAAGCTTTCAACTTACTAGCAAACAAGAGGGAAACTCAACATGTCATAAGGTTGTGGTGCTACTGCAATCATTTCTCAGTTTATTATCTCAACAATGTTCAGCAGGCAACAAAAAGTATATCAATCATCCTTTTTTAATGTAATTTTATCAATCATCCTCAGGATATATAATTTAAGTCTCTTGTAATTTTACATGTCATAGTGCAATAGAACTAATTTAGGAAACTGCATGCATATAATATGGAATGAGGAAGGAGAAAAAAAGGGAAAATTGTCAGTTGTTATTAGTTGTATGAAATTATCAGTTGATTAAGTTGGAAATTGTTCAGTTGTGTAAGAGACAAACTTCTCCAGTTTGCAAACACTGCTTATCATAGAATGCAACAGACATTTCAAACAATAAAAACATTTACTGTTGTATATAACTTTCAATGTTTACAATCAAATTCAGATGATCAACATTTCTTGCAGATAAACTATACACTTAGTAGTAAAAAGGATGGCATTAGCATTCCAGTTAAATGAATAAAGTCTGCTCCAGCTTTTATCATATCTGCCACATATAATCAATTGGCGTTAACTGGTTAAGAAAATCTAGTTAACAATATCAAATGAAAATCTGCTCTACATTTCTATGACATCACAGAAACATGAATTGTGAAGACTGAGAACTTCAAATTCTTATCTACAATGTATAACATCACCAGTAGTCTAAAACTACATCATACAAGGTTGTACTGTCAAATATGAGGATACAACACTGTTTGAATGTTGAAAGGTTGGTTTGTAGCCTAGTGGATGAACACAGCAATTTATAGGACCTTGTTATAAAACAGCACTATATTCTCTGCACAAAACATATACAGTGCTCGAGAGCACTTGTCCAGTGCCTTGAGGAATTAAAACTCCAGAGCAGCTCAGGTACCTGAACTATCCAGGCCAGGAACATACCTGACATTTCTTTGTAAAAAAGATCAACTGTCTAAGTTATGAACATTGAACAGCATGTTACAGGTTTACAGCCTTCAACATTGACAAAAAGAAAATGCTTGTTTCCTTTTTCTCAACATTACTTTAACAGAAAAGAGCAATCTGCTCTTAAGATGGTTTTATATTTCATAAAAATATGAGCAGGTTCACATACTAGAAAGGTACTTGTTATAAATTTATAGAATTTCAAGACAGTTGGTGGTACAGAACTGAATACAACAAATGTTCTCAAGCATGTTTAAGCAGATACAGATACAAACATCCATTGTATCAGATAAAAAGAAAGTAAAAAATATATACCTTGTCCCCTCTACGCTAGAACCAGGTTTGCATTTGAATCTACAGATCTATCATTTGCTAATGGGGGAGTTAAAACAGAGGAAACCCCTCTTCTCAATTTCTGAAGTCACGATCCCTAGGCAGCTCAAACTTAGCAAAGCAGGATGCTTGTCAGGCTGCTTTCCCTACACTAAGGAAAATACATGTCATGTACCACCTGGCCTCAAGCAACTTTATTCTGAGAGAATGGTGCTGAGTCTCCCATCTTGAGACCTGAAAGAATCATCCACTTAACATAAGATCATTCCACCTGATCACAACTTGTCCGTTAACCGAATCATGAAAGAACTGACAGCAACAACATCCAGAACAATCCATGATGACTCAAACATGTCATGGAAATAATCTGCACCTATCTCCTCTGCCGCTGATCTGAATGCATTACCAAAGGCATTACCCTGAGCAGCCCCAAGCCTTGGTTTTCCACATACGCCAACAACCAGTACCTTCTCAGGCTCCTTTGCTAAGCAAGCACAGATTAGCGGTTTCATCCTCGCACCCCTTTCCTTCAGTGCATCCATCAGAAAGAAGCAGAACTTGGTAAGAGCCTGTGGGTGGCAAAGCTTGCTAGTGTCCACAGGGTCATCAAGCTTGACCCACCGGAACTTCTTGGCACTCCGTATAAACCCTGTCTTAGTAATCGCCGAGCTTCCTTGCCTCAAAATCGCCCTCTGAATCTCAATCGCAGACTGCATCCCTTTCTGCAACTGATCGACATTGCTCAGCGACAATGCTGAGTATGCAGCCCAAAACTGCTCGGCAGCAGAAGACTCCTTTGAGCCCTTGGACTCTGCATTCAGCGATTCAAGCAACGCCGTGACACCATACACAACGTCTGCAGCGGAAACCTTGGACCTGTACCCGTGCACCCTCAAGAAGCTCCGGTAGTAGAACTCCGTGAGGCCGTACTCAGGCAGCAAGCGGTCAAACTCGTCCCGCATCTTGCGCTTGACCTCCATGCTCATGTACTGAAAGCTCTTCTGACAGTCAGCGAGCGGGAACCCCATCCTGGCGAGCAGCAGCTTGAGCTTCTTGAGGCCGTTGTCGGTCCACGTCCTGAGCTTGGTGGCGACGTAGGAGGAGCAGAGCATGGAGTCGAAGAGGCTCCACTCCCTTAGCAGCATGAGCCGCGGCTCGTCCTCGTAGGCGATGCGGGACGCCTCGGGCGCGCGGACCTTGGTGCCGTCCTTGAGCGTGACGACCGCGCCGGCGCCCGACGGGTCGAGGGCGCCCGAGCCGTTGACGTGCTGCTCCAGCTCCATGACCGCCGCCTGGTACCGCTCGTTGGTGATGCGGTCGTGCACGAACTGGTCGGTGAGCGCGACGCAGGCGAGCCAGAGCAGCTCGCTGGTGTTGCGGCGCAGCGCGTGGGCCAGCTCGTACATGAGGCACCCCGACGGCTTGCCGTGGAACGTGCCGACGCGGTAGTACTCCCGCCGCAGCCTCCCGAACAGCCTCACGGGGTCAGAGTCGGCGTCGGCGTCGGCGTCGTCGGACAGCCGGCGCCTCTTCCTCCTGCCGCCGCCGCCGCTGACATCCTCGTCCTCGTCGGCGTCGGAGTCCTCATAATCGGAAGCGTCGGAGCCGGAAGCGGCGCGGAGGGGGTCGGCGTCGGCGTCGCCCTCGGCGGCAAGGTCAGAGGCGTCGGCGAGCGCGGCGAGGTCGAAATCATAGGAGAGGTCGGCGGCTTGCTCGTCGTCGGCGGTGAAGAGGACGACGACGCGGTCGTTGCGCGCGCAGAGGTTGTGGAGGTGTACAGGGCGATGGGAGTCGACGACGAAGGCGGTAGCGGTGTCGGGCAGGACGGCGGCGCGCACCAGGTCCCAGTGCGCGCCCCAGTTGACGAGGACGAGGCAGAGCGGCGAGGAGGCGGAGGCGGAAGCCGAGAAGGAGGCGAGGAGCGCCCTGGCGGCGGCGGCGGAAGCGACGGGGTAGACGGAGAAGCGGACGGAGTCGGCGGCGAGGACGTGCGCCAGCGCCCGCACCGTGCAGAGCGAGTCGGCGTCGGCGGCCGACGGGAGGATCAGGACCGGCGCCGAGGAGGAGGAGCCCGCCGCCGCCGCCGCCGTCGAGCGGAGGCGCGCGTAGAAGGCGTCGACGCGTAGCTCGCGCACCATCGCCGCGCCCGTGCCAACCAACCGAGGTCGGGATTGGGGAGCAGATGGGGAGATGCGCGGGCTCCGAAGGCGTTTCTGATTGGAGATGGAAGGCGCGGGGGCGGGGATTGAATTTGGAATTGGAAATTTGAATTTGTTTGGGGTTTGGGAGGGAAGGGAAGCCACTTTTTCGCGGGCGGGCGAGAGTCCATCCACAGCCCACGGGTTGGGCCAAGAGAACTTGGGCTATAGTCTCTTTGGTCTTTTGGCCCGCTAGGTCCATGCACTCACGAGTTAGCTGCGGGTTGCCGGTTGGACGCGTGGCCAGTAGGATGAAAACGGTACGGATATTTTCTGACCGTATTCGAGATCGAATTCGTTTAGAGAGGTTAGATCTGTCCGTATCCGAGTCCGAATGTTTAACATCCGATACCGTATTCGTATCCGAATACTTAAATCGTATATTTATGATGTCGACATCCAATCATATCTTATCCGACATGATTGACATTATCCGTATTTGAATCCGAATCCGACCAGAAATATAAAAACAAATATGATATCGGTGATATCCGTCCGTATCTGATCCGTTTTCATCCCTAGTGGCCAGATTGGAGAGGGCCTTTCACTCTTTTTTTCTTCTTCTTTTTTTTTGCGAATTACAAAGTACAGATACAGACGCTCAATATGCACACACGCTCACATACGCAAGCCTTATCTTTATATGCATCTTCAAAAGACTATGTCGGCACATCTTAAGATTGATAAAGTCACTACATACGTCTCGCTGTTGATAAATCATCTACTAGTGAAAGCATAGATGTCATTAAGTCATATAATAAATCTAGTAAAATACGAGCATCCATACCGACAGCTTAAACCTAACCAACTGTATATACCGACGGCTTAAATTACATTCATTCAGCCGATTTGCCCGGCAGCAGCAACAGATCTTGGGACGAACAACACACTATGCTGAATGAGGTATCAACATGCTGCTTCCATTTGTATACCCATGGAATCGAATAACCCAACCCAAGCTAATCCATTTAAACAGTCCATAAATGGGTGGATCCAAAATTGACCCAAACCCATGTTAACCCACCCATGCGACTAGTCACTCACAATGTGCATGCAGTTAGCAGCATAGCTGCTGTCGCTGAGACTGTAAGTAAAACCACCATTTTTTATAGGAAAAAGTCTACATAACCCCCCAAATTATTAAGGGTGGACTACTTCACCCCCGAACTATAAAATCGGATATTCTACCCCCTGAACTTTCAAAACCGGTCAAATAACCCCCTAGAGTGGTTTTGGATGGTGGTTTTGTCTTTTTTCTTTTTTATTTATTTCCGCTAAATTTTTGAAAAATCATAATAAATTATAGAAAAATCATAAAATGAAAATTTCAATTTTTTTGGACTTCTGATGAGTAGATCTACACAGTGAATATATAATATGGTATATTTTAGTATAAAGTTTTTGTTGTAGCTTTAAAT
>Ga0182004_10001593_pt1 | contig 16838 bp, 6 predicted proteins | sample Sormic07211540_1_FD_120479 | JGI IMG/M metagenome (GOLD analysis project Ga0182004, IMG submission 120479) | Endophyte microbial communities from Sorghum bicolor roots, Mead, Nebraska, USA - 072115-40_1 MetaG | ecosystem: Host-associated > Plants > Roots > Unclassified | place: USA: Nebraska...
GTGGACGATTCGGTTGGTTTGGTTTGCCTTCTTCGGTTTCAGACCCCGTCTCTGCGTGGGATGTTGTTGTTGTTATTCTGATTTTTTTAGACAAAAGACAATGGTGATTGTTCCGAAATTAGGAGAGAGAGCCTGTCAACTTCTTACTTTAGAATTAAGGTTGTGAGCCATGCACAATGTTGGGTTGTTTTCTGTGCCCAAAGGAGAACAACAGGAGTTGGAAAAGATGGTGGTGATGTCCCTGAAAAGTGGGCGTCCTCATCAATTGGTTAATGACGCACAAAGACAGTGCATGACATGTTTTGTGCTTCGACATGCTGTAGTGTTGATTGGAAGATGGAGGAGATCCTAGCAGATGAAGCAGCATCCATGAGCCAATATATATAAGCCTTTGAAGAAGCAGAGTTTCAAGACTGTCATGTCACGTAAAATAAAATTTTAGATGAAATACTCACTCTAAATAGAGAATTTTATTTCGTAGTTTTATAGGCATTTAATTCCACGTGTCAATAGAGTTTCATCTAGATGAAACCAATTTCTTTTCTCTTTTTTTAAATACACTATCATGTCATCAATAAAATCTATATAACAACCTATTTAATGCAAATGATACTCACACGAAATTCTCATTAAGACTGGTCTAATTTAACCTCAAAATTTGAGATTTCTTTATAGGACGGAGATCTATTAGTTTTTAAATAAACTTTTGGCTTCTCGGCCAGCCGAAAGATCAGATTTTTTTTTTTTACTTATAACATGTTTTCAGCTTTTGGTTCATATATCTTCGAAAGCCAGCTTTTTAAAAGCTAACTCAACTGCCCACTTCCATAGAACGGAACATGACGAAGAAAGGACCAGAATTCGTCCGAAAATAGACCGGGCCGGGGTTTGTGCTCCCAAATGGTCGCGGCGCCTCGAGTCCCACGTGGGCCCCATGGGGCCTCCCGCCGAAGTCGGGAGGACAGGGACACGGTGGCACGGATAAGCCGATAAGATTAGCGTGGAGAGCTCGCTCGCTCCCGACTCTGCCTCATCGCCACCCTCTCTTCTCCCTCCCCTTCCCCTTCACCTCACAAGCCACCTAGCCGCACCGCATTGGCAATTTGGCATGGCGTCGTCCTGCCTCGCCTCGCCGTCTGGCGCCGCGCTCTGCCGCCCGCGGCGGCCGAGGTGCCGCGTCGTCGCGTGCTCGGCGGCCGACGCCGAGCCGGCGTGGGCCAAGGGCGCCGGCCGCCTCGCGTGCGGCGTGCTGGCGGCCTGGGCCGTCGCGTCCGCGTCCAATCCGGTCATCGCCGCGAGCCAGGTTGGTGAATCTGAATATCCCTCTTTCGTATCACACATTCCCGTTACTGGCGGGGTGCAATTTCTGGAATGTAGTTTTTTTTATCGATGACGTCACGTTGCAATTTCTGGAATGCAATTTTTAATCTCTGTCAAATGTTAGTCTCGGTCTGGGTCACTGGGTGTGATTTTTCTGATTGAATTGAATCGGCCTCACCCTCACTTTTTGCGATCTGATAGCAGGCATCATTATTTACTGTTTCCGTTAATTCGGTTCAGAATAAGTTGCTGTAAAATATTCAGAGCTGCTCCATTGAAAATTCTGTACATGGAAAATAATAACTAGTTAAGTACAAGATGTTTTTCCTTAATAAAAATTCTAAAAACGCTGGAAGATTTTGAGGGTTCTGTTAAAAGAGGTATCGGTACTTCACTCTCAAAAGCTTACAAGGTATTTCTCATGGTCGTGGTGATAAAATCGGACCAGTCTCAGGAGTCAGGACTTCAAGCTGTTCCAGTTAAAGAATATATAGTACAGCTACCGCAGCATTTGGTGTGGGCTACTGCAACATGCCAACATCAGTTGTTGAAGCTCAGCACGTTATTCGATTCAATTTTCTATATGTTCTGACAAGCACCTGAAATTTAGCATCACTTGCGCTCAATCTAAAGCTAGAAATAAATTCTGTTCTTGGTTAGTCTTATGAGACTTAAGATTGGCACTGCATCTTCAAATGTGGGTTCTGGTACTGTGGTGCAGCTACAGAGAAGAGGGGGATATTTGTGGAGAAATAATTGTGCTTTATTTGGTGATCTGTTTAACCGGATGAAGCATGCCCATTTTCACTTTGCTTAGGTTGAGTTGTGACCTATGAATACATTTTACTCCCTCTGTTTCAAATTATTAGACATTTTGTGTTTTCTAGATACATTGCTTTTACTATGTATCTAAACATAGTGTATATCTAAGTGCATAGCAAAAGATATGAATCTAGAAAAGACAAAACATTTTATAATTTGGAATGGAGGAAATACTATTTTAGCTTTAAGACAAAATTAATCTTCATTTTCTTTTTGATAATGTAAGTGTGACCTGAATACATATAGTCAATCTACTCAGCAATTTCAGAAGCAGCATCATAAATCTAGGACTTCTTTTGCTTACTACAGTGCTGAATTACTTTACTGACATTACATTATTTGCTGTTTGCTTTATTTTGTTAGAGATTGCCTCCACTCTCAACGGAGCCAAACCGATGTGAGCGTGCATTTGTGGGGAACACAATTGGTCAGGCAAATGGGGTGTATGACAAGCCCCTTGATCTCCGGTTCTGTGATTACTCGAACGAGAAAACTAATCTAAAAGGCAAGTCTTTAGCTGCGGCGTTGATGTCCGAGGCAAAGTTTGACGGCGCTGACATGTCTGAAGTTGTCATGTCCAAAGCTTATGCTGTTGGTGCAAGTTTCAAAGGTAGTAACTAATTGTGCACCTCTTTTTTTTAACCAAAAAAGTGTACAGCTTATTCTGTTGTTCTTGTTCACTGCACAATATTTGCTGAATTGTTTTACTTATACTGTGATACAGTAATACTGAATGAACAGAATGATGAGCTCTTCTGGTTCAAATGCTTTTTCAGGAACTGACTTCACGAATGCAGTGATAGACCGTGTCAATTTCGAGAAGGCCGATCTCACAGGGGCAATCTTCAAAAACGCAGTTTTGTCAGGGTCGACCTTTGATGATGCAAAGATGGACGATGTCGTGTTTGAGGACACAATCATTGGCTACATTGACCTTCAGAAGCTATGTACAAACACCAGCATCAGCCCAGATTCGAGATTGGAGCTGGGCTGTAGGTGATTCAGCAGAGTTCAACCCTATCGTTCATGTTAATATATATGTCGATATCGTCCGTTGAGTGTTCATGCCTGTCTATAGAGCCACCATGACAAGCCGCAAATCCCCAGCAGAAAGACGTGATGCCGATTTTCATCATATCTATGTATCTATCGATCTATGTACAAACCTCTGTATATCTCAAATATCAGCAGCAATGTAACCATGCTCCTTAGTTCTTACACTTGGAAACTTAAATAAACATCCCATATATATATATACATATATACATAAAAGGAAGCACTATGGTTTCCCCACACACATATTATTATTGTTCACTCACAATGCAGTTATAGCAACATTTTACTATCTCATGATGGATCCATGGCATGGAATGGAAAGATGCATGGATGATTTATTCTACATACTACTAGTACTATAGCATCACACGCTCTAACATGCGCTAGCTTTGCCAACATTATTGTTTGCCTCCTGGTGAGTTGGCTCCTTGATGCGCATCCATCTACTATAGTATACTGGAAAACTGGCCCCTGCAAGGGCCGATGCTGCTCAGCTGTATAGCCATTGCCGGCCATGCGGCACCGGTGATACCTAGACGCACGCACCATCTAAATGGCCGGCCCGCCGCCGGGCACTTGCCGGTGGTAAGGTCTTTTCTTCTTGTCTTGTTTGGATGCATTGTATTTTTCCGATCCAAGCGCTGCGGTTCATTCGACGTCGTTGCCGTTGTTCTGCTTGCCGCTGTCGATGAGGCAGGTCTCGACGCCGCCGGTCATCCAGAGGAACCACGCGTAGCTGCTGCGGTGGTGGCTGCTCTCGGGCTCCTCGTCGATGGCGCCCGTGAACATGTCCTCCGCGCCGCCCATGTCGCCGCGGGCGTGCCAGAGGAACATGCCGTACCTCCGCATCGCTTCGCCGTCCGGTGGTTCGGCGGCCACCGCCTGCTTGAAGTACATCTCCGCCCTGTCGTGGTCACGCGTAATAAGAAACCAAGATTCAATCAAAAAGGTTAGTTATTAGATCGTGATTGAATGAAGGGTTGCATTTGCAATTTGCATGCATGCATGCATGCGCCAAGAAGCACCTGTTGATGTCCTTGTCGAACTCGTAGAGGAGTTGCGCGTAGTTTGACAGGATGAGCGAGTTGGCGCCGCCGCCTGAGGCGATGACCCTCTCGTACGCCGCCTTCCGGCGCCGCGCGCGGGCGCTGTCGATCTCCTTGATCTCTTCCTCGTCGAGTTCCTCCTGGCCGTAGCCGTAGCCGTAGCTGTCCCCGAACAGGCCGCCGCCATGCAAGATGCCGATCTGGCTCCACAGCTCCTTCTCCATGTCCGCCTCCACCAGCTCCGGCATGTCGTCCTCGGGTGGTTCCTCCGCCGCGTCCCCGTTGCCGTCGGGGTGGTGGTCAGCCTGATCTGCTGCGTTGCCCGCCGCCGCCGCCGCCGCCGCCGCCTCGGGCTTCTTCGCCTCCATGCGGCCCCTCTCGGCCTCCACGATTGTGCCGAGGCAGCAGGCGACCATCCCGAGCAGCCCGACGGCGAGGTCCGGCGACTGGAGGTGAACCTTGCTGAAGACCCACGCCACGGCGCCCCCGGCGCCGCGCGCGGCCTCGGCGGCGCCCCCGGCCGCCGCGCCCTGGACGGCCTCCACGGCCTTGACAAGGGCCGCCACGGCGCACCCGGCCGCGCTCGTGGCCGTCGCCCGCGGCACCCCTCGCTGCGCCGCCGCCTGCTTCCGCCTGGCCTGGATGGCGCGCAGCGACGCCGGCACCGCGGCCATGGACGGCGGCTGCTGCTGCTGCTGGTCGTCCCCGGCGCCGCACGCCGCGGGCCTGAAGGATCGGGCGCTCCTCCGCTCCCCGGCCCTCGCGGGCGCCGCCGGGAACGGCGCCAGCGCCAACGGGACGCTCCTGGGCATGGCGACCACGCTCGCCGGCGTCATCCTCGCGCGCGACTGACCGGGGAGGGAAGGTGCCAACGCAACGCAACGCAACGCAATGCTAGGGACTCTCTCTCAAACGGAAGGGTGTTGATGTGGAACAACGGAGCCTCCAACCGAAGGCGGAGTGGATCGGAATGGTGATCTAGCTTGCGGATGCGGAGAGGGAGGGGGAGGCAATGGCGGCATTTATAGGGCCCCCGGGCGGTGCCACGTCGGGGGGGAGGGAGGGTCGTGCTCCTGGACGATGCGTGCCTTGCGCGCCAGTTCGGGCCAGTTCAGCGCCTGCTTAATTTCGTCGCGGAGCAAGGGGGGAAAAGGCTCGGCCGCGCGCTGCTCTCGGCGAGGGTCGTTTCGGTGGCAGCACCCGCTCGTGTGACGCATGGCGTGGCACTGCACCGTGGTAATCGAACCTGGACGGGAAAGGTGTCCTTGGACCTTGGCCGATGCGAGCAGAGAACTGGCCGCAGCGCAGAAGGATGCAGGAAAAAAAAAGATTAACCAATCATTTGCGAAATTAATTAATATTGTTACTCCACATGGTAGAAATGATATACTGTTCATTTTCTTTTTTAGATAAAACAGCATTAAATAAATTACTCCAGGTTGTGCGGCATGTGAGTGTTCCGTGTTCCAAATGTCACAGCCTCGGATTTTTTTAAGAAAACTTGAAGCGATACTTAACATGACTTGGATTGATTGTTCTAGATTATAAATCTTTTCTTATAACCAAACTAATTTAATTGTCTTATATTACCATGGTGTATTGTGTGTCATGCGATGTGCGTACACGAAACCAATGCTATGAGGTTGGATTGCACGATACGAGTATGATGTGCGGTTGTGGTATTACACGTAAAAAGAAAAAAACAAATGTGTGATCTATTGTCACCTCTAGCAATCTGACATGGAAGAATTGTCGCACGTTGTGTTGTCGTATTAGCCTACATTGATCTAGCAGAATCAAAGATAACTATGAGTTGGCATCAATATTCACACTAAACCCCAGTTGTTGATGCAAGAAACAACACGCGGAACTTATTCAAAATAGGGTACACTGTGGCACCAAATCAACACTACAGGTTGGATTGCACATTAAGTGTAAGATGTATGGTTGTCACATTACACGTCAAAAGAAGGAATCAAATATGTGGTGCAATGTGGGCTTTTGAATGTTTTAGATTATATTTCTTTTAATTTAGTGAAACTAATTTAATTATCTTATATTTACCATGGTCCATTGTGTCATGCGATGTGTGTACACCAAACCAATGCTACGAGGTTGGATTGCACGATAAGTGCATGATTTGCGGTTATGGCATTACATGTAAAAAGGGGAAAACAAATATGCATTCCATTATCATTTCTAACCATCTGACGTGGAGAATTGGCATATGTTGTATTGTCGTATTAGCCTATATTGATCTGGCAGAATCGAAGATAACTATGAGTTGGCATCTATAATCTCACTAAACCGAATTGTTGATGCAAGAAACAACATGCAAAGTTGTGCAAAACAGGGTGCATTGTGCACTGAACCAACACTATAGTTTAATATGTATGGTTGCCACATTACACATCAAAAGAAGGAATCAAATATGTGGTGCAATGTGGGTTTCCAATATCTAATGTAGGAGGATTAACATACGTTACGTATATTGATCTAGTTGTTGGCGCTGCTAGACCAAGGGTCCCACCTAACACACGATGGCCATGACCCAGTCCCCCTCTAGCTATGGGTTCAATCACTGAAAATTACATGGTGGTAAGATAGAGCAGGACCCAAAAGGGTCCATGGCAATTGGCCACCTAGGGAGGGAGTGTGCTTGGCTAGGGCTGCTCGTACCAAGTGGTCCTGTACTGAGTATAGGACCAAGTCGGTCGGTCGGGTCCTTGGAAAGGTGCTTGGAGATTTTAGAATTACCCTTTGTCATGTTCACTCCTAGGCTAGATCAACTCACTAAATGAGATGGAACGGTTGGAAAACAGGAGTGGGCAGATACTACCATAATTACCTGCTCTTGTATCATTCATAGACATGCATCGGGTTCACTGGGTTGTTGTGCCTACATCTTAATGACTTGACTTCAAGGTGTGAGGACGACAAGACAGTCCCCACAAACAGGACAATGGGCATGCCAATGCGAGATAGCACGTGCTAGGGAGGCATTTGTTTTGTTAGGAGTATGTGGGGGTGATCGATTCTAAGGGGATGCACCCCCCTCTTGATAGGGGGTATAAAAGGTGACTTCCTAGGAGGGGAGGACTTCAAAAGAACAAGTACACACAAAGCTCTACCTTACCTAGGATATACAATTTTTACCCTAATAAGGGCAAACCGTCACGCATGATATACAATTTTTACCCTAACAAGGGCAATCTTTCACCAAGCTAGAATTCTCCCTTCAAGCCCGCTCGCTAAACATCAAGCGAATCCCTGCTGGTTTGCTAGCATACACCACCAACACCAGTGGAATCAATAATAACTATGAGTTTGGCATCCATATCATCACTAAATTCGATCGATGATACAAGAAAGAACACATAAAACTTGTAATGGTAAGGGTCAGCTCATATACTCATTTTTGTTACAACTGGCATGTCTATTTCAGGATATGAGGGATTGACAAGAAAGTATAGTATAAGAATGAAGTGCAAATGCATGTCAAAATAAAAAGGGCTATGTCTACCACCTTGAATTTTCACTATTTGATGTGGAAAGATTATAACCTACATCATGTTTGCATGTGCAATTCTTGGAAGACTAGGAACAATCTTGAATTGACATGTAGTATATCCTAAATTTAGTTGTTGGTTTGAGGAGGAAACAATAAATACACAAAGGCTGAATAGAACTAGATTATATTGGGCAATCGATGTATGAATTATATCTATTCTTACATATTGATAGGATCTATTGTGTGTCAGGCAATGTGTGTACACCAAACTAATGCTATGGGGTTGGATTGCACGATAAGAGTATGATGTGCAATTGTGGCATTACGCGTAAAAAGGGAAAAACAAATTTGTGGTCTATTATCACTTCTAACAATCAAACGTGGGAGAATTGTCACACATAGTGTTGTCGTATTAGCCTATGTTGATCTAGTAGAATCAAAGATAACTATGAATAGGCACCGATACTCTCACTAATTCAATTGTTGATGCAAGAAACAACAAGCGGAAGTTGTACAAAATAGGGTGCAACGTGCACCAAACCAACACTACAGGTTGGATTGCACGTTAAGTGTAAGACATATGGTTGTCACATTACATGTCAAATAAAAAAACATATGTAGTGTCGCATGGGCTTCTACTATATGATGTGGGAGGATTAGTTACAATGTTGCATTAGTCTATACATTGATCCACTTGTTGGCGCCGCTAGATCAGGGCTCCCACCTAACACATGATGGCATTGACCCAATGCCTCACTGGCTGTGGTTCAACACTAAAAATGGCATGTTGGTTAGGTGGAGCATTACCTAGAAGTGTCCTTAGGGATCAGTCACCTAATGTGGGAGTGTGCTTCGCTAGGGGCGCTAGCGCCAAGTAGTCCTGCATTAGTGTGCAGGACCACGTTAGTCAGACGGATCCTTGGGGAAGGTGCTTGGGGGATTTTAGCATTATGCTTGGTTGTGTTCACGCCTAGGTTAGATTGACACATTACATGAGATGGAATGGTTGGAGAGCGAGAGTGGGCATTAGGTGCTATCCATCGGGTTCGTTGGGTTCTTGTGCATGTATCAGTGACTTGACTCTAAAGGTGTGAGGACGACAAGGCAGCGCCCACAATAGGGCAAAAGGGCACGCACACCGTGACCTAGTACGCTAGAGCATCACATCAACTAATAGATAATGACATGGCTACTTTGGATCAAGATTAGGATTCATAAATAGTTTAGCATCTAGATGAGCAATTTTATAGTTCAAAAGAACTTGAACAAACATGTCATAATAGTTTAGGAACCGTCAATGTAGTTTACTCTTGATCTACCATGGACATTCATCAACATTTCTAGAAGCTCAGCCTAAAGAATTTACGTGATGGGATTTTCTCTTCGTGCATAGCATGTGCTGGTTATTTATGTTTGTCATAGCATGTGTTGGATATTATGTTTATCTAAATATAATATTACTAGGAGAAAGTATCCTTCCACCAGGACTAGGAACTCTCATCGGGCCTTAGATATTTGAATAATGAATATATATGATGCCTGGAAGGTGAGGACAATTGCATTTGTACAACTATTTTTGTCATAAAAAGTAGAAATGTTGTCATACTATTAACTTTCACCCGCAAAAGTTGTATGGTAGATTATATTGGTAACGTCGTGTAAGAAAGCTTTGCATATACATGTTGCACCTCTCACAAGGTGTTGATAACGAGCCAACTACATTTTTTTAGCTTTCTTCGAAATTGGCATAATCTAATCTAGTCTCCTAAATTGTATAGACCCAACTTTTAAACTGAGCTTATAACCAAGCCAAAGTTAAAAGTAATTTAAAATTAAGTCATTTTCATTTTAAAAGCAAAACAAGTGCAATCAAGGCACTTTTAAAACAAGCGACTGAACTAGCTCAATGAGTTTTTTGTCCACATGTCTACCACAGATCCACAAGTGATGGTTGTTCACTTAGAAATCAAAATTTCCACACGAATGCACCAGAAAAACTACCCATGTTGGTTTAGCATTTCAACACAACATAATCAACAAAATATTGCCACTAGAAATAGTAGCCACATGATCCATATTTCACATTTAGAACAGGCTACCATATGTTGGAATTAAATTCCTTGAATTATAAAATTAAATTCCCTGAATCATTAACAACATGTTACAATAAAGTGCAGAGTTGCAGTGATGTTCAGAACAAAGGTATTGCTTCTCCCTAAGTTCATGGCCAGATATGCAGCGCGCACAGAGCATAAATCTACCATGACCCTACAGCGCCCTGAGCTGGGATTTCAAAATGGGAGAAGCCACAGTGCGTCTTCAGGGAGTACAACATGGGTGGATGGTTGGTCCTTCAATTGTGATCCTGGCAATCTATCATTCAACGGCTGGTTAGAGCAATTTGTAATCATGTGCTTACAGGTTCAGCAAACTAAGCACATTAACCATGATCAATGGGTTGATACCTAGAACTTGTTGAAAGAGGACCTATCATGGTATATCAAGACTAGCAAGCATTTCTCAACCAGCTTTATGACTTCTTCAAAAGTAGTGTCCTCACACCATTCAATTCAAAGTATCGGGATTGCCAGATGATTTCCAAATCTAGTAGCAACATAGGTTTCCTCAAAATGGGTACCAATCATGTTAACTTGCATAGGCCAAGAATTAGGCATAAGATGTTGACAATCCTAATTTTAAATCTCATCAATAAAAAGTACCCAAGGCTACTAGTTAGACAATCGTGCGACATCATACTTAGTATGGGAGTTGCCGTTGATCTGCTACATCAATAGATGAGCATGGTATGTGAACATATGTTGTTGATCTCAGCATCATGATGTTACTTTCATTAGGTAGAGCAATCAGTCCCCACCAAGGGGCTTTTTGTGTGGCGGGTGTAGTAAATTTACTGTGTTCATCCTCTATGGCAACAGTTTCTATTCCCAAGTGCCTAGTGAAAAGTAAGATACTATCATTTGAAAGAAGAGCATACCATGCCAAGATACTTTCTCAGCACACTTTTGGCCCTTTTTAACTCCACCAAGTACAAATGAATTCTAGAGAGGATCAAACTTGTTGTGTCTGTTGTATACTACTCTTGTCAAATAATATGGATCTCTTTGGGCCTAAGGAGTTTCCTTCATCCCACATATGATCAGACAAACTGAAAAGAAAGGGCCAATAAAGAGTTTTAAATATCCATAGCATTATAGAGAAAAACATGAGTTCACATTATGAAGTTCCATATTCATCCATTAGTTATGGAACATTTTTCTCAAACACTATTAGTTAAGGAACATGAGTTAGTTTAGCCAGATAGCATAAAATCTCTTGGAAATCACTCTGCTTGTTCCAATGAGGCTATGCTTGCCAACTGCCTTAGGCCTTGTTCATTTTCATCGGATTCAATCCAGGAGATGAATCAATCCAGGTCTGGAACCAGTTGATCCACTTCTGTCACTCATTCCATGCCTGGATTCAATTCCCTAGCAGAACCAATCCTGGTGGGCTCCTAGATGTTGTTTGGTTCAATCTGAGATGAATCCAGCTAAGAATTGATATGTATACACATCTAGGTGTTTAACTAACACAAACAGATTTGAGTGCTTGTCATCAATAAAAAAAGATTAATATGCAGTACCAAAGCTACAGCAGGGTATCACAGACCTGAATCCAAAATAAATAGTAAGGTTGTTGCACATAAATAATAAGGTGCTAGTCCCATGCATAAACTACAACGACAAACAAATCAAAACTTTAAATACAAAAATCAGGAAACCACGTTCTAGTCTCCTGTTACAATTTTAGTATTTTAGTACTCATTCTTCATGATTATATGAAGCAAAATAGCAACCTTCCACTGATATCTTTCAAGGACTGTCGAAATCATGTGCTTGTTGTGCCTGCAGAAACCAAATGTCTTAACTTAATTAACCTCAACTCACCAAAGAAAACTTTTGGAATAAGCGAATCTCAAGAATCATCACAGCAGTTCATCAAGCTAAAAAAGCTCATATAAAACCCACACTGCTATACACTGCTATACACCATTGTTAGGATGCTAAAATAATAGAAAATAGCTTAAAATAGCTAAAAATAACAATACATATAGCTGATTGAAAAATAGCAGCAGCCAGCATTATATACTAGAGCTCTTTTGAAAGAACAATAGAGCTATTTAACACTTCATCATTGTAGAAGGACAACAATTTTCAAGCTAATAACTTTGAATAAACAACTCAACATCTCAATGCAAACATAGGCGTCACAATCGAATGAAATTAGAAACAAAAGGAATTTGAAATAACTTGCATACATATGCACATATGAGCAAGATGATTATAGTTATCAAAATAAAAGTATCAGTTTTAGGAATAAAATAAAGAACAGACAAACTAATTGTGTGCAGTCCATCTATTTCAGTTCTGACAATCAGTAACTCTATGATATTGACAAACAAAATGTAGAGGTCTCGTCCTACAGAGGAAACCCCCGCACTAAATCTAAATGGTCCCCCTAGTTCCCAATAGATCTCTGAAATTAGCCACTAACAAACAAGAGTTAAAAGGTACAGGTATAGTGTGGGAGGAGAAGCTGTACTATTCCACAAGAACGTGCCTTCGTGCCCTTTGTTTGCTCCAGAAATGATACAACAGGGCAGACAGGGTATACCTCAGGGTGAGAGGGAGAGAGGAGATATTGATGGGCATGCAAATCGATCAGCTAAGTCTGTTGCTTCTGCAATTCAAGAGGTTAGTAAATAACGAAGTGAAGCTTTTTGCTCTAGCTCTAATGGGGTGTTTGCAAACCACCTATCCAACAATTCTAGTTCATATGAACACTAGGCACACAAGAGCTATGTCTCTACTTACACTAGAGAGCTACCTAAAGTTTCTATACACGTAAGTGAGCTACTCTAGTTTGCGGGAATGTAAGAGAGAGGGTTTTATCTTTATACCACCGTGTAGAGGGGATGAACCAATCACAATAACATGAAGTCCAATCACTGGGAGAAATCCAATGAACAATCACAATGGAGACACAAAATTTTCTCTTGAGTTTCACGTGCTTGCCGGCATGCTATGTCCCTGTTGTGTCGACCAACACTTGGTGGTTCGGTGGCTAAGAGGTGTAGCACGAAACTTGTCCTCACTAGGACACCACAAGAACCGACCCACAAGTGAGGTAGCTCAATGAAACGTGCAATCCACTAAAGTTCCCTTTGGCTCTCCACCGAGGTAGGCACAAAACCCCTCACAATCACCGAGAGATGGCCACGAACAATCACCAACTCGTGCCAATGCTCCTCCACTGCTCCAAGCCATCTAGGTGGCGGCAACCACCAAGAGTAACAAAAAATCCGCAGCCAAAACAATCCCCAAGTGCCACTACATGCAATGACTCAAGCAAATGCACTTGGAATCACTCCCAATCTCACAAAGATGGTTAATCTATGAAGGAGATGAGTGGGAGGTGTTTGCTTAGGCTCACAAGAATGTCAAGTAGTCAAGAAGGCCAAGAGAGTGAGCCCCAAGCCGGCCAACAACTATTTATAAGCCCCTCAAATAAATAGAGTCGTTGGCTCTTCCACTGGACAAAACACGGGGTCACCGGACGCTCAAGTAGGAGCCACCGGACGCTCAAACACTGCGTCTGGTGCTCAGAAGACTGCCACATGTCAACCTTTTGAATCACGCGTGTTGATCTCTAACGGTCACATTCAAACTACTAGACGCGGTTAAGTGAGCACCGGACGCGTCCGATACACACGGGACCTGTACGCAGAGAGGTTGTCAAACACGTGGAATCACCGGACGCTCCCTGAGCGTCCGGTGCTCTCAGTCAAAAACACTCACATTCTCACTGCTGATGTCATGCATCACTGGGCGCACCAATAGTGTCTGGCCACCGTCCAATGCTGAGCGTCCGGTGCTCCCTTGACCTTTGCCAGAAACGAGAGCGCACTAGACACGTAGAGGCAGTGTTCGGTGCCTCTAAGGCCAGCGTCTGGTGAGTGTTTTTCCAGTGAAAAACACTCTCACGACTTCTCCAAACTTTCCACCGGCGCAATAGAAAAACACCCCTCTCTACCCTTCAAACCCCACCTCCTTCTTAAAGTGTGTCAACACCACCACATGTGTACCAACATATGCAAGTGTGTTAGCATTTTCATAAACATTTTCTTAGAAGGAGTTAAGTTAGCTCACTAGGTTCTAAATGCATGCACAAGAACAATGATACCTAGTGGCACCTGATAACCGCTTAGGCAAAGAATTCCCCTCTTTATAGTATGGCTATCTATCCTAAATGTGATCCCACCCTCTATGGTGTCTTGATCACCAAAACTAAAACCCTAAGCAATACCTTTGCCTTGATCTTCATAGGGTTTTGTTTTTCTCTTTCTTCTTTTCCAAGTTGAGCACTTGATCATCTTGTGGTCATCATTATTATCACCACGACCATCTCTTGCTCCATCACTTGGCATGTATCAACCTCATTAAGTCAACACACACTTAGTATAGAGGACAGTACTAGGGTTTCATCAATTATCCAAAACCAAACTAGGGCTTTCAGCCACCCTGCCGTTGCTTCTGCTTGGGTCGTCGTCGCCTCTGCTCGATAGCTCGAGTCGTCATGTGCTCATCTGAGCCAGAATTGATCTAGAGGTCAAGAGGTTCGGTTCTATTCTGGGCCATGGAGATAGGGAAAAGCTAGGGCAGTTTTGGTTCCAGTCCAGTTTTAGTTTTAGGTCAGACCAAAACGAACGCACATTTTTATTCGCACCTGGATTAGAAACGGGTCGTAGCATTCCACCTGAAATGGGCCTCGAAACAGGCCAATCCGCCAGAAATGAACGGGGCCTTAATGTGTTCCACACTCTTGTATCTCAAAGTTGATCCATACGAGGCTGTAAAAAAGAAGCAAATAGTAAAGTTCCATTGTGATGGTATCTGTCTGTGTAGATGAACCGAGACTAATATCTAGTGTCACATGCCATGATGGCACCATCCTTATATTTCAAGGCAATGACTAAAGCGCCAGTCACATACGGATACCTATTGATGTGAAACAATGGCCAGAGTATGTGAATGGATAGGCTTATCAAAAGTAATGCAGAACAATAGAATCGAAGAAGAGTTGAATAGAAATGCCACACTCTAAGGAAACTTGGACAGGAGAGGTGTTTTGAAAATAACCAACACACAATTCATGCCAGTCATATTTCCCTCACAGAAAACGTTAGAAACAAAGGCAATAACAAGGATGTTGTTCAAAGGGAATACTTGTCATAGTAACAGTAGTATCACTAATAAGCAAAATTTTTGAAAAATGTGTATATACTAGGTCAATGAGCAGAAGTGTAATCTAGTTTAAAAACATTGAACAGTATAGAATGACAATCAATTAATAAACCTAGCCATTGTTGCAATGGTAAGATCACATAGCAAATTAAGAACTTATTAAGTGTAAATAGAAAAAGCAAGAGGCTAGCAATAGATAGAGTAGAACATTCCTAACTAGAACTCCACAAGTAAAGGAAAAGCATATTATGGGAAAGTACCAAAGCTCAACATCTTACATGGGCAAGCTACACTGGCAGTTGACATCCTGCAAAAAGATAGTAAATCGACAACATAATTGAAGATACAAATCATCACCATGCTAGCGCAACAAGAGCACCTGAGCCCATAAAAACTATTGTAGGCCATAAGTCAGTCAACTAAATGAAAATCAAATACTAGAGCCACAAGGATGAGGGGCTCCCCTTGAATGCAAGTAAAACTAAAATTTTCTAATGATGTTTCTTGGACAAATAAAATTAATCAAGGGTAACCAATGCTAACAAAAGTAGACATCTTTTGCTCTCCCTTCCACAGATGTATCTAGTGGCATGAAAATATTTTCAATCAAGATTCTCATTTGTCCTGAAGCAATAACAGAGCTCCCTCGAAATCTACGCGCGTGTTCCACAAAACGTGCTACAGTGATGTTCTCGACAAGAAGGAAAATGCACACTATAGAGCCTAGCCTAACCACGTAATTGAGCTTCTCCACCTCCAGCGGCGAGAATCAGCAAGTCGATGTCGTTCTGCGGCTCTGCATCACCTGCAACACCACCACTGCCAAAATCACACTGACCAGAACCCTAAATCTGACCAAGAAAAAAGAGAGCAAGAAACCGAAAGCATTATTGGGTCACTGTGTGTACAATGGTGGCGGCGGGGCATCCGAACTCGGGAGGCAGAGCTGCTAAGACCTGAGAGGAGGAGACTCAGATCTTGAGAAGGTAGGAATAGAGCTCATATTTGGGTCGTGCCATTTGAAAGCGGGTCATGGTATAAATTTTTGGCACGACCCGAAGCACGACGCAGCATGAATTATTTTGGGTCGTGCCCAACACAAACACGAGGACCGTGCCATGCCCAAAATATCGTCACGGCGGGCTACATGGCCCGGCCCGCATTTTGGGTCGTGCTTGGACCGGCACGACACAAAAATAGCACGTAGACATTTCTACAACTATACAATATAATTTTATAACATTTAGTATACTACCTCTCATCTAATTCTTCGAAAGACTATGAAAATCATTAAAACTTTCATTAAAATAGTACACACAAGATATATATTTGATATTACAAACAAAAAAATAAAACTAATAAAGATATTTTGAGGGTCATGCTTGGGCCAGCACAACCCGAGGATGTGTCGGCATGCCATGAACCATGCTTGGGCTGAAGAAAAAATTCACCGTGCCATATTAGCATTGCCCCGATATGCCTCTGTGTCAGAAGGGCATGACCCGAAATGGCACGAAGTTGTGGCGTGCCGTGCCGACCTGGCCCAAGTCCTAGCTCTAGGTAGGAAGAGGAGGCGGAATTCATAATTGAAAGGGCAAAACTTGCGGAAAGAAACTTGTAAGTGCATCTAGCCCTTTAGTGGGTTTTGGTGAATTTAATGACAACACAATTAAAGGTCTAACAAGTTTGCTAAGTGTATCAAAGGTTCAACAAGAAAGCAAACTTGATGGTATTTCACACAATGTTCAAATGAAGACCAAAGTTGTGTGTTGGTGTAAA
>Ga0182004_10001594_pt1 | contig 16824 bp, 11 predicted proteins | sample Sormic07211540_1_FD_120479 | JGI IMG/M metagenome (GOLD analysis project Ga0182004, IMG submission 120479) | Endophyte microbial communities from Sorghum bicolor roots, Mead, Nebraska, USA - 072115-40_1 MetaG | ecosystem: Host-associated > Plants > Roots > Unclassified | place: USA: Nebraska...
AGACACAGAGGATACGGCAGAGAGATAGAGAGAATGGGGAATTGGGGAAAGATATGATTGGATAAGGGGTATTATTGTCCTTTGGTCTTATTGTGAAGGGTTTTGTTGTTTTTTATTTTTTTTATTTCAGAAACAACTAACAGAGTTAAAAGTAGGGGTAAACTGAGCCTTAGTAGTTACAAAGCAAGGGTAAAATCGCAACGATGACAAAAACGAGGGTAAAATCACAATTGGACTTTGAAACAAGGGTAAGAACGCAATAGCCCCATTAGTTAATGTCTGAAAGTCTGAAACAACGAAGGACATGAAAAAACACTGTACATGGGACAAACTGATCTGCTCCTTTCCTAACAGATGTCCCCACATCCTGCATGGAATAGTCTCAAGTCTTTATTTGACTGCAGAGTGTCAACTATTGGACTAGATGCTCCCTATGAGTATGTATCATGTATATCATCTGGTCAGAATGTGGTAGAACCGTAAAAGTTACACTAGCGCATGCAACATTCCGTCAACAAGGCTCCAAATAGCTACTGCAACATCGCATAAGGCGTTTCACATTTCAGGCAGAAAAAAATTCTGCAACATTTCGAAATAACATCTGCCACATGCCTGCATTTGAAACTGGCACCTGTTGCATTTTGAAAGAATGATAAACATTTCCTAACTACATATAACATTTTCAGGGTCCTAAATGGCTAAACCAATGAATCTGGACTTTATGCAATGAACATTAATGCAGCACTATATTTCCTTTAGGATCTTTTAGGGCTTATTGCTAGTAGCGATCTCTCTGAAGTTTCTGGCATTTCTAAACATAAGTATACAAAGGTAGAACACTTCTGCAACATATTTATCCTATTACCTATTCTTTGTTATAGAAAACATCACTATAAGTGGTTCACATTCTTTGATTTTTTTTCTTTCGGCAAAACAGGGCACCATTTCATAATGTTACAAAATTGTTTATCTTCATGAAAAACTTCATGCACCAGAATTTAGTTAAAAGAACTATCTCGACTCCTAATAGCTTGCAATATTCAGGCCTGCTGTATGGTTCATCTATTCAACCCGTGCTTGTTTCTGCATTCAAATTTACATAAACAAGTTAAAATATAAGAATATGTGGAGAAACCAAGTATAAGAATACAAGACTATATTTCAAGGTAACTTACTGTGAATAACAATAGATAAGGCTCAGGGTAGACTTTGGCTCCTTGCTTCTGTAGTTCATAGTAACATTCGCACAGCTTTCTCTCCATGCAACACGATTTTTGTTGGACCAAGTTCACTTTAAGGGGTGGATGCCTGAATGGGCTGTTCTGATATGTCAGACATATGATAGTTTGCTTTCCCCTTTTCCACGAGCAGATTTTTGCAACCGTTCGCCCTAGCCGAAACACTTTGTGGTTCACCACTTTACATGGCTCCAGAAGTCATGCAAGCTCAGAAGTATGATGCAAAGGTCTGAGCTTTTCTTTCTGTTTCATATCAGATTTATCATATTTACTATGGTGCTTGACCCAGTGTTTAATGGCCATTCCTGACAGAACAGGCAGATCTGTGGAGTGTTGGTGTCATTCTATATCAACTTGTTACTGGAATACCACCTTTTAATGGGGATAATCAGATCCAGGTTTTTCTCCAGTATTTCAGATAACTTCAGTACGTCTGATCTAGATTTGACTACAAGTGCTAATGGATTTTTTTTTGGTTCCCCAGTTGCTTAAAAATATACTCAGGACACGGGAAATACGATTCCCATCTGATTGTGAGTTGAGCCATGGCTGCATCGACTTGTGCAGAAAGTTGCTGCGGCTCAATTCAGGTTAAATCACTAATTTGTAGTTACATCGAGTTCCTATGATATCCTCACTGTGCATATAGAGCTTTATGATATTGTCATTGTCTCATTGATGGTTCAATGAAGTTTGCCCGCGTTATCATTCTTATGTTGGGACTTGGAATGGGGAAATTTTACAAGTATTGTTGTATTAATGTATTGCATTTGTTCTTTGCAAAATGAATGGTACCATGCAAGTGCAGTTTTAATTGCCCTGTCATTTTCCCTTTTATTTTTACTATGACTCTGTTAGTGCCTATTTTTAAGATTTGATGTTCAATTCAGACTGTTCCTTAACATTAAGAAATTTTGCAGCAGAGATTTAGCCAGTTTTAGATAAAAGTGTTTTCAGAATACCACTTCAAAAAGTATGTTTAGGAAATAAGAACATCGAAAGTGGGTGGTTCTTATTTTTGCATTTGAGCATAGCACTAGTGCCTAAGCTAATAATGTACATCCATAGCATAGCCTCATATCCAGTATTTAAAAGAGAGGCTGATATGTAGTGTTATACTACTGCTGTTATCATATACAGTTATCGGCTAACATTAACGATGCTGTGCTAATCTGTGTAATTGATCCAGTGGAGCGGCTTACAGTTGAAGAATTTGTGCACCACCCATTTCTTTCTGAACATGCTCCAGAGAGGACCTTGAGGTATTGATTTGTCTGCACTATATTCTCTCCTACTGCATGTTGGGATGTTTTAAGTATTCGGTATTGCATTTACAGCCGGACACCATCTGACATAAGAGATGGATTTCCAATAAATAATAGCAGTCCAACAAGGCCTTCAAGCCAAAGTTCACAAGAAGATTGTATGCCTTTTCCTTTAGATGATGAGTCAAGTGGACAGGATGAGGGTCCAGTTCCTGACAGTAAGAGCCCGATGAAATCTTATGGGCTTCCCACGGGTAAAAGATTGGATAAAGCTTCAGGCCAGAGTCCATCAAAGCATACCAGTCTGTTCTCCAGGTATGTCTTGGGCAATAACCATGCACCTAGTAGCCAACACCATGGCCATACTGGTAAAATGACCAAGGAAAGCAAGATTCCTGAAGTACATGGTACGAAAGGTGTTTATCCAGAAGGTATGGAAGTCATTAGTGACTATCTTGCACTTACTCATTTTTATTATGAACAATTCTTACTGAAATTATTATTTCTTTACTTTGTAAATGTAGATTCCCCTATCATTGATTCATTAGAGTTTGTAGATCAGGAATACGTCTTTGTGTCTGGGCCACACCCGGAGGGATCGTCGTCTTCAACAAATGCCTCTCAGCAGCTTAACTTACCAGCAAAATATGATAAATCGTCTGTTTCACCACCCAAGTTAACTTTCTTGAGTGCACCAATGCCGATAAATGGTTTGCCAATTAATAGACAACAATCTGCTGGGACTGGTAGCTTCGACAGCCACTGTTCTCCTGCATCTGGCACTTCACAGGGATCTGCGGATATAAGTGATGCCATGGATCAGCCCCCCTCTGATTATCTGACGAGGATTAGATTATTGGAGCAATATGCATCAGCCATAGCAGGGTTGGTCAGAGATGAGGTAAATTTTATCTGCTTGATGGTGCCCAGTATCTTTGCTTTCCTTATGTTTTAGTTTACTTTGACTCAACCTTTGGAGATGGTTATAATTTATTGAAATACTTTCATCCATACCACGACTTAATATGCACTTTTCATATATCCCAAGCTTTGTGTTATACTCCATTCCAAAGTGTAAGTCGTTCTAGCTTTTCTATCTAGACAATAATGTATGTCTAGGTGCATAGCAGAAGCTATGTACCTAGAGAAGCTAGAACGACTTACAAGTAGCAAACAATGTGTTTGAGTTAATCTGAACTGTCTTTAAGCTTGAATCCCAGTAACTCAAGACCCAACTTTTCTATAATAAGAAAAGTTTCAAGCAGCATTTAACCATTAAAAGTGTTTGTCAATAGCAACAACCACTTACTTGCTTTTGTTTTGCTGAACAACCACTTGATTGAAGATCAAAGGTGGCAGACAATTGGAGGCGTTCTCTATTCAGCTAATTGTTCTTGCAACCTGGAAGCAAGCAATTCATTTATGCAATACCTTTGTAGCTTCACCTGCAAGGGAGAGTCCCTCACAGGATATCCCTTTGCTTGCGACCTCGAAGCTAGCTGATGATGCCTGCATGCAGATAGAGAAACAGTTTCTCTCTGAAGTTGAATATGCCGAAGAACTAGCCAGCACTGTGGGCCAGATAGCTGGTATGTTAAACACACCACCAACTGTGGATCATTACCATCTGTCTGTCTCTTGGTAGACCCTTTTGGATGCTGATAGTGTTCTTATGCACACAGATGGTACAGAGATACCAGATGCAATTGAAATAATATTTCAATCGGCTTTACTTATAGGAAGGCGAGGCGGTGTAAGTAAACCACAGTGTATTCCATTCCAGAACTAGTCTGACATGTTTACCTCTTGATCACCTGTTTTTGTTTTGTTTCTCATCTCAATTCACAGGTTGATGAGATGTTTGGGAAAGCAGCGGATGCCATGACTGGGTATATGAGGGCGGTATCCATGCTGCGTTTTCTCTTGATCGAGGCACCATCACTTGCCCTCAACCCCCCTTTGATTCTGACAAGATCCGATCGGCATCGACTGCGCACATATATTGAAGCTCTCAACACCAGGCTCTGTCAGATGCAAAGCCAGAGGCATTGACTTCTGCCATGTGCCCCCAAATCTTGTTCAGGTTGAGGAACGGTGGACTTGTACAATATTCTTTCATTTGTAAATATATTTGTTGGCCCAAACTAGGGCATGTAAGATGTCAGAAATGTTGAACTAGGCAGAGCAGCGAAAATCTATTGTAACTCGATCAGACTACTATTGTAATGTGGAATTAGGCGGAGTGTACGTGTTACGTTCATTCTGTGTCAATTCAGGCAGAAGCTTGAAAACCAAATGAGCAATCATGATCACTTGTGGAAATGTAAACAGATCGGCTGCTACTTTGTAGATTCTTTATTATGTATTAGCAAGTGTGCTATCTGAAAAATTACGCCCCTAATATCATGCCATATATGTTGTCAGATTTATTATGCTGGACGATATCCATGCATAAGCTCAGAACTGTTCTTTGCCGAACATCACAAGCAGCCATCTTTGCCGAACATCACAAGCAGCCAAACATTGACAGTTTATGAAAGGTCTTCGTTACAGTAGCTTCCAAGAGCATTAGAGAAGGTATGCCACGCAAATTGCAGATATATTTTGCATTGAGTCTCATGGACTGATTCTAAGCATCTCCAACAGTTTGTCATATTTTTTTTTTGCCATTTGTTGGAGTTTGCCAACTCTGAAAAGCAAATGGGAAGAAGAAAAACAAGACATCTCCAAAAGTTTTGCAAATCTGACTTGCCATTTACCAAAATGTAGACCCAACTGCCAAAAGTTTTCAGCGCGCGTGTGGTCTCAGTCCGTTCGCGGGCTTTCTTCACGCGTTGAAGCGGCAGCGGCGGTATCCCCTAGAGCCCTTCCGGAGGTCCGTACCCAGTACGACGGCGCTTGAGATCGGTCGCGAGAGGAGGCTAGCGGCGCGAAAATATATGGCGACAGAGTCCGGACCGGAAAGATATGGCGCGAGAGGAGGTTTCTATCGCGCGTGGGAGTCGCGGTCGCGCGCGGGAGTCGCGGCAGATCGGTGTTTGCCAAGTCATGAACGGACTCTGCATAAATGCCAAGCCTACCTGGAATTTGCCAAGTTTTCAAAAATGCAAAACAAATATGCAAAACTGTTGGAGAGATATTTTGTGAATTTTGGCAAAAAAACAAGAATGCAAAAAGCAATATGCAAAACTGTTGGAGATGCTCTAATGCATAGGGCTAACACCTTGCATTAGTAGGCAATGTGGTACAAATCATATCTACATATATGCGTGTAAAAAGTCTATGTGATCTCTCAAACTATTTAGGTTGGACTACTTCATCCTAAAACTATAAACCAGATTTTCTACCCTTGAACTTTTCAAAACAGATCAAATAACCCATAAACGGTTTTGAACGGTGGTTTTGCTACAGTGACAATGTTTTTGTCTTATTTATTTATTTATTTATTTACATCAAATTTTGAAAAATCATAGTGAATCACAAAAAGATCGTAAAAATAAAAATTCTAATTTTATTAGGCTCCTTATGAGTAGATCTACACAACAAACATATAATATGATATGTTTTTTTATTGTAAATTTATATTTATGTTTTTCTATAATTAATTGGAATAATTCATAACTACAACTTCTATGGTCTAATTATGGTGAGCTAATTATTATATGCTTAAACTGTAGTAAAAATTTAATACTACTCATTAGATCAGGTATAATTTAATTATAGATAAAGCATAGATTTTACTGCTGCTGCGGTGGTACGCTGATGATGTCCTCTGCTTGCCCTGGCTAAAGCCTGCCTTTTTTTTTTGGAAATGAAGGCCTGCCTAACTGATGGGCTGGACACCTGGCCGGCTAAAAGGCCCATGCGCCCCCAACTCAACCCACCTCTCCCCTAGTCCCCTGTCCGTAGCCATCTTCAACCTCCGCGCGATCCCTCAGGCGGACGAGCGGTCGCCGATCGGGACGCGAGCTCCAGGGCGGCAGGACCAGGGTAGGGGTTCCAACCGGAGGGGAGGTACCTCGCCAGGTCGGTCTGCGAATGGTTCCGGCCGCCTAGAACCGGAGCTCCCAAATAAATCGATCCATCGGTCGTTGAGCCGACACGGCAATGGAAGCACACGCCTCGCGGGGCCGCCGCACCGTACGCCCTCTTCTCGTTTCTCCTTATTTCGACCCTTTTTCAAATGAGATGGCGCGCAGATCCGTGTCCCCGCTAGTACAGCTTCTGAGATCTGAGACCCGAGGTCCCAATTATATCATCTTGTGCGTGTGTTTATGGCAGCTGGAGGAGATCCGGCAGAAGAGAGCGGCCGAGAGGATGCAGCACGCCCTCCCGATCGCGGCGTCTCACGTCGACTCTCACGGTTGGTACATCCTTCTCTCCACCCCGCGCTGGATGACTATCTCGTAATTTGCTTTACTTTGATGCTAACTCTGTGCTGTATTTCCCTTCCCTGTATGTCTCTACCAATGCCTGATGATCTTTAGGGAACCAAAGAGCTGGAGCTGAGGTCAGTTTAGCATACTATACAGTTCACTTCTTCATGAGCACTCCGATCATTGATAAATTGCATTCTGATTGCAAATATAAGCCCCTGGTGTTTTCTAGAGAGTAACCAAGCATTTTTGTATGAATGCTAGCTTCTTGCTCGAGTTCAAGAACTTGAAAATGGGAACATGGAATTGGAGAGGGAAAATAAAATGCTCTTGTCCAAGGTACTTTGGATGCAATTGGGTTTCATTATGTAGCTACTTGGAGGTTCTGACGTTGATTGTCTCTGCTAGATTGCTGAGAAGGAAGTTGAGAAGGATGCCCTTGTAAACCGTTTGAATGATCTCGTGAGTGATAGGGTATATTGTTATTTGTGCCGAGCTCCGGGTTTTTGTTATCTTTTATTTTATTTTTTTGGCTTGATTTGTTTTCTGCAGGAGCGGAATGTAGTGCCCTCTTTGAAAAAAACCTTGAATGACATTTCTTTGGAGAAAGATGCTGCTGTAGTTGCTAAGGTATTAAACACTTGTTTTTTGTTGCATTTGTGCTTATCATGTGTCCGATGATCTAATTATGCATGCCTTCCCATTATGTCTTTTGCCTGGTATGCTGAGTAGGAGGATGCTCTAGCTCAACTCAGGAGCATGAAGAAACGACTCAAGGAAGCAGAAGAAGAACAGTATAGGGTATTTATTGAAACATGTTCCTTATTAGTGGAATGGTCACTTTGCTAATCCTGAAATGTACAGGCAGAAGAAGACTCAGCCTCCTTGAGAGCACAGCTAAATACCCTGCAGCAGCAAGTAATGGGACACTCTTACAGTGGATATACAATGGGAACATCGAATGAGGAATCTGTTTCCATGGAAAAGGAGATACAAGATTTACAGGCACAGCTAAAGGCAAGGATTATTCAAAAAATCTGCGTGTTTTATCTTGTTTCACGCTTTCTCTAATCATTACATCTAAACTAACAACACAGCAAGAGTCACTGCTAAGGCAACAGGAGCAACAAAAATTAGCTGAAGAGTCCCAGCTGAGGCAACAAGAGCAAGAAAAACTAGCCAAAGAGCAAATCCGTATTGCTTCTCTGGAGGCTGAAAAGCAACAGTTGGAAGATCAAATTACTATGTTGACAAAGAAAGCTACAGGTATGGAGGATACATATACTTATGCTATTCTGTCTTTTGTAATGTCAGGAAGAACAACAGTTCATGCTAGTAAACATGTAGCTTCACTCTACTTACTAGCATGTGTTCTCTTCCATATTTATCATTCTGCAGTGTCTTTGATTACTTCACTGTCACATGCTAGGTAGCTCTTATCTTGTGACATCCAAAATTAAGCATGCTTGCTGACAACACTCTAGATATAATATTTGCTGAGAACTGCAACGACTTTGTCTTCAATGAGAACTGCAACGACTTTGGCACAATTCACAATTGAATGCATCCTTCGGTGTGCTACTGGAGCAAAAGGCCTCCAGGAGTTACTTGCCAGGGCATTCTCTTACGCTAGTGCTCTTGGCTTATGGTCATCTTGGGTGTGTCTTTTCGGGGTTTCTCTAATTCCTTTCATACCATCTTCTTTCTTAATCAAATGATATATGCAATTTTTCTTGCATGTTCCAGAAAAAGGATATTTGCATGGATTGGAACCTTGAATTAAATCTTTTCTTTCCGTGCAGACGACGCTTCTGAGTTTGCTGCACGCAAGGCATTTTCATTGGTAATGTATCTAATGAACTTTAAGATTGTTGATTCTGTTGATAATTTTTTTGCACGTATGCTGCATAACCCCATGTTCTGGTATAGAGTATAGACAGCCAATATAATTTACTATGCATTTCAAATGGCAATCTGGATGGTTGAAACACCTTCAGTCCTGATGGATTTGTCAAACCTTAGTATTTAAGGGGATGATTGAAATGGTTACTTGCATTGGTTACTTGCATCTGTTCATGGTATTTTTCTAGCTTCACTAAGCTATTCACGCAAACTGTACCTTAGCTACTGACCCAATTTTCATTATGACAGCAAGATAGGGAAAAACTTGAAAACCAGTTGCATGACATGGCTTTGATGATTGAGAGGCTAGAGGGGAGTCGTCAAAAACTGCTAATGGAGGTGCTTAATGCCGCTTTACTTTCTTTTTGAATTATACTAGTCCCAAATGTTGATTATTTTTTACCGTGTTAGACAGATTGATTCTCAATCTTCAGAAATAGAGAAACTGTTTGAGGAGAACTCAGCCGTATCCACTTCTTATCAAGAAGCCATGGCTATTACAGTACAATGGGAAAACCAGGTGTGCTATTGGCTTTCTTGGTCACTTTGTGCATCTATGTTATGCAATCCTTTGCATAAGAATTCTGCCTCTTGACTTAACAGAAAATTTCAGGTTAGAGATTGTCTGAAGCAAAATGAAGAGCTCCGTTCTCACTTGGAGAAACTAAGACTTGAACAAGCTAGCCTGTTGAAAGTAAGCAATATCGCTACCCAATCAGATGGGCAAATTGAAAACAGCTCAAACCCACCAGAAATGGTCACCGAGAATATTTCTCTAAAGGTTAATCACTGGAGCTTTTTTTTTGTTTAGATTATTGGTTATAGTCGATTGTAACTAAAATCATGCCATTAGTTTATTGTCATTTGTAATGTGCATACTTTGATTCATATAGGATCAGCTTATAAAAGAACAGAGCAGATCTGAGGGGTTGTCTGCAGAGATAATGAAACTTTCAGCTGAGCTTAGGAAAGCAGTCCAAGCACAGAATAACCTTGCACGCTTGTAAGTATATATACTGCTTATCTGCCCTAAACACACTTTGGTTTCTGCTAGGTGAAAGTAAACCATTACCATCTCGTGCAGATACAGACCTGTATTAAGAGACATTGAGAGCAACCTGATGAAAATGAAACAAGAAACTTATGCGACGATCCAGTGATACATGTTGTGAAGCTGGCATGGGCACAAGCCCCACCTTACTGATTTGCGTGTGAATGTATTGATCTCATGCCATTTTCAAGATGCTGGTGCAAAGCAGTTCTTTTGGTGGCCACCATTCATAAGTAGAGAGTTCAGTCGAGATTGTTTTGTCTGTACCATACTCTTGTATACCCGATTCCCACACTGGTTCATCTTGTAAACTGGGAGCAATTAAATAGGGAAAAAAAAGATGGGTTCGACAAATTATTATTCCCTCCCCTCAATCCACAAATTGGGCTCGACAACTTTTTTTGGTCTTGCTTATTCCTGTCATTTGGTGAGTCCGCATGTTGAAGTTTGAGCGTCTGACGAGCCCGCATGTTTGATTTTGAGCGTTAGGCTTTGTTTAGATGTATTCGTATTCGCATCAGGGGGTTGTTTAGTTCTGCTTTCATCCTTTAAAATTCTAAATTTTGGTCCATCATTTTGTATAATAAAACTAAACATCAAATAATTTTTTTTAGCAAAATGGTTGCCATTCTTCACTTTGGATTTTAGCCTCAAGAAGTTTAAAAAAAACCAGAAGAGCCTCAAAGGCTATAATAAAGAATAAATTTTGTATTTTGGATGAAACTAAGTATAACAATAAATTTTTTGGCATTTTACATTTCTATTATTCTAATTAATTGGCATTTTGTATTTTCAACTCCATAAGAAACTAAACAGACCTCAATCCACATGTGAGTGAAACTTAAACTAACTTAAGCTTCAATCCATCTTAACATGCGGTTTGAGGTGAAATCGATGACATTCAAACAAGGCCTTAAACGAGTCTGCGTATAGATATTCTATGTATGTTAAGAAGAGCGTGTGCATGTACATCGTTAGGCGAGTCCGCGAGTATGAGTGCTAATGCACTGTCTGGACGTGTTCATGTACAGGCAAGTACAGCCAAAGGCTCAAACGCTATGCGCTAGGGAAAAACAGTCCTAGATGCGCATGCTTGGCCGTTCTAGGTAGCTCACAAATTTAACTTAGGTGCGAATTGATTGTTACGCGAACTGAGGCTATTTGCAGTATGGCCTGGAGCCGGAGCCGGATGCAGCACAACGTACCTCTAAACGGTAAGGCTTACCATTTTTTGCCTTGGTTAGTAGCGTCCAGACAAAACCATGTACAGGGGGATTGTGCACAAAATGTATGTAGCACCATAACAAGTTAAAATTGCAGAACCATTTGGCTTGCAGAATCAAACGAGTGCCTTGCAGAGCGATTTTGGCACCCATGTAGCACCATAACAAAGGCAAGTGAATCGCAACAAGAATGAGTAAATGTTAATCCCATAAATCAAGAGATACGAAATACCTATTTGGCATCTGGCCAACAGATCAAAATTCACGTCTAGAATTGTCTGACCGACAAACCAAGTAGTCAGCTACAGGAACGCCTTTTCTAAGGTTGTCAGCAAGCATCAGCACCTCCTTGAATGTTGCTCACCTCTTCATCCTAATTGATGTTTGACACCTCTATCGAAACTAGCACAACAATCCATATCCAAGAAACTGATAATACTGCCTCGGCCCAGTCCTTACCTCCTCACTAGTGACACGACTGCTTTTAAATAGTGAAACTTGCAAACAGAAACTCCTTGATGTTCAGAATTTTTCCTGGCTGGAGAAGGAAATCGCCTCAGGTCAATTTGGCAACTTCATCCTTCCATAATCAATATATCTACAGCTACATAATTGTTCTGACACACAGTAACAGGAAAGGGGAAAAAAATTCAGGCACTTGCCATGAAGAGTAACTTCCAGACGAACAGTTAGGTATGATATTATTTGGTTTCTCTGGTAGTAGCCCAATGCTGCCCTCAAGCTTGGCGCCAGCATGCTGTTGTCGTTATGCATCCACAGGAGAGCCTACACAACATTACTGTCATGAGCTAAAATGAAGTCACAGTTGATACAGAATTGATAGTATCAGTGGCGGAGCTTGCTCAGATTATAAGGGGGCACAGCAATGCAATAAACAAGTTACTAATCAACTAATTGACTTCAAATCTATTGTTTATACAGAAATACAAAAATCAGGGGTGGCCATGACTCTTTTAGTCCTAAGACAGCTCCGTCCCTGGATATAATCAACTGTAATCCAGAAACAGAAGATTCATGAGACTAGGAACCTCAGCTTAACAAGATACAAGACTAATGATCATTAACGGAGTGATTAGGCAATGCAAAAATAGATCTTTATTTTTCCAGATGATTAACATCTTCAGTGGAGAAATAAACAAAACTTCCCAGTTGGCATACTGCTAGACTTTCTTCATGTGGCACTTTCAGTAAAATTATAAGCACAGTTGTGTAGAACTAGTTCTTTAAATAACCTAAAAAAGCTAATTGTGCATATGTACTTGTCATTCCTTGCAGATTAAATTCACTTGTAGCTGCAAACATTGCACTAGAGAAAGTAATTCAGACATCTATGATATTACAAAACCGCAAATTTGACAAACAATACAATTAGAGAGAATTCCATGTGGCATCAAAAAAAGTAGGTCTCCCTTCTCGACCACAAAAGAAGTGTGTTTTCCTCTGGTAGCTTAATTCAATGACCAATTTGCCTATGTGCTGTAGGTTGCTATTAGATTCCGTTTCCCCCCGACCACTGCCACCCCGGCTAGCACGAGTGCCCGTCGGCTACCTCTTCTCCGTCCATGCCAGGATGTGGTTACCCGCTGCTGCCCATCGCCCCCGGCTCCACAGAGCACAACTCCCCACTGATCCTGGTCAGCGCCTCCTCGCCCCTGCTGCTCGCACTGCCAGCCACAGCCAGGAAGCTTTGATTTCTGATCACACTCCCATCCCTACAGATATTAGATTCCGTTTCCCCCGACAGCTGCCACCCCGGCTAGCACGAGTGCCCGTCGGCTACCTCTTCTCTGTCCATGTCGGGATGTGGTTACCCACTGCTGTCCATCGCCCCCGGCTCCACAGAGCACAACTCCCCACCGATCCTGGTCAGCACCTCCTCACCGCCTACTGCTCGCACTGCCAGCCACAGCCAGGAAGCTTGATTTCTGATCACACTCATGTCCCTACAGATGGGGTGGGAAGGTCTGTCTGCTCACCTGTGGTCTACAGGCATGACAGCAGCGCGGTTACGCTGGCATCTGCTTGATTTCTGATCATCAGTGCTACAACAAGCACTACTGCCTCTATTGTTAGGTTGGTTTTGGATGTTGTTAGATTAGCTGCAGACTGCAGTTTCTTATAAGATCTTGTTTGTTTTTTTGGTACAAAGGAATTGTATAATCAGTAAATTATGGTGGTCTTTAGGAGTCAGGGTGAAAGATCAAAGGTAATCAAGCTTGCCCTGCTAATGTTGTTCCAAGAAGCCTTTGCAGAATTGTGAGCTTCTGATAATGTAGGAGTGCAAATTTCTAGTAGTCTTGATTTGTAGTAGTTGCTTTCAATGGTCCATACTATACAGAGAAAAGCAACATCAGTGCTTTGTCGATGAGTGGCATCAAAGGGAAACGAAATCTAGCAGGGTACAGCACACAGGGGCAAATTGGTCTTTTCCTGTCACAGTTAATGCCTGAGTTAGCAAAAACAGACAGCAGTGGTAGTAGATGTAAAAAATACTTCAATTGTGGTACCAGAGGGTAACACAATTTCTGTGGTAGAGATGGGAGAGCATTTTTTTTTATGGCACACATCGAATTCTCTCATAAATATATGTAGCACAGTCCACAAATGCATAAGCAATGTGATTCAACAATTGTTTGCAGCAAGGAAATCAGCAGGACAAAATACTGAAACAAGATTAACTGACCTCAGATCTGCTGGAAGCAAAATTGCTTTCACTATCACATTTTGTTTGACCCCATAAATTTGTTTTTTCTCTCAGCAGGCTTCAGAATTTGGAACGAACACATCAAAGTTTCATCAACACTCATCATTGCACCAGCATTATCAAATTCACCACAATAATTGGGGGCCGAGAATATGGTGACAAGCTGTCTGTCAGCAAAGAATTCATACCCATCTTCAACAACCTGACATCACATCACATCACATGCAATATAAACACCTTCAATTTCTAGTTAACTGAGAAATAAAAAGATCAAAAACAGAATCTGCGCTAAATACTAAGGCGGTACCTGGTGAGCACGACAAATAAGATCAAGATCATGCTTTTGCAAGAATTCTGAAACCTTGTCAGCGCCAAAGGTATATGAGACTCCTCTATCATTCATGCCCCACCCTTGAACATCTTTTCCTGGATCTGACCAAAGCAAATCACACAGTAGTCCTTGATCTGGTACATCGGTTGGACGTTGCAAGCTCTTTATCTCATCCAAGTGTGCTAGATCAGGGGAGAGTCCGCCGTGCATACATAATATTTTATCATCGATAAGAGCAGCCACAGGTAGAGTGTTAAAACATTCTGTGAAGACCTTCCATAGCCGCACATTAAATCGACGCTTGCATTCATCATAAAATCCATATATTCTGTTTATCGAGGCACATTCATGATTGCCCCTCAGAAGAAAAAAGTTCTCAGGGTACTTGATTTTGTAAGCAAGAAGAAGGCATATAGTCTCCAAACTTTGTTTGCCTCGATCAACATAATCGCCTAAGAATAGATAGTTGGCTTCAGGAGGAAAGCCTCCATATTCAAAAAGCCTTAGAAGATCACTGTATTGACCATGGATGTCACCTGAATACCAAATGACGGAGGGAATATTACATTTAGATACTAATATTCAGCTATTCAGTGAAGACAAAGGGCACACAATCATAGTCCAAAGCTTGCATCAGTAAAAATAGAAACATATAACAGATTTTATGAGGCAAGGAACAACAATATGAGAATATCAGTTAAGACAAAGGACAAACAGTCAGAGTCGAAAGCTTGCATCAGTAAAAATAGAATCATATGATTTTATGAGGCAAGGAACAACAACATGAGAATAATAGAGGAAAAACAATTCAGTAGATCAGGAAAAAAGTGGTAGTTCAGCAGTTGGAATGGCAAATGGAACAAGTGGGCAGGAGCTACATTGCTGCTTCAAAGGCCCACACAGATTATGTAACTACAACCACACAAACAGGAGACAAAACAATTTCTTGCTACTCAAACATTCAACGTCACCCTAGTGTAGATAGATACTAGATAATAAAAGCTAATTATATGTGGATCATCCTCAGTATGCAAAGTATATGTAAGCAGATAATTATAGCTTTGTATGTGCCATTAAAAAAGTGCATAGTCAGCACGGAAAGCTTGCATAAACTCTTGGGCCTGGGGAAGAGAATTTCTACATAGCCTTACCTTTATACCACAGAAACAAAACAATAATGCAAGAAGACTTGTGAGTCACCCCAGCCATCCTAAGGAACTTGCAGAAAGAACATAGGGAAAGAGGCACAAGCAAGCATACCAGTGCAACTGGATAACCAGCAAACAGAATTAACTAAATAGAAGGAAACCACTCTTTGTCACCATGCCCCCCCATGCCTACAGTTGATTTTTTGCTTTCATGCAAGCACATATATTTGCTGCCCAAATTTCCTCGTTGCAAATATCTCACCAGCATGGTAATGACATATACATCCGTTCATATTCAAATTAAAACCCAGGAGAATAAATCAATACTACACTCTCTCATAAGTCACGTCCATATACCAGCAAAAACAGAATCACTAAATCCAGAATAGCCCAGACTAGTGGTACACGCCCACGATTACCCCACTGCTTCATAGAGAAGCGATCGCCAGGGTCCCACTAGACGTAAGCTGGCGGCGCGACCAGACCAGATCTACTGCCACGGCCGGCCGGAGACGAGAAAGAGGGAGGTACGGTACGCACCGCAGATCTTGATGGGCGCCTCGAGCTCGAGGAGGTTGGGCTGGCTGAGGAAGATTTCGCGGGAGACGTTGCAGAGCTGGCGGATCTCCGACTCGGAGAGCTGCACCTGCTTCCCGGGGCGCGCGGTCCGCACCTCGAGCAGGCGGCGGATGATGTCGTCGACGAGCGCGGTGTCCATGCCCACGCCGCCCTGCCCTCCCGCCGCTGGCGCCGCCGCCATCTCCTCCCCCTGGCTGGGCTGGGATGGAGAGAGATAGATCGGTGGAGCTAGGGTTTCGGGCGGCGCGTCGGGAAGGGCGAAGGGGGCGGAGGGACGGAGGAGAGAGATTGGGGAAAAGCGGACCAGATATAGCTAGATAAACTCTCGCGTCTCTCGCCAAGTTGTTTTCGGTTTTTCGGTCAGTGAACTTCTTTTTTTTCCCCGTTTTTTCTATCGACGTGTGGCGAGGTCCCAAGGTGGTGCGCCGTATACGCGTTCCTTTCGTGGTGACCTGCCCTGGTGGGTCTGCAACTGCGATGGGGCGGACACGCCGGGACGTACCAGCTCCTTCCTATTTTCTTTTTCTTCCAAATCTCTAAAAACCATTCGTGCACCAATGCAGGGCTTTCTACTAGATCACGTCGCTTGCTTCTGTCTCAACTGTTAGATGTCAAACCAACGGTATCTGACACTTCAGCGTGGCTCGTATTAATGCTCGATTCCAAAGCCTTTGTGAGGTCTTGGAAAATCCTGTCTCGCCCGTAGAGCTGAACCATTTTTTTTACAATTTGGCCTTTTTTTTGAAAAAAGTTCACAATTGGACTCCTGGAAAACTTAAATGCAGAAATAGATCCAGGGAATCGGCGCCATGAATCATGGCGTCGAGGTATCACGTCTCGACGCCATGGTTCACGGCGCCGAGGTCCTGGGTGCCCCCAACGTGGATTCTGACGTGGCATTGAGAAAAAAAACCTGGCTCCTTAATCTCAGTGTCGATCCACTGCTCAAAATCACACAATGGTGGAGGGGTCTGCAACAAATATAT
>Ga0182004_10001595_pt1 | contig 16821 bp, 10 predicted proteins | sample Sormic07211540_1_FD_120479 | JGI IMG/M metagenome (GOLD analysis project Ga0182004, IMG submission 120479) | Endophyte microbial communities from Sorghum bicolor roots, Mead, Nebraska, USA - 072115-40_1 MetaG | ecosystem: Host-associated > Plants > Roots > Unclassified | place: USA: Nebraska...
GAGACCAGGATGGGAACATTCATACAGTGGAGTGGATGGAGGTGTAATGAGACTGAGAGTAGGAAGGTGGCATGGCAACTATATGGGTGAAAAGAGATGACTGGATGACAGTGGCACAAGCAGTGGTGACTAGAGAACTAGAGGCAGTGGATTGGAAAGCATGGCAATGGTCCTTCATTAGTAGTGATTTATTATTGTATATATGATCGATCAATGTGCCTGACTATCCGTATTTTAAAAAATTACTATGTAAGCTCTACATCACCGCATCACGAGACTGTGCAACGAATACATACAGCAACTAAAAGCTCATACTAAAAATTAATTCGCATTATTCTACCGAATTAATTTGCAGCGCTATGCACTTTCTATGGATGTCGTCATGATCCAGAACTGACATCCATCACTCAATGCTACATTTGCGTTGCAAAAACTGAAAAAGGAAAGAAATATATAGCATGGAAAAGAAAGAATAAAAGGATTTTGAGTTCATCACTAAATTAATACTACTCTATGCAGCACACAAATGCTTAATGCGAGCAATTAGAATTAAGGGGCAACGCCACCATGAGGCATGAAGCAGCAGGCACCGAACAAGCAACCACGCCGCCGGAACCATTGCTTGCTAAGCGCGGCCGTCGCCGTGAGCCTGCGGTCCGGGTTGCTGTCCAGCAGCCCTTTCAAGACCTTGAAGCCAGCCGGAGACAGCACCTGCTGCTCCGGCCGCAACTCCTTCAACTTCCTCTTCAGGCAGCCGCGCTCCCGGCAGCCCGTCCTCCGAAGTCTCGCCGCCTTTTCGCGCGACGGCACCCGCTCCAGCCCCGGCCACTTGACAATGCCCTCGGTGCCGACCACGTGCATCATCTCGTTGAAGACGTCTCTGTCCTTTTCCAGCGTGCCGCCGAAGAAAGGCAAGCCGTTGCCGGCGACGAGCTCAGCCATGATGCAGCCGAGCGACCATGTGTCGACCCGGCTGTCGTAGTCCTTGGATCCAAGGAAGAGCTCCGGCGCGCGGTACGGGCTGGAGGACGCCACCATCCCGGAGTCGTCCTTCTCCGCCGCCTGCATGGCCGCCGGCTCCGACATGCCAAAGCCACATATCTTGTACACCATCCTGCCGCTCGCCATGTCCACCATCACGTTCTCTGGGACGATGTCCCTGTGCACGACGCCCGCCATGTGCGCGTGCCTCGCGCCGGCGAGGAGCTGCTCCATGACGTCGCGCACCTCGTCCTCGTCGAACGGCTGGCCGTTGACGAGCCGGACGTCCATGTACTCGCGCAGGTTCATGGGGCCAGCGTACTCCGTGACGACGACGAAGCAGTCGCCGTCGCCGTCGGCGTACGTGGCCAGGAGCTGGACCACGGAAGGGTGGCCACGGCACGCCGCGAGGGACATGACCTCCCGCTCGAAGTACGGGAGCGGGGTCGCCACGAAGCGGTCGTCGTCGTCGTCGGTCCTCCCCGAGAGCCGCTTCACGGCGACGAAGCGCTCCGACACGCGGTCCCAGGCCTTGTACACGTCGCCGAACATGCCTTGGCCAAGCTTCTCCCGGCGCTCGTACCGCTCCGCCACGGCCGGCAGCCAGGGGACAGCAGGGGACAACGCAAGCGCCGCCGCCGCCGCATTGTTCTTCTCCTCGGGCGGCTCCGGATCCTCCAGCTCCAGCTCCGAGACGGCGGCCATGGATCGCTGACTCGATGTGGCTCAAAATCGACCGATCGGTTGCGATATATATAACCCCCTCCGATCCCGATCCCGATCCGGATCCGATCCTGTACGTGCTCCGATTCCGAACCGACGACGACGAGGAACTGGGTAGAAGAACGCCGAGGCCGAAGAGAAACTAGTAGAAGTCTAAGAATGGGCTGACCCAGAATAGTGGGCCGGCCCAATACGTCACACGAATCCGGGCCCGTTCGCGGAAGCGGACCACCAGACTTGGGACGTTGGAGAGCTCTATCTCTATCCACTCGCAACGGCCGAGAGAAAGCGGAGGTCCGTCCGCTCACTCCCGCCACGCCCCGCAACCACCACCGCGGCCGCGGCGCCATGGCCTCCGTCGCCGCCGCCGCCTCCTCCTGCACCTGCTCCAGCTCAGCCGTACTCTCCTCCTCCTCATCAACCATACTCTCCGCAAACACAAGGACGCCTCGCCCGCTGCCGCACCGCGCCAGGCTACCGCTGCGGCCGGGACACTCGGTACGCCTCCCGCGCGCGGTCCCGCCAGACCCGCCCAGGCCTCCTTGGTTTCGACTGACTGCCGCCGACCACCTGCCGCGAATCGTGTCTGCAGGTGCTGAGGTGTCTCCCGAAATGCGACTCGGGGAAGCCGGTCGGAGAACGCGCTGGGTTGTTGTCGGCGGCTCGGAAGGCGGCCCGGCCAGGGGGTCAGGGAGGGTCGTCCAGGCCCGCGCAGTTCGACGCGTCGTCGTGCGGAATCGCGCTCGCGACGGTGGTGGGGGTGATAATGCTCCACGCCCACGGGTCGCAGCAGGCGCTCGCCGCCACGCAGTTCTCCGGCCTGCAGCCGGCTGACGTGCTCGGGGATCTCGGGGACATCAGTACAGGTTTTGCTTCAGTTACGACAACTGCCTCCGCTCTTTGATTGATTTTCAAGCTCATATATATTTTTGTGTACAGTTACCTGCAAATTGATTGTTGTATTCAGATACGTTTCCTTTTATGCGAATTGATTGGTCGTTAATCTTTCTATCCACTTTTGTTCTGAATTATTTCAGGCTTTCCTGTTGATCTTCTTTTCTGAGCTAGGGGACCGGACATTCTTTATTGCGGTAAGTTAACTAGTGTTCGCTGCACAAACACAGTCAGATTGTTCTGACGCATCAGATGTTCTTACGATTATGAACAGTTTGATTGCTTAAACCTTATGTTAACTAAGTCTGAAGAGTGTAGACTATAAACTGAAAACATCTTGTCAACTCGACACTGGACATTCAATTTGTACCTGATGAATGCAACTGGTACCTTGCCGAAATAAAATGCAGATTACAGCAGGGTTAGCTGCCTGTACCTCTGCTTGCATGCCAGAACAGCAAGAGGCTACTGCAGGAATGAAGAATCACATCGGTAACCTCTTAGATTCATTGGGACAAGTGATAGCAGGAGAATCGAGCGGATGTATTCTGTTGGATGTGAGGAGGTCTTATGGAGGATAATTATAGGTTCAGGGTGTGTTACAGAAGTATTAGTGGAAGATGAAGGGCCGAATGGCTGCCGAATAAATTGATTTATATAGATTTGCTTGTTTGTATCTGCAATGGCAACTGAAACCACCAAAGGAGTTGAAGCGGCACAGACGCGGTGAGGACAGAGGACAACAGATGGCCAATATAAGATGATTGTTTAAAATTTTAAGATCATGTGGTTTTGTGAAAGAAGGGAAAACTAGTATAATGCCCCTTACTGGGTTCTAGTTATATAGGATACATAAATTTTAGGACCTCTAGCCAGATGTGCTGCACAGAAATGGGTATTGTGTTAGTGAATGCTGTAAATGTCATGAAAGAAATATTTTCTATTTCTGAAATATGTTTGTTTCGTGCAAATTGCCTTGCTTCACATCTATACCATACAATATATTTTCAGTAATATATACTAAAATGAGTCATTGATAAATGCTGCAGTTGCATGTGTTTGATAGGCACTGTTAGCGGCTAGAAGTTCTGGAGCAGTCATTTTTCTTGGCACATTTGGAGCTCTTGCGTAAGTACTTTCATGCTTCTTGCATTCTATATTTCATCTTCAATACTGTCGCAGCCTTTATGTGCTTCTAGCTTCATAATTGAAGTTCCCAGAATGTCTGGCATTACATAGAGTTCTTTTCTGGTGATTATCAGGGTAATGACTGTTATATCTGTAGTTCTTGGTCGAGCATTTCACTATGTTGATGGCATCATCCCATTCGGGTAATTATCTTAATTGTGCAAGTAGAGTTTCTATTTATTCAAAAAAAAAGTAGAGTTTCTAGTGGGTGCTATCATTTATCCAATGTCTTGTTGCATGCAGCTTTGGTGGTACTGATTTCCCAGTTGATGACATTGCTGCAGCATGTCTCTTGGTAAGGATTATGCATATTTGTTACACAAACAAATTGAAAATGTGCTTGAATTTTGTAAAGGAATGTGTGGCTTTTACTCTTGAATTCTTGTGTGAAGTTAAACTTTATTATTCATGCCCAACTTTAACGGATTCAGGTTTATTATGGGGTTACTACATTACTTGATGCAGCTTCAGGTGATGATGAAAAGATCAATGAGGAGCAAGAGGAGGTAGGACTTTAAACTGTGCCAAGAACATCATTTTAGTTTTCTTGTTTAATCCTGCACCGTTCGAGAAAAAAATTTCTTGTGCTTGAACATACTTATCTCCTCTATAAAACTATGTTGAACCATTGTAGGCTGAGCTAGCAGTATCGAAATTTTCGGGAAACGGTGCTGGGGTCATGTCTGCCGCTGGTACTATCGCTAGCACATTCGTGTTGGTTTTTGTCGCTGAATGGGGTGATAAATCATTCTTTTCCACAATTGGTACATCTCCTAACTCTGCCTTATAAATGGTCAGATTTTCATGAGCATAATTAACATGACACTACTTTCCAATACCTTGGCAGCACTTGCGGCAGCTTCATCCCCTCTGGGTGTCATTGCAGGATCACTTGCTGGTCATGCCGTTGCAACATTGGTAAGATAAGCATAGTAATAGAGAGTTGAGAGTTGAAACCAGAGAAGTGAAGTCAAACTTTTGCACTGCAAACAACATTGGTTTGCAGGAACACTCATTGACTAACATACTTGAGCAATGAGCATAATAGTATTGCGATGGAGCAGACAATCTTTTCGCACATTCGCCATTGGTTAGTTCATTGGTCTGTTTTTGCCTCAGTATTTGTTTGTTTCAAGAGTCTTCTCTAATTGTTGGGAATTAGGAAGCTTGCCACTCTGCACTGACTTGGCTCCATTGAATTATCTGTTGTTGATTGAGTACAAGGAGCAGATGTGTCATTTCATACCAATCAGTTATTGTGCCGCAATTTTTTATATTTCCCTCTTTGGTTTTCTAAAAAAAAAATGAGATTAACACATTTCTTCCAACAGATTGCAGTTCTTGGTGGCTCTTTGCTGGGAACATTCCTGTCTGAAAAGGTAAATTAGGAAACTAATTGTACCATAGCAACTGAAATTTCCTATCTTACAGTATTTGACCACTGCAAACTTTAATACATCAAATTTGTAAGTTGCCTTTCCCCGTGTTTGTCAGTTTGATCCATCACAAGTGTTTAGGCAGTTAACCGTGTAATAGAAAGGGAATCCTTTTTCCATCCATTAAACAAATTACATACTTTAGTGTAGAAAAAACTGTTGGCTTGCTAATAAAATCTTTGATAAATTTTGTGGACCATTCATTTCATAAAGTTTGTCTACATAATTTCACTGAAACAAAACATTGCCCTGTGCAGATTATAGCATACATTGGAGGGAGCCTGTTCTTGGCCTTTGCTGCAATTACCATAGTTGAGATAGTTACTTGAAAAGGAGTTCCAGCTTCCATAATTCATCAAATAAAAGGTATTGATCTTTTGTCAGGGCAATGAAAAATCAGCTTAGCTGATCATAATGATAGTACATTGATGTGTTATCAAACGTGATTGTCCACAGGAACTTCATTGTTTGCATGGGAAGTCCTAGGTTTGCATAGAGTGATTTGTTGCTGGTGATGAGAATTCTGCATTTTTATCCAAGAACAATCTTTTGAAACACTTCAGTCAGAGGTTGGGTGGAAGATGAAACTAGGTGGGAAACTATGAAACCCATGTAGCTTTTGAATTTCCTCTTACATTATTTACAAGTATATGGATCTAAGCATTGTAAAGGCAAATGATGAACCTTATGGAACTATTTTAGGATTTAGCATTCATGAGAACTTAATTATTTAATAGGCTTGCAAGATAGACTTACTGATTCAGAGTACGTTCTCAGATTTTGAACTTATTTGGTTTGATTCTCCTATCCGTGGAGTACGCTATAGGAGTTGTCAGGCTAACTGATGTTCACATTAAAGTTAATTAATGAGGCCATATGTGTTTAGTTGATAATAGCACTTTGCACTTCTGTCAAATCATGTCAATCTGGCACTTTCTCGGGTAGGAGTCATCCTCATGCAACAATACAGTTCGATTGGTGCTATTGACCCTGTTGGCGTGCCTACCTCCTCTGAATTGTTTTGCCTTGATGTACTTATGAGATCTTCCGTGATGTGTACAAATGGATCATTCGTTTTCTCGCCCGTGCCCTTTACACAAACGTTTCTTGGGGTTATTTGCTAGCAGTTCTGTTCTACCCTAATTAATAAGAACTTAGATCTCTAAAGGTTATTTGCTGGCAGTTTTGTTCAACCCTAATTAATAAGAACTCTTATCTTTAACCATAATGGACTCTTGGAATTAAAGAATGATTCAGCCATTCAGGAAACCGGGCTCAACCTTCCAAGAAAATTTTCTATTTCAGATTCCTATATCCCTTTTGATTTACTTTTTTTTCGAAAAGGGAATTATGGAGATAATGAACCTGAAATTACATCTAAAGTTGATAATGGTGTTAATTTAAAATTGCATAGAGTTAATAAATCAAAATGGATATTAGTGTCGTAACAAAAAAAGAGCTTATTAATTATCCGGCAGGCTATGCAGGGTTATGTGGTTTTTGCCACGCTGCCTAACAACCAGCTATAGTCATCATATCATAGTCATCATATCATCTTGGTTGGCATATTATAGCAGCACTGGAAACAGTCAGATCTTATTGCATTTCAGCTTTCCTTAAAGTGAAATTGAAATGTCCAATAATCGTTCAAATGGAGTGGTATGGTAGTATAAGGTTCTGAAATTTCTGGGTACACTTAACATATATGTAAGTAAAATAATGACAAAACTGGTTCTCTTCAACAATTTTGTGCTTTATATACTTGCATTGCATGTGGTTCTAGTGATCTGCTTAGTTTCACAACATCCGAAGAACATGAGCTGCATCTCCATTCTTCGGGTTTCCTTTGTATATGGTCATGGTTGCCTCGTCGACGTCAACCAAAACAGTGCATAGAGTGTACAATGTCGGACCTGAAAAGCAGTTCCCAGGGTGCTAACAATCAGTTTGTGCATGATGCAACAACCAATGCTCATCAGAACACATGGAAAAAAAAATTGTTGAACAGATTGAGAATCACCTGTCATATAGATTGGGTACTTCTCATCAGCTGTATCTCCCAGCAGCGAAAGCGCCGTCTCTTTGGAGTCCACTGAGCACTGCGCAGCTCTCTTCTCCCTGCTCATGGAGTTCTCATCCTGCACCTTCTCGACGCAATAATGCCAGTTCGTCAGTCATCGATCTGTCAGAATCAATTCAATGGCTTGGACGACGGTCTCCGTACCTGCTTCACTTGGAGATGCCGGTACATGTTGGCGTGGAAGAACGGCACGGCGCCGGCCTCACGGACGGCGAACCGGTTCCCGGAGGCGGTCTCGACGTTGACGATCCTCCGGCCTCTGACGTCCATCAGGTTGTAGCTGTGGCCGACTGAGACGGTCGGTGAACAGACCCTCTGTGCCATGATCAATGGTGGCTTTTATTACTGCTGAAAAAAGAGCTAGTGACATGGAGTTCGGTCGTCGTGCGTGTGGTAGCTACGTACGCGCATTGCATCCTCGAGGTTCTTCGCTTCTAGCAGGTCTCGGGACACGAAGTTCCTGGCAATGGCGCCCGCGACGATCTCGTCGTTCACCGGAGGAACCGAGTCGAGCGTGAAGGCCTGAGAGACGGGCGGGTGTTCCAAACTCCTCGGTTTGGATGGAATGGAATAGAATCTGATTGATGTGGAAAAATGGAAATTCAGAATGCAGTGAGCTTACCACTCCGTTGGTGTTGAACCCGAAGGCGCAGCTCGGGAGCTCGCCGGCGTAGGTGTAGGCGGTGAAGGACGCGCCGTCCGGCAGCGTAGCCCGCACAAGGTACGTGTGGCCGAGCAGCGCGACGTTCCCGTCCTCGTTGTGCGCGGCGATCGCCGTGGAGTCGCTGACGATGAGGACGTCGGAGCAGTCGCCGTCGGCCTCCGCCTCCTCTTCTTCCCGGGCGCGATCACCTCCCTCCTCCTCCTTCGGGATGAACGGCAGGACCTCCTTCCTGAAGTTGACCAGGATGACCTGTTTGGACAGCCGGAAGCAAGAGACGAGACCACGACGAAGTTTAGTCAGCGGCAGGACGCCGGCGGCGGCGGACAGACACAGAGAGACCGCGATCGATGGCAACGGCGTGCGTCGCTGTACGTACGTGGAGGAGCGGGACGCCGCTGCCGTCGGCGGTGCCCACCAGCTCGTCCCAGTACCGTGGGTACCTCTCCCTGTTGGCGGACTGGAGCGCGGCGAGGAGTGGCTGCGCCTCCGCCGTCGACGCGAACGGCAGCAGCTGCTCCCGGAGCACGAGGTCCTGCCGCATCCGGCTCCTGATGACCTCGGCGAACCGCCGGCCCACGGCGAGGCCCAGCGCGTACCCGTCCGCGCAGCGGCCGGCGTCGAAGGCGTCCAGCTCGCCACCGGCGCCCATGTCTCGAACGGCTTTGCGCGTTGCTGATGCTGCTGCGGTGCCGTGCCTTATCTCCAAGCGCGCTGGTGAAACGGGCCGGGCTGGAATGTGTCCCGATTTTTAGCCCACCGAGGCACCGATCAAAATAACCCATCCGGCCCAGTATATTAGAGCCTCCCAACCTACTTGGCCCACCAGGATGAGAATGGACCGGATCGACGACCCATGGGTAGAGAGAAGCTGGCCTCAAAGTCTAAAATGGGCGGATAGGACACAAATATACTCTATGTACCGTGTAATACAGCGTATTCTATAAATTTTAAGAAAAAATTAAGAGACTGTATAAAAAACACATATATTCTATTTTATTTCCTAATTAGATGCTATTATCAACGTGATTAATGGTAATTGGTTGATAAATGAAAAGTATTTAATGCAAAACTGAGTTTTGTCCTTCATGATGCAATTGAATGCTAGAATACACTGTATTATAGGACAGAGGGAGTATTTACTAGACAGATAAGATTCTCAATTGTCAGGTAATGACTTTCTTATTTTGTTTGTCTTCTTTGTTTTTTCCAAAAAAATTAAAAATGAAAAAGTTGGTCATAACTTGTAAGCATGTTTGTGTTTGAAAGTAGATCGAGGAATACCATATTTCGAAAAGTGACGATAGACAAAATTAAAATCATGGTTTACTTGTGAACTTATTTAGTTTGATGATGCATTGCTAATAGCCTTCATGCAAAAATTGAGGATGAACGAAAGTGTGTACTAGGAGAAACAAAAAGACAAACCAATGATATAATTGTCGGGTGCACTCTTTACCTCGATTTGCAGTCTGCATCATTCATCCTAATTTTCTTTTTTTAATCTCCTTGTGGAATTTTGCATGAAGATCGATGTTTTCATCATCTATTCATTCATATTTTTGGGTAAAATTTTCAAGCACTTTTTGATGTTTTTTTTTTGAATTGGAGTATGGGAGCACCTAAGGGCATGGGGACAAGGATATGTTCTTGTGCTTTATTCATGACCTATGATACCAATTTTTTTTTATGTCGCCTCATGCTACCAACTGGGCCAGAGAAGCCATACCCTTTAGGTGAGGGTTAGCTTGTGGCCCGTAAAATTGATCTTGAGCCACTAGAGTCGGTTAATGTGGTTGGTCCATCCCCCGGACATCTTTATTATTAATAAAATAACGTCAGGGCAAAAGACCTAGTTTGCCCTTTAGCACCTTCCCGTTCCTCCTCAAAGTAGATTTGTAGACAATCCACAAATTGTGTCTCTAATTTACCTTATTTTTCAGTTATGTGTTAAAAAACAGGCATTTTTTTTTGCATAAATGTGTCCAAAGTATAGGTAGTAGAATTCTTAATGGTTCGATGTCCCTCTAGTGTTTATTCTACATTTTATCAGCTCAACGTCTTTGGACCCACAACGGGCAGTGATCATGCTTGCCGTATGTGTTTGGTTTACCTAATGGCTAAATCTCTTCGGCAAAATATTGAGAGTTAGTTCTAGTGTTTCTGGCTAGAAACGTGTTTCACCACGTCTAATTTTGCATTGATTCTAACGATTCTAGTAAGAATTGGAACCATTCCGGCTTGCCAAATAGGGTGTAAGAGCATCCCCAACCATTTTGCATAAATAGTTCGTTTGGCAAATAAGGGAGTTTGCCAAGTCCCAAATAAATATGGTAAAGATGAAAAGAGGCAATCCCTAATGGTTTGTCATTAATCACTTTGACAAATCTGACGGTGGGAGGAGGGAGTAGTCACGCGAGGGACGCGATGCTTAGCACGGAGGGGCTTGTCATATATGGGAGTCCTTCCCCTTTATTTGTCAAGTTAACAAAATTGCAAAGCCCAGTTACCAAACCGTTGAATAGATATTTTTTTAGATTTTTTTTTGCAAATACATAAATGCAAAGCTTATTTGTCAAACGGTTGGGGATGCTCTAAGAGCAGGTACAATAATGTGATAGCAAAGTAGCCCATAGGGAAAATATTGTGGAGGTGGAGGTAGTCCATATAGCAGTCTATAACAAAATATACTCATAGTCCTATAGACTACCGATAAGCAATAAAGAAATGTTATTTTCTCTCTCTCTATGCTCTTTCTCTCTCTTGTCATGATATATGAGATAGTTGGAAAGAATAATTTTTAATCTTTAATGAAACCCACTTTATGAACTACTTTGTTGACTGAACATTGTGAGCAAATAGTAGTAACTATGAACTATTTATGTAGGCCCTATGTATATGGACTATGATTCATATGCATTGCGGTTGCTCTAAGATCACATAAGTTTCAACAGGAACCCAAAATCTTCTTCATGAATATTTTAAAGGTTGAGAGGAAGGGGTTGCCCGGCCCCTACTGGTCAATATATATTTATATTTATACATCAAGGTACAGAAAATAAGTATAAGGTACAAAATCATGAAACAAAGAAATATTTTCTATATTTTTAGAGAAAAGAAAAACATTAAGCCACAGCCCACAGTCAGCCACACCACTGCAAAACCAAATCTCAGGCGCCATTGTTCTCTCTCTCCTCGGTAAAACAAGATGAGTAGCACTTAAAACTGAAAGACCCAAAGACCAAAGTACAAAATCCTAATAAAGAAAAAGGGTACTCCAGCACTGGTTCATCGGGAAAGGGAGCCCATGCACCTTGGAATTTGGAGGCGCCCACATCTGAAGCCAGTTTTTTAGTGCATCCAATGGGGTTTAAAGGTGTTTTAAGATTGTAAAGATAAGGAGTTCAAGGTTGCAGACACGAGGTGGGAATTGGTGCATGCAGGCCTCCACATGCACAGCTCTGTGAGTTCCAATCCCCTCCCCACCTCCCCTGCCACTGCCAGCCTCGCTGTCTGCTACTGCCTTTGACAACTTTAGGGTTAGGGTTTCACACACACCTTGACAAATGCCAGTCCATTTCTCTCTCTTCCCCGGCGGGTCTTGTGTAGAGTCTTCTACTAATTGTTGACAAGTTGCAGGCAACCACCGAAACCATCCATGGAGTCTAGAAGGGGGTGGTGTTCAGAAATGAGTGTGTGAGAAGAACAAGAATGGCCGCAGCGAACTGTGACTCTGTGAGTGCGTGCAGTGGCCTTAATTTGAAGCACGCAGAAAGCATGAGTGAGAAGAATGGCAAGTGTGCAGGGAACTGGGCGGCTGCCATGGCTCTCAGGTTCCAGAGTCCGGCCAGGGAACTGCTGCAAATAGCACTACCAAATGAGGCTCCGGGCCCTGCTGTATATGTGACTTGCAGGTTCTTCATTGTTATTCGTCGATCTTTTTATAGAACACTGATAAGTGTCGCTAGCTTGTACACATTGAAATGTCGCTCTCGGCTCTCTGTTTCAAACTGCAAGCACATCAAACTACTACAGAGACACTCATGTCTGCACTGTCGCACAATGCATTAGTTAGTTAATTTTCTTGAAGTATCTTAGTGTGATGATAAATCACTCAAGCAGGCGACGACATGGGCATTCGCTGAGTACAGTAGTTGACATTACTATCAGAAATTTTATTCCAAAACAAATTGGAGCTAGAGAACACTTGGAACCTGTCGTTGGTCCGAGAAATATACTAATTCAAGCTAGCAATCCCCTACCTATTTCTTCAGACATTGCCCTTAACAACAGTCCCCGGCCGAGAATAATAAACTAATTAATGACCATAAGCACACATGCTATAAAACAAAGTGAGTTGAACGGTAGGTTTAATTGTGTGTAGTCGATGCAAAAATACATTTTTATTGATGCAAATGTGGTGAACGAAGAACAAAAAAAATTCCACTTCACAGTTTTGCTTTTTTATTTATTACCTATATGATGTTTGAACAACGGGCATGTTTCAGGAGCTGGACTGCTCAAAGTTTTAATTAAAACAGAATACATCCGCAAGCATCACAGAATATATATAATGTGTGCAAGGAAAAAGGTGTCTTTTGGTGACATAAGCTCCAATGAAATGCACCCTAGCTTTGTTGATCTCCAATTTTCTGGTAATTAACAAGCTGTTAAGTAACAATATGCCTTGATGTTCAACTCAAACAGGTGCACATGCTTGTTATCAGAAACACCCAGTGGCTTGTACTGTAACATGCATGTGATGGATCCCATATAGCATGTGTGTTATTGATGCTACCGTAACATACAGCAATGAGGGGTTCTTGAGAGCATTATATTTCTATTATCTAAATTCAAAATAGCATAAATTAGAGTATGCCTGTCATAAGAATTAATTTAGAACATCACACCTTATGGGACAACACTCGAGCGAGAGGTGGCAAGAATACTGACTAGCTAGATGAGACCAAAAGATGCTACACACAAGTATACACAATTTATACAGCGACAATTAGAAGTAATAATAACCCAAATCTAATGATAATTACTAATTAATAAAAAAAGTCTATCATTTTAAACAGTTCTATTGAGAAACAACATACTGAATATCACAAAAGATATACTTATCAAAGAAATACATATGATGATATATACCAGCAATAGTACAAGTAGAACCCTCTTTGACTAGACATTATTGTTACCCAGTTTTTAGAGATTGGCATTTGGCACACTTTTTCAAGATTCACACAGAGATACCAAATATCAAGTCTATTGTTCTGAAACAATTGGCTTGGTCAATCACTAGCAGTTAAACACTTACAGACAGGAAGCAATTAATACAGTCTCGCAGCAGTATTCAGAAAATACTAGGGGTCGTTCTAGCTAATAATTTCTCTTCATATCTTGCAACTTGCAACGGGTGAAAAAACAGTCACTTGCGTGCCAATGAAAAAGAAAGGACACCCCTTTTCAAATCACAGGAAAAATTGTAGGCCGGCACGCAGGCTCGCATACTTTCGCAGACCAAATGCTGTGGTGAACACATGTGGAAAAGACATGCTAATGCAAGACGCAAAACACAAGTGGATCACAAAATCATAAACACTAGCACCATGATAAATCACAAATCTCAAGGGAAGGGACAGATACAAGTGCCTAAACGCAGCCTTGCTCTTCTCTTATCGGGGACATCTATCAGGAAAAAAAGAAACACATTGGAAACCTGATGAGATTCAGTCCAAGTGGCCGGCCGGTGGCCATGATGCTCCAAATAAAAGCAAGGAGTAGCATCACACAGCTGCTATATATGCTAGCACACGTCGAATCACTAGCTACTAGTTGCATGCAAAGTTCCAAAGCAAACAGGGAGATCGAAAGACGTTTCGCTGTTGCACGACACGAACCGAAAGATGTGTTATTATGTGATTCCACACACAGATTCCCACACACCCAGAAAAGCTAGCATCGTGTTCAGTCCTAGTCCACAACAGTGCACACCACCTTCTTCCACAGATCACACAAAGACACAGCAGAAACCTGCAGAGACGATGCATGGATGTATGGATCCGATCCTGTGTCCTGTAGGAGTAAGATCTACACACAGCAAATTGAAGTCTTTTCTTCAGAAACAGGGATCTCTTTTTGGAAGAGAACAATATATAGATTCAGCGAGCAGATCAAGGATTTATAGCTAGTATATATATCTATATCAAAAGGGCAAGGAAAGTACAAAAAGCTTTGGATCTCCATTATATATAACTGCTACATAACAACCAGAGAAGAACAGTAAGCACGCACATGATAAAATTAAAATAGGCCGTATAGTTTGGCAGCTGCTGCATATGTATGCATAAGATGCCAAATAAATATATAAGACAACAATTAAGCAGCTCAAGCAAAAAGACAGATCAAGAGTTCAAGACAGCAGGTCGGAAAATAAATACAGATCATGAAGTAAAACCCTGAGATATGATCGACGAAGCTGCGCCATGGGTAAAGTAAACAATTAAGGAGGGGAGGAGGGAGCACCCTTCAGTCCAAGCAAAGATGGTGCGAGATCGAAGCTTTTACCTCCCGCTTCATTCACTCATCTGCAAAGCTAGCTCGTTTCCATGGCCGTTTGCTTGGCATGTGGGTGAATGAGTCGGCAGCTAATTCGACCCTAGCACCGCCCCTGAGTGGACTGAAGGACGCTCTCTTCCATCCGGCCATATCACAACCATGGCGGCAGAAGGCAGACTAACAGCAAATTAAATCAAAAGAGAGAGGGAGAACAAACATGCACATGATGCACGGCTGCGCTAGCTAGTGGTGCATGATCTGATGGGCGCCCTCATGGCGTGTTTGGTTTCTCCCCTGGATCTTGCGAAGAAGATGGCAAATGGATTTTCGATGGTTGCAAGGAGCGAGCGAGAAAGGTATGTAGACGGCAAGGCACTGGACAAGGCCATTAAATAGAGCCAAGTTGTGACATCACAACACACAGCAAGCATTATAAGATGCGTATTTGTAGTTAAATAATGCTTGTAGTGTACTGGTAGCACTACAGTATGAGAAGTGGGCAACCTTGTGTCGTTTCCTAGCGCTCCCTTTGCTCGTAAGCAAGAGGAGAGGAGACACAGGGCCAGACAAAGGGGCCCAAAGGCCAAACCCTAACAGGGGATGACACTACGGCTCAAAATAATGCACTGATAGTGTGGTAGGCCGGTTCTTCGGTGTCAAGTCTAGTGCCATGATTGCTACCGGTTTATTAATTATGTTGCTTTGGATGGTTAACTGATTACAGCAGGTTTTCTTGTTTGAGGCCGAAATGTGGATGTGCAATGCAAGGCCAAGCAACATTAATTTCAGCGATATCTATATCTATACCTAATAATAAAGAGGAAAAAATTCAGTCCAATTTTTTATCCATCCTTTTTTTTTTATCTATCTTCCTCTAATTACCGGATAGTAGAGAGTTTTTCTGTCTAGATTTATATATAAATCCATGCTCAACATAGTTAAAAACAGTTTACGTCGGACGATGGATGGTCGACACAGAGTTCAAATTCCAAAACGTATTGAATCATGTCTTCCTTATCAAAACTTACGAGTCATGTTCGTACAAGTTAGATTTTAATATTAAAATATTAAAGAGAGTCCAGGTTCTAATATAAAATATTAAAGAGAGTCTAATTCTTTTTTAGCTCTTTCGTACCTATCCGAGAGGTTATCGTTTTTTTTTCTCCACTGGCTTCTAAAAAATTCCTGTTCCGATTAGATCAACTTTTGTTTTGCCAAACCTCTCTTGTCCACTCCTATGGTTTATTGTTTTTAAAAAATAAATAATGTTTATCCTATCCTATTCTTTTTAAAGTTTTCTTGTGTTTTCTTCGATTCCGTCTACTGACCACAAACTAACTCCTGTCCGAGGAATTCATTCCGAAGAAGTACTGTTTTTCTGTTTTTTCCCTTTTTGTTTAAAATTTTCCTATATGCATTTTTGTTTTTCTTTTTTCAATTTACATTCCAGTGGTTTTTCGTTCATCATTTCCTTTTTATTTCATTTTTTCTCGTGTCTTTTCTTTCCTTTTTTTTTTAATTTTTAATTTTCTATTTCTTGAAACCGTATATCAATAGGTGGATCTAAGCAATTTTAAGCTGGGTTAAGCTTGAACTGAGCAAAAAAAAAAAAAGCTCAACTATTTTAGATCGAAATATCCCGTCCATGATCATCCAACTGGATAAACCAAGGTTATTTTTTCGGGCCGAGCTTGAATCGGGCCCAACCGCCCAAGGCTAGGCGGTCTGCCCCTGCAGTTAATAGTGTAAAATAGCTTAAAATAAATGTTTCGGGCTGAGATTAGGTTGAGAATAAATTTTCCGGATAGCGGGATTTACGTCTAGGCCCTGTCCAGTAGCTCACGAAGAGACTATATTGTCTCTAATTGTTAGGAGTAGAGATTTTGATGAAAAAATACGCTTCAACAGCTTCTTTATCTGGCTATCTAATTATAGCCATTTTCTATTATGGATTTTTCAAAAAATGGCTCGCTAGAGTGTACACAATATAAAAAAATTGTTAGAGAGTGAGAAAATATAAATAATTTTTATGCAAATAACTCTTTAAATGATAATTTAAAGAGTGAGTTTTAGAAAGACTATTGAAGATGCTCTAAGATATATTGGAATAGATGCCACGATTGTTAAATAAAAATTTGGAACGTAGATAGTTGGGGTGAGTGGGTGCCCGTACATATTTGCTAATATATATAAATAATAAAGCCAGAATCTGTATTATACAATATTATTATAAATTGTTTTTTTAGTATTGACTGACTGCTCAAGATCGGATCTTGTGTGTAATGATGGGAAAAGGA
>Ga0182004_10001596_pt1 | contig 16820 bp, 13 predicted proteins | sample Sormic07211540_1_FD_120479 | JGI IMG/M metagenome (GOLD analysis project Ga0182004, IMG submission 120479) | Endophyte microbial communities from Sorghum bicolor roots, Mead, Nebraska, USA - 072115-40_1 MetaG | ecosystem: Host-associated > Plants > Roots > Unclassified | place: USA: Nebraska...
AGGATGCATAAAAGACTCATATGTGCCCCAGAAACAGTCGCACACATAAGTAGACAAATCTCAAATGTATCATTGCAGTGTTTATTACATAGCGGAACATAATAAATCACATAGTCTTATACAATAATGATAATAATATTAAACAACGCTCTCGACGAAAGCACCACACAGGGACACTTTTGACTGGTTGACTCCAACATGAATGCAAAACATGTTTCTAAAACTTATGATAAATTTTATTTTCCACAAAAATTATTTAAGTGCTAAATTTAAATGCTCACAAAAATACTTAATTAAATCAAATTAATTCCTATTAATAGAAATTAATTTTTTGGGTGTTACAAATAGCTAAACAAAGCCAAGCTGATCTGGAGCATTAGCATGTTTACTTGACGGGCAAGGTTTAAACTGCATTGGTTATACTCCCTCCTTTTTTCAAATTGTAAGTCGTTGTTCTTGATTTTTTTAGATAGATAGCTTTAACTATGTATTTAAACATAATGTATATCTAGCTACATAGTAAAAGTTATGAACCTAGAAAACCTAGAATGACTTACAATTTGAAATTGGGGAGAGTATATATATATATATATATATATATAGCTTTTACCAATGGGAAATTAAACTGTTGTATGTTTTCATATAATTTTAAATTTTCTTTTTCTCATTTTAGCTTGCACTATATAGGTTCTCATTATCTCATGAGAGTTGCTTATCTACTGCTTCAATTAATTACCTATTAAAGTTATCATTTTTTTTGTGAAATATAAAAGTCATCAAGAAGGGTAAACATATATGGTGAATCATTTCATGTTCAACCTTAATGCGAGTGACAAAATATATATTAAGTAGTCTGTATTTTGTATGATGGGACGAAGTGTTATGATTCTTTTGCACCTACATGCAGATGCAGTGCATGCAGGGGACTGCAGGCAGTGCTATTTTAACTCTTGAGCAAGCATATAGACAATCGGACATCAGCGCGTTGACGGTGGAGTTCTGTTTTGTAACTAAAACCAAGAGAAGGGAAAAAAGCAAAAATTATAACTTGTCCAAATCTAGAATTATTACTTTTTTAGACGGAGAGAGTGATACATATATAAGCAAACAATTCGCAGTACTAGCGGAGTAACACAGAAGTACAGCTGAGTCCAAGCAGATGCATCATCATATACTCTAACTCTAAGCAAACTAAACGACTGGCAGGCAATTGATGATCGAGTACTAGCTAAACTTTGCTAATTTGACGTACTAGCTAGCGTCCATCTAGCAGACACGGACGACACACACGGGATGCTAGTGCTACCTTAAGAAACTACCACTACTACTATACTAGTAAGAGCCGGCGGGCAGACCAGTCTCCCCGTCGTCGAGGTCACACACAGAGTAGCATGCGTCTGCAGGCTCCTCGACGAAGATGCAAGAAGCAGGCAACGGAGGCAGCTCGTGCCCACCACTCAGCTGATGCCTGGGATCGAGCCCGTACGGCTGATGGGCAGCAACAACACCATAACTCAAAGCTTCCTCCCCCGGCACCTGAAGCTGGAGCTGCATCACCTCATCGCATGCGCCGGTACGACCGTGGGACGCGAGCGTCACCTCGTCGTCACCAGCCACCGCCGCCGCCGCCGCGGAGTAGGCGGCGGCTAGCTCAGCATGGCACCCTTCCTCGTGCTGCATCAGCGCGGCCTGGTGCAGGCTGATCTGCGCCTTCAGAAACTTGACGTAATGGATGGCCTGCTCGAGCATGGACACCGTGTCCATCTTGCTGCCGCCGGGGACGAGGCTGCGCAGCACGCGGAAGCGGTCGCTGATGCGGTGCCGCCGCTCGCGCGCCGCCACGCTCTGCGGGTCCGTGGAGAGCTTGGCACCAGGACGCCGCCGCACGCCACCGCCTCCGCCGCCGCCGCGCACCCTGCTGTCGCTGAGGGCGCCGGCCACCGCCACCGGGTGGTGGAGGTACGGCGGCTGCGGGTGGATGATGGGGAAGCCGCGTGGGTCATACATAGTCTGGTAGTGATATGGATCCATAGCTAGGACGACGACGCGCGGACGCCTAGGTGCAACTACTACACTGTGCGGTGCTGTTGGCTTTGCTGGTTTCAACCCTAGAGCTATGGCTTTGGGACGAGCCCATGGCGGGTATATATACTCAGCATATGGCATTGCATGGAAGCGTATGAGCAGTTAAGCAAATGCAGAGTACAACCTAAATTGCATCTTCGCTGTATCAAATTAGCGAAATGCATGAGGTTTTTCACTCTGCGGGCTCTTTGAAAAGCAGTAACACAGTATTAGGCAAGCACAAAGCTAATAATTGTAAAATATCTAAAACTGCAGGAATGACCATTAATTTCGACAGATATAGCAGAAAATGCACAGCGCCATCTGAACAAAAGAGATCAAATACAAACAGACATTGAAGAAATTTTTCAGTGAGGCCATGACGATCTTATATTAGTTACTAGGGTGATCGCTCTTGTCCATTCCACTAATAATAAAGTTCAAAAGAAGCATGCATTAAAAGAAAAGCATCAAGAGGAAAGAACTGATTTTGATATGAAATAAAGAAAGCCTGAATCTGACTGAAAAGGACGGAGAGACAGAAATTGGATTCATTGAGTATTTGCTTGGGCTGACTTGATCAATGTGGCCATCTCTCTAATAAATGGGTTAATCATTTGAAAACTAACCACGGAGCTATTTATTTATATTGAAAGAAAGGAATGTGCTAATTACCGCGATGTGCCAAAAAAAAATCAAGCGCTCTTTTGTCAATTAATAATGTGCGTCCTCTCGTCGAATTGAAGATCAACGTACGGTCCAAGAGTTTTGTGTCTTCTCTTCATTCTTTTCTCTGATTCCTTTTTTCCTGCCAAACTACTTTTCTCTCTCTCCTTTGTTGCACACAAGGTAGACAACTTTGTGTAATTTTGGCCTTGTTTAGATGCAAATTTTTTTTTGAACTTTGACATTGTAGCACTTTTATTTGTATTTAACAAACATTGTCTAACCATGGACTAACTAGGCTCAAAAGATTTGTCTCGTGATTTATAGGTAAACTGTGTAATTAGTTATTTTTTTAATTTATATTTAATGCTACATGCATGCGTTCAAAGATTTGATGTAATGAGAAATCTTATAAACTTTTGTACATTTTCATTGTTACCTTTTTTTGTATCATGATTTGTGTGAAAGACTGCCCATCTTTATTCAAATAAATTACAGTTGGGGGAAACCCCTCCTGTTTATCTCGAAACACACACACACACCCCGTGTATGTACAACCTGGCTCTGCTGGCTTTCTCCCCACTGAAGCCACCACTGCAAACTCCGCCGCATAAATCACTTGTTTTTGTGCTCCAGGCAAATTATGGCCAGTGACCTCCCTACCGTCAGTCCGTCACGCACTACTAGAATCAATAGGTTTTTCTAGAGTTTTTTTTACTTTTCCTAGAAAAATTGGAGAAACGACCCTAGGGGAAGTATCTTTCCCTAGGAAAACATGGTAGCGTATGATCTCATTCTTGGCACCCCTGACACTAATAGTTAGCCTAGCTAGTGGCACAATTAATTGTTCCTCCTCTAAAAACTACTCCACTACCCCATCACAAAAATAAAACCATTACAGTTTTTTCTAAGCCAAACCATCCTATTTTTTACAAAATCTATAGAGAAGTGTGTTAATATATAGGACAAAAAACAGGCATACTTGAAAATATGTTGGTGAATCTAATTAATAATACTTATTTGGTATCATAAATATTGGCAATTTGTTGGAAATGGTGGAATTTAATATTCTCTGATTTAAACAAGATCACTAGAATGGCTTTGTTTTTAAAAGACGGAATACCTAGTTTCAGCCACTTTTGTAAAAAGCAGGAGAAGCATCAAAGAAGGTGCTGTCTTGTAATATTCTTATAAATGTATGGACATTTCCCTATTTCGGATCCAGAAGGTTCTTGCGATATTATTTTACCTCAGGATTCAAAAAAAATTGTTAAAAGCTTCTCGTTTGTTTTATTTGTTTGAAATAGTGAGAAACCTGTGTGTGACAGCAGTTCGGGGATTTGAACTGCTCTACTTTTGGTGCAGATGTATATGTGTGCGCAAGTCCACTTGGGCTTTGTTTAGTTCACCCTGAAAACCAAAAAGTTTTCAAGATTCTTCGTCACATCGAATCTTACGTCACATGCATGAAACATTAATTAAATATAGACGAAAACAAAAACTAATTACACAGTTTAGCTGAAAATCACGAGACAAATCTTTTGATCCTAGTTAGTCTATGATTAGATAATATTTGTCACAAACAAACGAAAGTGCAACAGTACCGAAAACTTTTCACTTTTCGGAACTAAACAAGGCCTTGTATGTAAAATATGATTGACGCACGAATCATGCATGTAGTACAAGGCCATCACAAACGCGACGACCTTCATGCCTTGTTTACTTCCACTCCAAAACCCAAAATTTTTCAAGATTTCCCATCACATAGAATCTTTAGACACATGCATGAAGTATTAAATATAGACGGAAAAAAACTAATTATACAGTTTGGTCGAAATTTACGAGACGAATCTTTTAAGCCTAGTTAGTCTATGATTGGACAATATTTGTCACATACAAACGAAAGAGATACTGTAGCAATTTTGCAAAAAAATTGAGAAGTAAGGCCTTGTTTAGTTCGCAAAATTTTTCGTTTTTGGGTACTTAGCATTTCGTTTTTATTTGACAAACATTGTCCAATCACGGAGTAACTAGACTCAAAATATTCATCTCACAAATTACAGATAAACTGTGCAATTAGTTTTTATTTTCGTCTATATTTAATGTTCTATGTATACGACCAAAGATTCGATGTGACGGAGAATCTTAAAAATTTTTGCGAAGGCCTTACAAGGCCAAGCCAAATGGGTAGCTAACCAGCAACCACGCATAGACTGTAGTCTGTAGAGTAGTGAATAGTCGAAAGGTCTCTATCTAGGGCATTGGTGAAAAGAGATGGCCTCTAGTAGCTAGGGTTGCAGGAAACAGTACAATCTTTTTATCATGTGGCCATACGAAAAACAATTACAGGATCAACTGATTGGTACCGGTGTCACATCCACCTTGTACATATGACAACCCGAGAGGCAACACATCCCCGGAGATGGAGGCAAAGCGAGACAGCATAGAATAATACTACCCATTTATTCGTCTCCGTCGTCCGGGTACACATGCATTCACCTTCACCTCGTGTCTCTTCCACATCTTGTTCGGCTTCCTGGAATTTGCATGCGTAGCTCTGTGGCGAATACCTACAGTGATCCTTTTATCTGTTGAATACAGTAATCCATTCACCACCGATCATATCTTGGATTGCATTGTTTATGTTTACCATGCGCATACGGTAGCTTATTTTAACAATAGATAGCATATATGTTTATATAAGTCACCGATCATATTCGATTACATGCGTGTATGCTTATACTCTCTTCGTTAAAAAACAAAATATGCTTACCATAAGCATGCTAGCTTAATTTAACGCTATAACCAAGTGCGCGCGCGCACGCGCCATTGCTTGCATATATACTTTTTATTTTTTTAATCTTGGTACATATAGACAGTTCACACAAACATTCGTATACACAGATGCACACTCAACCTTAAGAGCACCGACATATACATAGATAAACTACCCCTATAAGCACTTTCGGGGGCAACCGATAAATTCGAGGATCTCCACAAATTAAGTCGATATAGGCACGTCGTTGTCAATAGACATATCACTTGCCACTAAAATATCTACTTATGACGGGTGTTTATAGTGCCATTGGCAGAGCTTGAATAAAGGTTTACCAGGCGCCAATCATCAAATAACTATGAATTATGTGAAAAATAATAACAATTTTGTGCTTTACAAACTGATATAGGTATATAATCTAATGCTTTAGTTATAAACTGGCGAGGAAAATACTGAGGGGGGGATTAACTAAGGTCTGCCTCTTGCTTAGTACTATCCAACCATATCAACTCAGCTATCCTGCCTCTTGCTTAGTACTATCCAACCATATCAACTCAGCTATCGTAAGGGTGTTTGGTTGGGGTTGTTAAAGTTTAATATGTACTGTAGCATTTTTATTTTATTTGGCAATGTCCAGATATAGACTAATTAAACTTAAAAGATTCGTCTTGCAAATTATTCTCTAGCTGTAATTTTAGTTTCGTAAGTTACTTCATGAATGTGTCTAAACATTCGATGTGATAAGCGAAAAAGTTTAACATGCCCAACCTAACAAGACCTTACTCGAGACTAAATGATCGCATGCCGGTTTAGTTTAATTAAGCACGTAGAATAGTAAGGCTTGATGGTAACCTTACTTGATTATTCTTCGTATACGTCCCTGGGGACCTTCTCGTCGAAGGTGATCTCATTTTCATGTTTTGACTTTAATTCCCTAGCTCAGGCCTTGTTCAGTTAAAAAAAAAACCAAAAAATTTTCAAGATTCCCGTCACATTGAATCTTGCGGCACATATATGGAGCATTAAATATAGATGAAAATAAAAACTAATTACACAGTTTACCTGTAAAACGCGAGATAAATCTTTTGAGTCCAGTTACCCAAACCAAAAGTTTTTGCGAACTAAACAAGGACTCAGTACTCACAAAAGTCACACAGATGCTAGGCATCGCATATTCATATTTGACATGCATGTACATATATATCCGAATGATCCAATCCAAGCAATCTCGATCTCAACCTAGCGTCGTACACGTGCGCGCGCGAGAGTAGTACATGTTGTACAGCTCCTTGGAAATAGAAGCCCGTGTGTGACATGCATGCGGTACGTACGTTGCTTCGTACTTGCATTGGTTCTATTCTAGTACCACGAAACTGTGTCGAGCCGCGTAGTGGGCTCTACCATGAATGAGTAGCTCCTGGCGTATCTTTGCCTCTGTGTCCTGTGTCCTCCTCCGACTGGCTGGCCAGCTACACGCCGGAGCGCGCGCTCTCGTGCGTGCCTTGGCGAGCAGAAAGTAGGGCTAGGCTAGGCACGTCATGTCGAGGTAAACAAAAGCAAGCTAGCTAGAGGCAGAGAGGAGCTACAGTTACTACTCGAAAAGACGTTGAAAGAAAATGGTGTCCGGTAGTACGTAACGCAGGCGTGACTCATGCGTCTTTGGGAGGTTTTTGATCTTGCATCCCATTGCACATGCATACATGTACGGAGTACTTGCTGGCGGCATGGGCCAATGGGGCTGACCTATCAGTTCGGTTGTGTGCACACGAGCTCAAGGTTTTGTTTCACCTGTGATCACTGCACAGCACAGCGATCGCGTTGTTGGGGGCGCGCGATGGAGTGGGAACCCGTGCATTCATGCAGATGCAGTGAAGTGTTTCGTGGGGATTGTCCAGCGAGAATTAGCGTGATCCTGGTGGCTGTGGAAAGCTCGTGATTTCCTTGCCAATCATGGACACGCCAGCCGGCCGGCCTGCGCGAATACCTACCCCCGCACCGAACTTCCTATACTGGCCGGTGACGTTGCGGGAGACTTGAACAGTGTGCGTGAACGGTCAGTGGCGCTGCATGCTGGCGCGCGATGGATGGAGGAGCAGGAGCAGGAGCAGCAGGCAGCCCCTGCCCTGCCCTGCCCTGCCCTGCGCAGTCTCCGTCTCCGTCTCCGTCTCTGCCAGCGAGAGCGAGAACCCGGGACCGTACGCGTACGGATCGGAGGCCTCGGCGTCGCGTCTGGGTCAGGATGCAGTAGAGCGTGAGGTGAATAGGTCCGCCATGTGACATTCCTGTCTCTGTGTACGAGTACTCCGTCGTACGTACACGCGCGCTCCCTTCCTTCAATTCCCTAGGGTTGCGTTGCGTGAGAGTAGGGTGTGTTGTGACTGTGGGACGTGACGTGGCCGGCCGCCCGGGGACGAGTGGCCACGGGGCTGACGGTTCAGCAGTGAGTGAGTGGTGAGATCGACGGAGCGGAGCGGAGCGGAGAGAGCAGAGCAGAGCAGAGCACCAGGCACAGGCACAGCGATGGATGGATCGCCCCCTACCTGCTCCTGCTCCCCCCCCTGCAGTGCCGTTTCAGATCTGAGCAGCCTCTGGGCAGGCGCTCATGAGCTCATGATAGGAAGGGCCGGGCGGCCACGCGTACGTGCCCGTCCCGTCCGTCGTCGCGTCACCACACCACACCCCGTACGTACCCGCGCGTCCTGTGTCTCCGTCTCCTCCATCTCCGCCCTCCCTTTCTCTTATTGGCGCCTCAACGCACGCACGCTCACCCGGTCGCCTTCCTCCCTTTGCCGTGTGGGTGCCGTGAGCAGTGCGTGCGTGCGTCTGCTCGCGGACGGCGCGCCGGCAAGATTTTGCTCCAGTCCTCTGTCTGGCCACCGTGCGACACGGTGCCCAACGTTCATGGCCTCGACTGCGCCCGCGGTACGGCCGGCGGCCATCACGACCGACCCGAGACCGTGACCTCCATCGCCCATCGCATCGCACGCACACCCGGACCCGGTTGCTCTCGCCGCCGGCCTCCCTCCAGACGCTGGCTCTTGCGGTTGCGGGCCGAGCCGCGCAGGTATCTAGGCGCGTGTAAACGGCCTTCTCATTCGCGCTAGTCCACGACTTTGGCCCACGGTGTGGTAGTGTTTTTGTTTTCTTTTTAAAAAATTTGAATCAAGCAACCAGATCAAGATCAAGATCAAGCTCGATCAGGTGCAAGTGGAACGGAGGGGTCCATGGATGGAAGGAAGATCGAAACAATTCTTTTGTTGATCGACCTGTTCAGAATTCACGAGCTAGGGGTGGTAGCCCTGGTTTTTTTTTCTACAGTGCTACGCAGCCTACGCTCTCATTTCAATGATTTTTTAGTCTTCGTCTTCCACCGCCCACCGGCATTGCCGTCCCGCAAGACTGCAACACGCCAACCACTGCACACGTGACCTTCCGATGGAACCCATCCATAGTCCACCCATATCACTGGCTACGCGTGTATTTTATTCGAGTCTAGTACTATTATATCTCTCTCTATCCACAATTTTATCTATAATTTTTTTAGAGAGAATTATTTTCTGACTAAAAAGAATTATACTTTCTCTCTTTGCCCTTTTAGTTTTAAGTTACTACCCATTTAACCTGAAATACAACTTGCTTTCTTATATATATACCTTTAGTTAGATTTAACCACTAACGGTGTTAAGTGAGACATGAATTGACTTTTTACTCCTAGTCCTAGGCAACAAAGGACTATTTTTTGTGGGATATCTTTCTTATATTATGAATTATTTAGACTATTTTTGTGGGATATCTGCAAATTAAAGTATATCAAAACTAAACTCTGCACTATTTCCCATCTCATTCAAGGTAAATAGATTAATTCACACCTCACTTAACACCGTTACTGGTCAGATTTAACGGAAGAGCCATATAAGGAAGTATAGTTGTATTTCAAACCAAATCGTTAACTTCAAAACTAAAAGAGCTAAGGAAGGAAACCAAACTTTTTTAGGGTAAAGTAGGTAATTATCTCATATTTTCACGCTGTTCACTAAAAAAATCTGGAGACAACTTCATCCTGGATAAACAACACAGCAGGACAGCCTTGTGTATCTCTGTTTTCACGTCATTTCTCGTATAGTCCTCTGGTCCGACCGCCGCTTGTATGTACCGGCCTCCATTGCCACCGCCCTATAGGTCAACGCTATCGTTTCATGCTTGCCTCCGCGGGTTTTATTGATCTTTAATTCGAAAGCACGACATGCCTTCATATGTGCATAGTCTGTGATCTTTATATATGTTCATCGCTTGCATTGACCCGAAGACATGGATGCTAGGCATGCCTTGCTGGCAGTACAGAGCTAGTGCTCACGTCAGTGCACGGTATCGATAAAAGATGTTATTTTTTCAATCTTTTATAAACAACATAATGAATAAAAAATCATTAAATATGGGCCCTATTATAACTTTTAGAAAGTTATTATACGAGATTGTTAGAGAAGAGAAAAAAATTAAGGTTACTATTTTTTTATTAACTAGGTAGCGTCGCGTTGCTACGGGATAGCTAATAATTTATACTAAAAATACATAGATCGCATAATAAGATTTTAATATCAACATTAAAATAACATTAAATGCAAACCATAAAGTTTTATGAACAACATCGCAGGCTCACAAACTCTACTTTATAGACTTTTCTATGTGTTTATTATAAAAGTTTGGTTGTTCCGTAGTGGTGTTTTCCAGCGTGCTGTCCCAATATAATTTATGCGTCTATTGTATTCTTTTGAACGATAGAATGAAGGTTTTTGTAGTAATTTTTTAATTTAGGGGATGACTTCCTGTTGCAGTTGGTCATATTGTAGATAATGCATCAACAATCCTGTTAGATATGAGATGGCCGTAGTGAAATCATATATATGTAAATTTGATCATCGTGCAATATGGAACTGCACAGAATTGACGCTAATGATTCTTGCCACAACTCATACGGGCCAACATGGAAGTGCATATAATTGGCACTAATGATTCCTGCCACAGCTCATGCAGGCCTCTGATGAACTATTACATCTCTAATTACATAGTGAAGTCAGACTCTAAACAAGTCATTGTTGATAATGATCTAACTGGAAAGCAGTCTGATCAAAACATATCGAGAACTTCTCAATGAAGTGCAGGTAAATAGGCTAGCAGTTTGACAATGTTGTAACAATGAAAATATGCATTCTGTTGCATAGTTGCACTATACTATAGTGGGGTACTTCAAATCGTCTTAATCATTCAATTTGTTTCAAATGGACATTTCAACAGGAGTACGGTGCTTAGATTTATTTTTTTATGAAGCAAAACCTATCTTATTTTCAAAGTAGATCATGATTAACACTGTTTTGTATTTTTACGGCCAAATACATGGTTCTATTATTAGTTCATAAAAAGATTTAATCGTGCATTATAACTACTATCAATACATACTACAATAGATAGAATTTTGGCAATTTTTAGCATGACCTGTCGTGTTATGTATGCAGTCTGACCATGGAGCGGATCGTGAGGGAGACAGACGTCGTCTGGCCGGGATGCAAATCGCGAGGGAGGCGAGGGTCGATGAATGTTGGCCCTGTCGACAGACGTCGTTGGCCTGGAGTAGCAGATCGATGCTGTCGAGTTGCCATAGGGTGTCAGAGGATTGGGTAGCGGATCGCAGGGATCATACTTAGTGGCGGCTTGGAGGAGATCGCTGTCGAGCAGTCATAGCGAAGGTAGTTTTTTTCACGCATGTTGGGTCACGGGAGGCGCTAATAGTGATCGCATGAGACCGGCCAGGGGCTGATTGCTTCTTCTTCTTCTTGTTCTTCTTCTTCTTCGAATAGCGTTGTTTGTTTGCTTGGAACGGTTTGCAGCGTTGTTTGTTTGCTTCCTGATTGCAGAAATAAAAAGATTCTGAGCACCGGTTTTATTTGGAAAGGAGATGGTGATTTGCTAGGAGGGTTTCCATAGATCGTAGATTTTTTTAGAAACAACAGGAGGCATCGCGGGCGCAAGTCAGGTGTGTACATATTATTTTGGTTTCCTTTTGAGGCCCAACTGATCATGCGCATGCCGTGGTGTCGGATTCTTTTTTTGTTTGTATACATTTTTTTCTTCCATTTGGAGCTGCACGCGGGGTCGCAAGAAGAGGTTAAGGTTATACCAAACAAAAGTTGCACGAAAAAAATTATCTTCCTTTGATTCTTTTTAGTTGTAGGAGACTTGATAAATTGATTAGTTTAGTAAATAAATTATACGGAGATGCTCTGAGGAGGACTCTTTAAGGAGTCTATCTCTGTTAATGCTCTATGTACGGAGACTGTCTCATGAAGATGATAGGTCTCTATTAATACTTAGATTTGTTTGCATCCATTAGCTTAGCTGAGTTTTTTTTAGGAATAGTCAATATCATCTGCTATTAGCATGTTTGATCTAACCAGTAAAATATATAGTTGTTAGTTAGATATTTAGCTAGCAATTAGCTAATCTGTATGATCAAAAAGCTAATTATTGGCAACTACGTATCGACCTTACATCATCACCAAAGTAATCAAGTTTTCATGAGTCTAAAGTCGTGGGCGGGTAGTACTGTAGTAGTTGTACCAAACACATACTCTCTCCGTTCCAAAATAAGTGTCATTTGTGCTTGCCGAAAAATAAGTTTAACTAAATATATAATAAAAAATATTAATATTTATAGTACACGATTAGTATCATTGGAAAAATCTTTAAGTCTAGTTTTTTAATAAATTTATTTAGAGATACAAATATTGCACGTACTTTCTATAAATCGAGTCAAACTTGTAGCACGAAAATCTAAAACGACACTCTTTTTGGTACGGAGGGAGAAAATGGAGTCGAAGAGTACCATGCTTCACACGCACATGTTTCCCGTTTCATTAGAAATTATATAAAGAAATAGACGTGTACTTTTTGCTAGAGTATATAGACATGCGTTTGCAAAAAGAGGAGACATATGCAGGTACGGAATTTATTTTTTTGCTATTAAAAAACAGTTGGAATCATCGAAGAATGTGTCTAATCATTATGCATGTGACTACTCATTCTCATTTTAAGAAGTAATTTTTAAATTTTAACTAAATAAATACAAAATATTATTATTATTTATGGGACATAACAAGTAACACTAGAATAATTGTTGAATATATTTATGATAAACTTACTTGAAGATGGAAATATTGATAATAGGAGTAATTTCTATTAATCTGGTCAAGATGAAGAAAATTTGACTTGCACAAAACTCAATACAATTTTTTAAAGACTGAGGGAACGTATGCTAGTATAAGTTTTTTTAAGCAGTTTCTCACTCTCTCACCCGATTCAAAGTTTTTAGCTCGTTTATTTATCCTAATTTTATTTATATTTTATGCTTCATAGATGTATTCAAAGATTTAATGTGGGGAATCTTGAAAAAATTTGAGAACTCAACCAGGCGTAAACCCAAATTTCACGTGATCATCGAGGGTAGGGATAGGGACGAATCGACGAACGCCGCACACCTCTGCAGTCTCCACCGAGTTCACGAACATGCCACGAGGCCCCGTCTGAGGCCGGCCCCAACAGCCTGAGCCCAAGGGAAGGGAGGTGGGCCGGCCCCACAATCTCCCTCGTGGGGACCGTCCTATCCACGGCGGACACGGCGGGGGCGGGCGAGTCAGCACAGCACAGCAGCACACGACGACATCCACCCCGAGCCGAGCCAGTCCTGCCGTCCATCCATCATCGTCCCCGCCTGCTCCTCGTCGCGAGCATCCAAAGCTGTACTTGCGGCAAAAGCTCTCGCAAAATCCTACTCCCACCGCCGACCGACTCGTACCCTCCTCCGCTCCTCCCCAATCCGCCATCTTCCTTCCTTCCACCCTTCCCTTGCTTCTCCGGGAGGGAAGGCACCCGGGAGGCCGCCCCGCCACCCATCGCAAAAGCCACGCGCCACCAAACTCTTTTTTCCCCCCTCACGGCCTCACCCCGTCGCTTTCGCGTTCAGCGCGAGCCGAGACGAGCCGAGCCGACACGGTGGGTCGGTCGCTGGAGGCGGAGCCATAAAGAAAGGCGTCGGCGATGATGAGCGGCAGATCGGGCGGGAGGGACGCCGAGGGCGAGTGGGAGGTCCGGCCCGGCGGGATGCTGGTGCAGCGCAGGGACGGCGAGGCGGCCGGCCCCGTCATCAGGATCAGGGTCTCCCACGGCGCCAGCTTCCGCGAGGTCCTCGTCCCCGCGCAGGCTACCTTCGGTACGCTAGGCATCCATCCCTGTTCGTTTACTGATCTCTTCTCCCTTCTGTCGCATATTAGCATTGGTGGAGAGGCAGAGAAGGAATTGAGTTTTGGATCTTGACAGGTGAACTGACAATCTAATGGATTTTATTTAAGTCAACACGATTGTTTCGTTCGTTCTCCACGTTGTTGATTTTAGATTAACCAGACGAGTCTAGACGAAGAACAGAGAGTTCTCGAATACCTGTATTCATATTAAGATGAAAAGGGGCTTACGTACTTGATGAATCGATCATGACACTGCTCCGGTAACTTTACCCTGCTGAACGGCAAGCCCGGGACAATGTTATCCGCTAGCTTTTCGTACTAATCCTTTTGACCATATGTCTCAATGTTATAGAAGTAGTACTTCTTATACCATCCATTGGTCCATAACTACTGGTTATTCTTCTTCTTCAAAAATAATACTAGTGTTTAAATGTTACATTTATACCTCCTTGGCAGTTGTGATGATCAAATCAATTGGAACCTCATTGGTTTATAGTCCCACGTGCAGTTGGTACGAACCATTTACGTGACCTAGTAGGTCTTTACATGCCTGGGGAGCATTTCTGTCAGTCAATCTGTATGCAGTTTTATCATTACAAAGAAGCAGATACAATCACCTTTCCCTCCCAAATAATCAATAAACCTGCATAAATGATTGTTGCTTCTGCATCTGTTGCTTGAAGGTGCTGATTTACAATATTCTAATAGGCACTCTGTAATTTGTATATGAAGGTGAGTTGAAGAGTATCCTTGCTCAGACTACTGGCTTGGAGCCTGAGAGGCAGAGGCTCTTCTTCCGTGGGAAGGAGAAGAGTGACAGAGAGTTCCTGCACACGGCAGGTGTTAAGGATGGAGCAAAGTTGCTTCTGCTTGAGAAGCCTGCCCCTGCCAACATAGAGCAGAAGGTGGAGCCTGTGGTTATGGATGAGAGCATGATGAAGGCATGTGAGGCTGTTGCTCGTGTTCGAGCTGAAGTTGATAAGCTGTCTGCTAAGGTGAAGGAACATTCCATCTGCTGTCCTTATTTGTTTAAGCATTCACGTGTCATATTATTTCTGGTGCTCATGCTGTTCCTTTTGTAGGTGTGTGACTTGGAGAAGAATGTGCTTGGAGGGAGAAAGGTTGAGGATAAAGAATTTGTCGTCTTGACGGAGCTGCTTATGATGCAACTGCTGAAACTCGATGGCATAGAAGCTGAAGGAGAAGCAAGGGCACAGAGGAAGGCTGAGGTACACAACCACCATATATGCCATGATATGATCTTACTATTTTTTTGGCTGAGTAGAAATTTCAACAGTACCTTTTTTTAGTCATACTCATACAATGAGTCCTTGACGCCTGCTCAACAAGTAGTTAGTTCCTGAAGTATGGATGATTGACATATATGGTATCCTAACGGATCAACTTAGCATCTTGTGGTGATACTTATCATATGAACCTTGAAATTTCACATTTGGTAGATTTTCCAGCCAGCAGTATGGCTTCAGGAGTGATTGTGTTTTTTAGTTTAAACAGGCCCGACCTGTTTTTCGCACTCTGCATGGTGGTATAGTGAACTAGTATTTCTTTGGCCGACTTCTTCCGTAGATAGTGTATCACTTTAATGAGGCTCCTAGTTGAATAAATATTAATGGCCAGATTTTGCTAGTCTGGCCTTGTCTGTTGGCCTTCTTCTGGAGAAGACGATCGGACTAAGTTGGTTGCTTTGTCCTAGCTTTACTTCTACTCAAACTTTGCTGTGTAAGGGCAAACATACCCTTGATCTAATGTTGCATAAACACTTAGAATATTCCAGTTTAAGGTACATCTAGAACCTATCCAATCCCCTTTCACTTTCTTATTTCCTGGCTTAATTTAATCTATATAAGAACACACGAAAAGGTTAATTGGTTTAACAGATTATATGTTTGCAAGCATCATCAGGGATGGTTCTGAGTTTTTTGGTACTTCTATAAGCACAAATTGCTGGTTAATTATGTCATATGGTTAGAAGGTTATATTCACGTGCACGGCATTTGATAGTTCACACTTATGATGTTATTAGTGTTGGTCTCTTAAGGACAAACGATTTATCTATAGTCAAGAAAATACACACTCATATTATGGAAATGATGATTTTAGACCTGCTAAACCAGTTGACTAATATAGCTTTTATGTTCAATACTTCAACATCTCAGGTGCGCCGAGTTCAGTCCCTTGTGGAGACCTTGGACAAGCTGAAAGCAAGAAATGCAAACCCCTTCAGCGACCATAACAAAGCTGTTTCAGTAACAACGCAGTGGGAGACGTTTGAGAACGGCATGGGCAGCTTGAGCGCTCCCCCTCCCCGTGTTTCTTCGACACAAGTTAACACTGACTGGGAGCAGTTCGACTAGGCTCAGACGAAGTTCTTGATGTATCATGAAGTTTGTGGGATCGGTATGGACATTCCTTTGCAGGCAGCGAGGTGTTGTGTATATGCGCCACGTTTGTATATGCACCACGTTTGATGCCTTTGGTGTCCCAACTGCCTGTGAATTTTACCAGATCATACCATACTGCCATGTGAATTGCATCGCTCGTTGAGGGGATCATGTTTCAATATGCTCATGCCAATGCCATTCGCGTGATATTTGTTGGCTGGATTCAGCAAGGTTATCCCTAGCCAGATCCTTTACAGCACAAGCTCATCCGTGAATGCAATTGTACCATGTAAATGCTGACGTTGTAGCTGTTCAGAAACTTTACCAATAAATAGGTTTTCCTGAATTCACTGTAAATTTAAGCATAATGAAGAGTAACCATTGCATAGTTCTCCAATGCAAAATGCATAGTGAAGAGTAACCATCGCAAAGTTCTCCAATGCAAAATAATCAAAGCTTACCTGTCTGGCGCAGTGCAATCTTAGGCTGTCTCCAATAGAGACCCATTTGGGAACCCAAACCCAAAATGGGTCTCCAACACAATACCTATAGCCTCCAACAGAGTACCCATACAGAAGACCCATTTTAGGTATCAGGAGAGGCATAACCCAAATTTGGGTA
>Ga0182004_10001597_pt1 | contig 16818 bp, 17 predicted proteins | sample Sormic07211540_1_FD_120479 | JGI IMG/M metagenome (GOLD analysis project Ga0182004, IMG submission 120479) | Endophyte microbial communities from Sorghum bicolor roots, Mead, Nebraska, USA - 072115-40_1 MetaG | ecosystem: Host-associated > Plants > Roots > Unclassified | place: USA: Nebraska...
AAACTAGTGGCCACAACACATGCTACATTAGCCCAGGAAGCTGAACAACAAGCTGCACAGGCAACAACAAACCAGGAAGTGGAACTAGAAGAACAACCACAACAAGAGTGCCCTATCAATCAGGATTTGAGGCAAGAAGGCCAAGCTGAGTTCATGACACAAACTAGCACAACTCTATTGAGTCAGATGCTTTGGGAGGTAATATGCAAAAACATTCAATGCATATTAAAAATATTTTGGTTATAATATGTGTTAAACTTATTTGCTACAGGGGTCTCAGTTTACATCACTATCTCAGCCTCAGGGGCCATTGCCAGATAATTCCTTCATTTGCTCCAATCAACCTGTAGCAAGACCTGCACCACTAACCACATGCACAAAGGCAGGAAAGGCAACTGCAGGCAGGAAGAGGAATGCTACAGGAAGAAGCTCCAAGGTTGGAAATCAAGCACCTGCAAAGAACTCCAAGCCAAGAAAGAGAGCAGCAGCTAACAAGTCCTGAAAGACAGGGAGCAGTGCCCAACAAGTCTGTAGAAAATTTAGCAAAGATGTTACACCTTTTTGTTTAGACCTTTGCTGAATGTTTTTTTTGGAGAACGACCTTTGCCGGATATTGCAGTAGCTTGTTTAGAAGCTAACAGTTAGCTTGTTTAGACTTTTGTTTACCTTGCTGGATGTTGCAGCTTCTATCAAAACAATTTTTTGTCAATGTTACAAAATGCCAGTGACTTATTTTGTCAGTCTTATGTGATGTTAGTCATTTTTTCACATGCAATTGACTCTCAAATTTCAACCAAATTTATTCATCAAACTGTAAGATCACTTACATATACCATTACTAAATCCTAGTGAAGCAGGATTCACGTACACAATAACAAAACACTTGTCTCACATATGAACCAGTTCCTAAATAAAAAGCAGCGACAATTGCTCCTAGATGAACCAGTTCCTAAATAAAAAGCAGCGATAATTGCTTCTAGATAAGATACAACAGTGGTGAAGGGACTACAACAACATTAGCTTAGTTTTTGTGATCGGCAATTGCTCCTGGACGGCACGCCTCCTGGACGCTCGCCTTCTGGATGTGGCCTCCTGCACGCGGACCCAATGGCGCGGCTCTTGAACAGCCACGATGACGGCGACGGCTAAAACCACGATTGCTTCAGCCTTCGCCAATGCAGCCTCATCCTCGGGCTCGCCACGGCAGTCCCATCCACGTGATTGGCAATGGCAGCGACCCGTCGGAGATACGGCAGCGACGACCATGTTGCAGCGGCGCGCCTGAGTGAGAGCGAATGGGGATATTTTACACTGTAGCAGTCTAAGGTGGTCTGCAAATATAACAACGAGAACACTTGGTCAGCAGTGGGTTTGGGCCTAAATGACACCAAAACATAGATTATGGACTTAAGTAATCATTTTGAGAGTTCGTGGACCGGCTTGACACAGTTCAACAGTTTAGGGACCGGCCATGCACTTTGCTCTATTAGAGACTACATATTACACAGATTATTTAGCATATACTATTATCACAGTTCACAAGGACCATTCGTGTCCAAGCCTATATCATAACAGATACAGTACATGACACGTCACACGGGTACGCGCGCGTCGCGGCAGCTCACTGGTACTGTCCGCCGGTGCCGCGCGCCTGCGGGAAGTCGCTCCCGACGTGCGGGTTGTGCGCGGCGCTGGGCCGCGCCGTGCCGGTGGCCCTAGCGACGGGGCGGGTCTCGCCAACGCCGTCCTCGACGTGCCCACCCGCCGGGGCAGCCCCGCCGGCGCCGTAGCCCTGCCGGGAGGCGTCGACGATCCCGGGCGCGCCCTGCGACGGGTGCTGGTACGTGGCCGCGCCGGTGGCGCGCTCCTTGGCGGCGGCGTTGGCGCGCATGGCGTCCTGCTTCTCCAGCTCCGCGGCGCGCACGCGCTCCCGCTGGTTGGCCTCCGCCGCGGCCCTGTCCGACGCGTTGTGCGCCGTGGCCTTCTCCACCTGGCCTTGCACGGCGGCGCGGGTCTTCTGCATGCCGGCGTTCGCCGAGGCCCCCACGTTCGCCGCCGCCTCCTTGGTCGCCTCCATTGCCGTCTTCCCGGCCTGCATGGCTAGCTACCTGTTTGGGCTTGATCTCTCTCTCGCTTTTGCTCGCGGCAAGTATAGCTAGTGACGTGATCGCTTGACTAACAATAATCGCAGGGAATTAAGGGTGTGCCGTGTGCAGTAGCTAGCTGGGAGAGAACGTTGGGATTTTGCTGCCAGTTTTATAGGTTTTGTGGATGTGGACACGCGTCTGAGAGCGGGGAGCCTGGGACATACAAAGGCGGCGACGTGTTGACACGTTCGCTAGCACGTGTGGAGACACGCGTAGCTCTCGGTGGAGCGCCGGGACACGAGGCAGCTTGCCAAAGGGACGCACGCGTCGACGTGGTCACCGGAGGAGGAGGGCGATCTGTCAGCCACCTTGCACGATTACACCCCACGTACATTTTGGACTATTCTAGTTTGTACTAATACATTTGCATATGTCTTAGTGGTTAGGGGTGTTAAAATTTAATAAGTATGGTAGTATTTTCGTTTTATTTGATCATTATTGTTCTATCTAAACCTAATAATAAAGAGATAAAATTTTCGTCCTTTATTTTTGTCTGGAGTTTTTTTTGGTATGGCTACTTATAAGGATGGAGAGATCGGACGCAAGATAAATTGAAAGAAAAGAATCCTCTTCTAATTCAAACTTCTTCAAATCGAACTCTCCTTCCAAATTAGTTAAAATCTGCTTCGAAAGGTATCTCGTTTACGACTGTTATGTTTTCTATTCGTGTGTTTGAGTACTTCTTGGACTCTCCTTTTATGCCTGTTGTCTTCTATTAAAACTCTTTGTTTGAATTCTTACCTTATTTTGTTCATGTGTGCAGATTACTTATTGGACTCTCATTTTCATGGTTATGCCTACTCTCTCTCTATTAAAACTCTTGTTTGAATTCTAATTTTATTCGGTTCGAAATATCTTTTTTGTGTGCTCTTAAGAGTCCTGTTTCAATCATTCTTTTGAGAGACAAGAGTTTGTCTCTGTCTTTAAGATCAAGAGGAGCACGACACGGTCTAGGTTTTGTCTCATGAGAAAAAAAGTTTCGGATACTTACGACATGGATAGGTAAGAGTTAATTTAGACGAATCAATGGTCGGTAAGAAAAGCAACTTATTTACAAAAGTCATAACAACTTTTTTAGAATTACAGCTAGCACACCTTGGATTATAGACGGACAGATAAGATGCCCAAGCCCATAATGTTGGTGTGGCCCGTCTAGCGATAGACCGAAAACCGGCACGGCCTGGTGACGCATGCTGCATGGGCCATATTGGCAGCCCAATTTAATTTTACCGACATGGGCCGTTTAACCACCCATAGTTTAGAGAGTGAGCCAGAGGAACCGGGTGGTGGCGGAGACGAGGCAGCGCCGTAGCGGTCCATCGTGCGAGAGACATATTTCTTCCTGAGCCAATTGGATGATGACACGTGAGATCAGACGTTGTGTGCACAGAGATTTCTTTACAAGCCAATTGAACAATGACACGCAGCTTTGTTAATCTATATCTATATCATGAAAAAAATAGCCTGCTATTTTTGCCGCTATAGCCCAAAATAGTTTGAAAAAAATTATGCCGCTATTTGCATTCATGCACAATTTTACCGTTATTTTACTGCTAAAGTACGCTAATTACAGTTTATAAAACGCTAAACACCTTGGCCTTAGCTCGCTATTTAAAACATGGATCTATATATCTATATCTATATCTACATCTATATCTATATCTAATAATAAGTTATGAAAATTTTAGTTTATCCAAATTTCTGTTCACCTTCCAAAGTCCATATAGGATTTGAGAGAAACGGTACGATACGGCTTACCTGTTGTCCCATGCCCCGTCATCTACACTTAGGCCAAAACGATTACTTAAAAAAAAGAAGCTGGGCCAATCAACAGACCGGACTGGTTTGGACATAGGCTGAATTTAGGACTATGAATATGGAGATAGACGACGATCCCCTTACCAGAAACACCCTTCGATTACTAAAAAAAAGAAGATGAATGAGTGTGGTGCCCACATCGCATGGTTGTTATTAGCTAGGCGTTCGACATGAACAATACTTTTTTTTGACCGAAGTCGGCAGAGGAAACCTCAGCCTATTTTTTTTTATTTTTTTAGTGCATAACTGTTTAAATTTAATCCAATGGAGAGTCGAACTCAGGCCTGCTGGATGCTACTAAGGTGCTCTAACCACTAGGCTAGAGGCTCTTTCGCAACAATACTTTTTTGCCTTTCTGATTTTTAGAAAAAATTTATATCTTTTTTTATTTGGATTACTTAAAGATGAATAATCTCTTTATATTAGGATTAGAATTAGGATTCTTAGCTATCAAGATTGCCCTATATAGTGTCAATATAAATCTATAATCGAACTGTTGAATTAGAATTCTTTCTCATCTATTTATATTAGGATTATGACTCTTCCTACCTATTAAGGTTACCATATATAGGACCTACATAAAACATGAATCTAACTACATATCACGTTAGACAAGAGCTATTTTATAACTCGTATAAGCATGAGTTATATATAAGTTCGAACGAACTCTGTATTGTTCGGTAGTTGGTGGGAGACATACAAAAAATGGATTTCTGGTGAACTAAATTTTTCATAATTATATATTAGAGAAAGATTAGGTAATAGAGATATAAATATAGATTTGATAGTTTTTTCCCGTTGCAATGCACAGGCATTATTTTTGCTAGTTATAGACTACTTAGACTCAAAAGATTTGTCTCGCAAACTATTCTCTAGCTGTGTCTTTAGTTTTGTAGATAATATATATTTTGTACTCTATGCATGTGCAAACATTCGATGTGATAGGTGATAAAAAATCATAGGGAACCAAACAGGCCTTTACCGTATACTGATAGAAACTGCAAAGTGAAATCCTTATCACACCATGTAAGACAAGAACTGGCAAAATGTAGAGACGCCACTAATCCAAGCACGATTTAGCAGCTCAACCCAAAATTTTAGGTGCCAACTGTCATGCATATACGATGGACTCTTTTTTTAAGCAAATACTCACAATTTTATTACGTCTTAGGTGGATCATGGAAATCAAAAAGTGCTAAAAAGATTATAAATTGTGGGAGGGGGATCAACCCAAATATAGAATTAATCTATTGTTGATGTAAAAATAGATCTGCAAACACAAAGGGCTAATACCCGATTTAATGTTAAGGCGTGCCAGCCGATTTGACCTTACAACCGACAAAGGTGATAACTTGAATACTTTGGTCCCGACAACAACGATACGTCCGGATGCCACGGCCAAGAGGTATTCATGCGGAACTTGAGAACTCGTCGAGCTTGACTCGATGAATTCCTAAGAACTCGTAAGTAAAAAGAAAATATGCAAGTTGACGAAGTTGTCGAAAAGTAGATGCTGGAATAGATGTAAAAACTTATGTTTGATTGATTGTCTATATTTTTTACATTGCTATCGGGTCTACATTTATTCCCTGTCTAAAAGAGTTACAATCAGACACGACTAGGAATCTAATTTCAAACTAGACGGAATCCGTAAACAAAACAAACTCTAATAACTATGGAAAATATTAATTTATCCATCCTAGGCGGTCGGCGCACCGTCATCATTTTCTTGGCAAGTCTTACGCTGTCCTCTGCTATTATCGGTAAATCACCATCCATCGGCATCGGCAACCATCAATATCGGCCATCGGCACAGATCAATCATCATTCCTGGACTTAGACATATTCCGCTGTTCTGTCATCGGCATCACAACCCATCGGCATCTCCTCTGTTAACCAGTCATCACTTTCTCGTCTGTCGATCCACATTTCATTAACTCCCATATACGCGTCTAAAGATACGTGTCCAAAACGGTGTCAACACATGCCCCCCAATTTCGAAGTATAAAACCATTAATGCTCCGAAATTCTATCCTAATAATGACGTCCTTTTCGCTGTGATTTCCTTCTGACAACAATTAATTACCAAATCCAAACAACCTTAGCCCAGATCTCTAGTATGCACCTCGAATCCCTCAACTCCTCAAACTGAATCTCCCAAACATCCGTTCATCGGCAACTTTTCCGTTAGAGTGGACTGTCGATGAGCCGACCAGGAAATCCTGCACAGAAAAATATCCTCCAAAATCATGACCGCTTGCTGTCAAATCACCTGCACAATCCCTTGATTACCATGCGAACAGTTACCATATCCACCTGAACACCCTCGATTTTCACGGATACGACAAAGAGATAAGTCAGAAATGCCCTTGCTCACTTTATCCTATAAATACTTCCTTCCTTGGCACTCTTTCTCCACCTTTCCATCCCGCATCCTCAAACCCATCTCTCTGGCGGCGGCATTGTTGAAGAGCCCACAAACTCCAGCAAAATCCTCCCCAACGGTTCCTCAAGTCTCCGATCTCCTTCTTCTCCGAGAAGAAATGGTCGTTAACTTCATCGTCCCTGAGGTTAATCTATTCCCATCTTTGCCGTACCTTTTGCTTCTTGCAAATCCATTTACTCAGCATTTTCTTTCTTTCTTTTTCTCTATTCTTCCAATCTTCAAACTTTTAGGATTTGAGCAAAAAAATTGTCATCCCCACCGAAGAACCCCACCTCCAATGCCTTGGTCCATTGGGTAATCCAGATCCCACTGATTTGATCAACGCAGAAACCAATAGAATACCTTTGAGGGCCGAAAATTTTTCATTGGATCTATGAAAAGATACCTTCCGATCTTGGCCAAGTTCTACCAAGGAATGCAAGGATTGGTTCTTAAGAGTCAGCAAGTCAAATGAAGTACATTGGGGTGAACGCAAGCTAGACCAGTGTATCAGGCTATCCATTGCCGATATGGATAGAAATGAGGCACTACTGATAGCTGCTTCATACTTCTGGTCAGATACTCTTAATGCCTTCTTGTTCGGTCATGGTCCTGCTTCTCCTACTCTTGCCGATGTACTCATGCTCACTGGCTTGGATATTGCAACTGCCGATGATCATCATTTGTTTGACCGCAAGGCCGAACGCAAAGTAGAAACCCGCAACATCGGCGGTTGGTCAGGGTATATCCAAAAGTACCAGAGAACAGGACCAGTTGGGCAAAGGGAGCACGCCATTTTCCTGAAGATGTGGCTAGACAAATTCGTCTTCTGTGGCCGATCGGTAGGACCAACTTCCGTCTACTTATCGGCAGCAGAGAGATTAGCCGATGGTGGCCGATTCCCTCTTGGCCGATACCTGCTAGGCTCTGCCTACCACCTCCTCCATCAAGTGACTGAGAAGCTCCTGTTAGGTGAACCCATCGGCAACCTAGGAGGCCCCTGGTGGTTTATCAATATGTGGCTCCATGTTCATATGCACAAACGCCTCCGGATCGATCTCTTTGCACAGCAATTCCCCAGAGATATTGCCGAAGATTATGAACTGGCCGACGAAGAATCAGCAACTCGCCCACCCCTCAACTATGGTGAGGCCGCTATAGTTTTGCCCGGCACTGGCAGCAATGAGAACCAGATCAACCGATTCTTCCATACCCTGTACAATGGCCTCTCCAAAGATCAGCGAGCGTGGATGCCTTATGAAGATCCAGAAACCAGATTCCCGCTCACCTTCCATCCTTTCGACAATGCCCTCAACAAGGATAATGATTTGATGATGGCAATCATCACTCCGAGGGCCATCCCAGTGAATACTTTTGGCAGTGGGAAGAACACCAACCCCACCTATGAATTTTACAACCCATCGGCACTAGCTCGCCAACTAGCTTTTGGCCAACTGCCGATCAGACTTTGTTACGCTGATGTGGTGAAGCCAAGGGAGACCATAACCAGTGGACTCGAGTGGATAAGGATTGCCCACCTTCAACCAAATGCCGATACGACAGACATCGATCTGTCGGTCTGGGTACCAGCTCTTTTTATTACTCAGTTGTACAAGTAGTGGTGGGAAGAATGGAAGGAACACCTGTTCAGTACGTTGGCTCTTACATACCGCGGCATGATCGACCCCGATTACAAGGTCCCCGACAACACTGTAAGTCTTCGACCGATATCTTAGTTCCTTTGTTGTTTCTAATTCTATCGATAACTTACTTGTTTTTATTTCAACAGGTCAATAACCCAGTGTCGACAGTCAGCAGGAGTGGAAGGCCGATCGAACTCCTTCCGTCAGGCCTAATTTCTCTGATCGGCCATAACGCACCAAGCTTAGCAGTTCTGATGCATCGGAATGTGCGCTTCAAGAAGACTACCAAACGATCGAAAGTATCCCCACCGATTGCTGCTGCCACCCTGGCACAAGCCTTCAAGGTAATACCCTTAATAACAACTCTATACCGAATTTATTCCATACTCACTTCATCCTTTCAGGGCACATCGATCGCAACAGGAACTTCATCGGTAAGTTTTATTCTTCAACTGAACTCCATCGGTATTCTTTTTATATTCCTACTCATGAAATTCTGGTTGTTGTAATAGCAAACTGGCAAATCGGCTAAGACAAAAGACGCTCAGACGTCAAGTGCCGATGCCCCCAGCACAGTCAAGCTAAGAGAAAAGGCCCCAAGAGCACCAAGTCGCAACCAAAGTGCCAGAGGAGCACCATATTCTCCTCCTCGTTCAGCATCACCGATTCATGTAGCATCATCCCCTTCTTCAACTGAAACCCAGACACAAGAAGTGCCTTCTCCTCCCCGACAAGTACTCCAACAGCAAGAAGCACTAGCCGATGTCTCTGAACACGTTGCCGATCCGGCTGATCTGCGCACGTCATCGGCTATCCCTCCACAACAATCAATCTCCATATCTCCTTAGGGTAAAGCGTTGACCATAGAATTATCACCGATGAATTTTATTTTGCAAATTATAATCATCCTTGTAATTCTTTAGTTGAAGTCATTCCATCGGCGACTCCAGCCGATCAACCCATAGTACCGGTTGCATCCCCACGCCAAAGGCAAGAAATTCTTCTGAAGCAAGTAAGTCACTCGATTCTTTCAGACTTTTCATCATTAATACCTAGCTTCGAGTAACTTATCTTTTTCCTTTTCTAGGAGCAAGAGTCCCCAGATAGTCTGTTCTCCTTTGCCATCGACATCTCCGATGATGAAGGTGAAGAAGCAAGCTCTTCTCAGGCGGTGGGAATCTCATCGGCAGAAATCAAAACCAAGCTGGAAGACTTGTTGGTCTTGCTGCACCAAGACATAGCCCAGCTAGTAGATGATTCTGACCCAGCTAAAGCTTTGTTCAAGACCCTTCATGGTGAGATTCCAGCCAATGTCGAAGAGATCCTTTTTCCAAGCTGCTCACTTGGAAAGTCGTCAGCTCCAGTATCAAAAGGCCACTCAACGTCTCGCCGATAGAGCTGCTCATACCCGGCTCGCAGAGGACATGATGCAAGTAAAGCGGGCCGCCGATGAGAAACACAAAAGCATCGGCGCTTTGCAGTCCTCAGGAGATGAACTAAAGCAAAAGATCTCCAACGTATCGGCAAGAAGAGAAACCTTACTAGCTGAACTTAGGCAAGTGGAAGATGCCCTGACTCAAGCCCAATGAGAAGAAAGCCAGCTGCTTGAGATGCTCAAGACCCTTCAACAAGAATGAGATGTCCAAGCCCGCAAGGCACTGCAGATGAAGAAGAGGCTGAAGCCAGTGGAGGGTTCTACCGATGAAGATATCCGGGAAATAGAAGAGGCCAACCAGATCCGTCTGCGCGCCATATCGGCTATTCAAGCTCTGCTGAACCTGTGAGCTCTTCATCGGCAACTCGTTCAATTCTGCCCTTAAAAACTTCTTAATCATTTTGGTCTAGCCAATAGGACTATTATCGGCACTTAAACATTATGTATGGCTCTAGACATATTTCATCCAGCCGATAAGAGTGTTATCGGTATTTGAACTTTTATGCGTCAATCCAGATACTTGGGTAGTACTTCTTTAAATATTTTCCATTTAACGCTCTAGGAAATTCGACTCCTTCGAGAGTTTCTAAAATATAAGCATTGCCAGGAGCCGATCGATTTATCTGATAAGGACCTTCCCAATTAGGAGACCATTTTCCAAATTTTGAATTTTTTAGTCCCAATCGGTAAAATCTATTTCCATACCAAATCTCCATCAGCAAACTCCTTGGCCTTCACCTTTTTATCATACCATTTAGCAACTCTCCTTTTATTTTCTTCTATATTAATTAAAGCCCTTAACCGATGCTCTGCTAAATCGTCCAATTCATCTTTCATCAAAGTAGCATAGTCATCGGCAACCAATTGATTCTGAAAAGACACCCGTCTAGATCCAGTCTTAATTTCCCATGGTAATAACGCATCATGCCCATATACCAACTGATAAGGTGAAACTTTGGTTGATCCATGACATGCCATCCGATACGACCACAAAGCTTCATTCAATAATATGTGTCATCTTCTCGGATTTTCTTCAATTTTTTGTTTAATGAGCTTAATAATCCCTTTATTAGAAGCTTCAGCTTGTCCATTAGCTTGAGCATAATAAGGAGAAGAATTCAACACTTTAATTCCCATACCGATTGCAAATTCATCAAACTCCCCCGATGTAAACATGGTACCCTGATCGGTAGTGATCGTTTGGGGAATGCCAAATCGGTAAACAATATGCTCTTTTACAAAATCGATCATGTTGGCCGATGCCACTTTCTTCAAAGGAATGGCTTCAACCCATTTAGTGAAATAATCGGTAGCAACTAAGATAAACTTATGTCCTTTGCTCGATGGCGGATAAATCTGACCGATTAGATCAATAGCCCATCCCCAGAACGACCAAGGCTTGATAATAGGATTCATGGCCGATGCGGGCGCTCTTTGAACATTGCCAAACTTTTGACATCCCTGACATCCTTTAAAATATTTAAAGCAATCTTCAAGTATAGTCGGCCAATAATATCCGTTTCTCCTAATCATCAATTTCATCTTGAAAGCCGACTGATGTGATCCACATACTCCTTCATGAATTTCACCCATCAAACTTCTAGCTTCATCATCACCCAAACACTTGAGCAAGACTCCATTATCGTCTGATAATACAACTCTTCTTCAAGGAGTACATACTTTGTGGCTTGGAACCTAACACGCCTCTCAACTTTCTTAGATGGATCTTTTAAATAATCAATAATTTCCTTTCTCCAATCATCAGCACTGAGTGCCGATAGTATATCTAAGATGGGTTGATACCCCGAAGCATGTTGAGCTAATCGGTTGGCTTCTTCATTATGCAACTGAGGAATATGCTCTAATTGGAAATCCTTGAACTCCTTTAACAGTTGTACACACCTTTCATAGTGGGTTATCAAAACCTCACTTCGGCATTCATAAATTCCAGCCAACTGATTTATAACAAGCATAGAATCGCTGAAGATTTCAATAGTATCGGCATGAACCTCCTTTAATAATTCCAACCCTTTAATCAAAGCTTGGTACTCAGCTTGATTATTTGTTGACGTAGCAACAATCGGCAAAGAAAACTCATACTTCTTTCCTTGAGGAGAAACCAGCACTATGCCGATTCCTGCCCCCCGGTCACACGTGGATCCATCAAAGAAGAGCGTCCAAGGAACGATTTCCAAAGCATCCACTATACCGCAATGCTGAGTTACAAAATCAGCCATAATCTGCCCTTTAAGTGCCTTAGCCGACTTGTAGCGCAAATCAAATTCCGACAATGCTAATATCCACTTGCCGATTCTACCACTCATAATTGGCATTGATAACATGTATCGGACTACATCATCTTTGCATATAATAGTGCATTCGGTCGATTGTAAGTAATGCCTTAATTTGATACAAGAAAAGTATAAACATAAGCACAACTTTTCAATTGTCGAATACCTTGTTTCAGCATCCACCAGACTTCTACTTAGATAATAAATCACACGTTCCCTCCCTTCAAATTCTTGAATTAGAGCCGAACCGATGACCACACCATCGGTAGATAAATATAATCTGAAGGGTTTTCCTTGTTGCGGTGGAACCAAAACTGGAGGATTTATCAAATAATTCTTGATCTCATCCAAAACTAACTGTTGCTCTTTTCCCCATACAAATTCTTGATCAGCCTTCAACTTAAGCAAGGGACTAAAAACACGAATTTTACCTGACAAATTAGATATAAATCGTCTAATAAAATTAATCTTGCCGATCAATGATTGAAGTTCAATCTTATTGGTAGGAGCAACTATTTTGTTAATGGCATCAATGCATCTCCTACTAATTTCAATCCCTCTTTGATGCACCTTGAAACCAAAAAATTGTCCTACCAACACACCAAATGCACATTTATTAGGATTCATCTTTAAACCGTGCTTCCTAGTGCATTCTAACACCTTTCGTAAATCGGCTAGATGTTTTGTGAAGTCTCCTGACTTAACCACCACATCATCAATATAGATATCCACTATCTTGCCGATGAACTCATGAAAGATGAAATTCATAGCCCTCTGATAGGTAGCACCAGCATTTTTAAACCAAAAGTCATGACTACCCATTCAAATAACCCAACATGACCAGGACACCTAAATGCTGTCTTGGTAATATCTTCTTCGGCCATGAATATTTGATTATAACCTGCATTGCCATCCATGAAGCTAATAATCTGATGTCCAGCTGCAGCATCAATCAACAAATCGGCAACTGGCATTGGATATCCATCCATTGGCGTGGCTTTATTGAGATTCTTGAAATCAATGCAGACACGAAGCTTCCCATTCTTCTTATAAACAGGAACAACATTAGAAATCCACTCGGCATACCGACATTGCCGAATAAATTTAGCTTCGATAAGTTTAGTTATTTCGGCCTTAATATGAGGAAGAATATTGGGATTGCATCGGCATGCTGGCTGTTGATGTGGCCGAAACCCAGACTTAATAGGTAACCGATGTTCAACAATCGATCGGTCTAAACCTGGCATCTCGGTATAATCCCAAGCAAAGCAATCTTTATATTCCTTTAATAAATCGGTTAATTGTTGCTTACACTCATAATTTAACTTAGCACTAATAAAAGTAGGTCTTGGCCTATCACCATTACCTATATCTACTTCTACTAGATCATCAGCCGATGTAAACCCCTGACCTAATTTTCCATCATCAGCGAACCTATCCATTAAAGCTCTTCATCAGAACCGACTACTTGGATCGGTGGAATTTCATAATCGGCAACCTTGAGAAAATCCTTCTCCTAATCTTCCCCTGATATACATCTAGTCTTCTCATAAGTATCCACCTCTGCCGATGCAATAATATATGAAGAATCTCCTGGGACAATTTCAATTTTGTCTCCTACCCACTGAACCAAGCACTGGTGCATTGTAGAGGGAATACAACAATTGGCATGAATCCAGTCTCTCCCCAATAGAAAATTGTATGCACCTTTTCCACTCATGACAAAGAAAGTTGTCGGCAAAGTCTTGTTGTCGATGGTCAACTCAACACATATAGCCCCCTTGACTGGAGACACATTCTCCTCAAAGTCTTTCAACATCATATCGGTCTTGGTCAAATCCTGATCCCCTTTGCCAAGTTTTCGATAAACTGTGTACGGCATAATGTTGATTGCAGCTCCACCATCAACAAGTATCTTAGACATCGCCTATCCATCAACCCTACACTTAACAAATAAAGCTTTAAGGTGTTGTCTCTCATCATCAGTGGGCTTTTCAAACATAGCTGTCATCGGATCAAGAGCCAACTGAGCTATCTGATCAGGAAAATCTACCTCCTCATCATCACTAAAGGGTGCAAGAAATTCCATCGGCAACATAAATACCATGTTAATATCTGCCGATGGCCCTTTTCCCTTGTGATCCGACTGCTGCCGATTCACGGCCTTAGAAGAATTTTCTTCCTTATTCAACTCTTCCTGTCGTTCTCGCTGCATTCTCCTTTTCTGTGTCCTTGTCAATCCTTCTGGACACCACTGGGGAAGTTGTGGCTGCTTCACTGGTTGATACCGAACCTTCCTTGATTCCATCCGATGAGTATTAGCATCCTTACAAAATATGAACTCATCGGGAACTCGTGCATCTGCCATCTCCTCAAGCTCCTCCTGATTTCTAGGAAAATAGCCGACACGTTCACCAAGCCTGTCATGCACACTGAGCCTGCCCCCCAGCCGATCATGAACTGACATCCTTCCTCTAATCGGCCCATTGAAACGCCGATCATCGTCTTGATATTGCCGATTTAGTCTATCATACTGATTATAACCATTGCATTCAGGGCAGTCTCTAACAGTTGGTAACTTAATGTTTTGCTCCCAATAGTGGATGAAGAACGGGCAATTCCAATGATCTTTATGCGATTCCACTCTTGTCGGCGTCTTTCCTCTTCTCGGCGATGATCCTCCTGCTGGCAACGATACCGATCCTCACGTTGCTGCCATGTCTCCCGATGCCGCATGTGAGTGATTACAATGCCGGATCGAGGAGGTCTTCCAGAACTAGTGCCTTCTTGGATCAAACCTTTACCCTTGGCATCATCGGCAGTGATATGGTGCTGAGGATCTACCGATGCGCTCTTCTCAGCTGCTTCTGAAGTTAAAACTTTAGTCTTTCCCTTAGTGTCCAACATATTTGTGGGGAAAGGATGCTGATCAATCTTCATCGACTTCTGAGCCTTAGAGCTATCAAATTTAATCCTCCCAGACTCTATAGCTGATTGCAGATGTTGTCTGAACACCTTGCACTCATTTGTACTATGAGAGGTTGCATTATGCCACTTACAGTACTTGATCTTTTTCAATTCTTCTACCGATGGAATCACATGGTTGGGTGACAACTTAATTTGGCCTTCCTGAAGCAGAAAGTCAAATATCCTATCGGCTTTTGTGAAGTCAAAAGCAAACTTTTCTGGTTCTTTATGGCCAAAAGGACAAGACATCGGCTTTTTATTTTTCACCCATTCTGCCAAGCTGATTACTGGTTCCTCATCAGAATCTAAACTTGTCACCTCATCGACAAATGAGACCTTTTTGTTCCAAACTTTCCTAAGCTCAAAAGCCTTGATATCCTGATCAGAAATCCTCTGTACCAAGTGACTTAGACTTTCAAACTCTTGGGAAGCATACTTATCTTTGATATGCGGCAACAATCCTTGGAAAGCTAAATCGGCTAACTGCCAATCATCTAGAACTAGACTATAGCATTTATTCTTGACATCCCGCAACCTTTGCACAAAACTCTCAACCGATTCATCATTGCGTTGCCTTAGTCTGACTAAATCGGTAATCTTCTTCTCATGAACACCAGAAAATAAGTATTTATGGAACTGCTTCTCTAGATCGGTCCAAGTAATTACTGAGTTTGGAGGTAATGAAATAAACCAAGTAAAGGCCGATCCAGACAAAGATGACGAGAATAGACAAACTCTTCACGCATCTCGATTGGCAGCTTCTCCATACTGGATGATGAATCGATTAACATGCTCCATAGTTGATGTATCATCTTGTCCAGAGAACTTAGTGAAATCTGGCACCTTGTACCGATTTGGAAGTGGAATCAAGTCGTATGCAGGAGGATATGGTGTCCGATAAGAGTAAGTATTGACCTTCGGTTTTATTCCAAATTGGTCCCTTATAACTTCAGCTATCTTATGGGCCCAATAAGCATCGGCATCGGCCCGATGTGCGGGTTGTGGATCTGGCATTTGCTGATAAGCCTCCACGTGTCTCTGAGGTGCACGATCTCCAAGGAACATAGCATTAGCCACAGCCTGTTGGCCACCAAACTGCTGAGCAAGATTCATTGGCTGATTGACTAGCCCTTGATTCTAAAATCCAGGCTACATCTGTCCCTGCAGGAATCCCGCAACCTGATGATTCTGCTGTGTCATTTGTGGAAAGACAAACTGCCCCGTCCATCCAGTGTTGGCATTCATCGGCGTAGACCCTGCCGATGGTTGATAGTTGGGTATTATCATTGGATTGACATACCCCGTTTGAGTCATAAACCTTTGGTGCGTCGGTAGTGGATCCGCCGATGCAATGGGCATCTGGAATGTTGGCATCTGAAAGTTTCCAGTAAGAGGCCTCGCAGTAGTAGTTGTAGAATATTGAGGATTCTGAGTCATCGGTGACACTGGAGGTACCGATGTCATAGGAGCCTTGCCTGTCATGTCAGCCACATGAGATGTTCTAGAACTATTCGCCAAAAAGTCTGGAGGCATACCATATCCCCACCAGTTAGGAGGAACTTGACAATTCTGGAATACAGATCCTAACATTGCCAATGCCAATAGATCTGTAGCAAGTTGAACTTGCCCCTCTGATATTTCTGGATTAGTTCTCATCGGTGTAGATTGTCCATTAGTCATCCCTAATGTACTTGGAGGAGAGGTAACTTTTGTACCCGCAACGGGCGGAGGGGCCGATGGAGCGGTGACCGATGATGATCCTGGCTGATTATAAGCAGGGCCCACGTATAATGGTGGCACTTGTCCTTCTTTGAAAGTTCTAGCCACAGCATTGAAGACAGTATTGGACAACACTCTGGATTGATTGATCAAAGCACGATTAATAGCATTGTCAACCATCTCTTGCAATTTACCAGGATTGGCTTTAAAAGTGATTTGCCGAGGCATCGACAATGCTTCCTTTTAGATTACCTCGCCGCTCCTGTTGACACTAAAGGACTTCAAACATAGCTGCTTGTATTCCTCCATAGCTTTTGCCATAGCTTGCTTCTGCTCATCTCTGAGATTGGCTTCAGTTACGGCAATGATGTTC
>Ga0182004_10001598_pt1 | contig 16816 bp, 13 predicted proteins | sample Sormic07211540_1_FD_120479 | JGI IMG/M metagenome (GOLD analysis project Ga0182004, IMG submission 120479) | Endophyte microbial communities from Sorghum bicolor roots, Mead, Nebraska, USA - 072115-40_1 MetaG | ecosystem: Host-associated > Plants > Roots > Unclassified | place: USA: Nebraska...
CTAATCATGAACTAACTAGTCTCAAAATATTCGTCTCGTCAATTTCGTCCAAACTGTGCAATTAGTTTTTATTTTCGTCTATATTTAATACTTCATGCATGCGTCTAAAGATTTGATGTGATGGAGAATCTGAAAAATTTTGCAAAATTTTTTGGGAACTAAACAAGGCCCCAATATACTTGTAGAAATAGAAATATATAATAATAAAAAATCATGCATCCGTCTCTCTCTCGCTCTGCTAGCAATTACGATACGGCCTCTCAATAAATGCGGATTGCACCACCTCAACACTCGTCCGCAATAACTCCTTCCTCCCTTCTCCACATTCTCTTCCACCTCCGTCCGTTCCCCTCCCCTTCCTCTTCCTCTCCTCCCCCTTCCATGGCCGCCGCTTAGCTTCGTTCTCAAGGCCTCCTCCCTCTCGCCACACACCTCCTGCTAGCTACCCTTCTGAGCTTGCAAAGTTTTGCCGCATCACATCGATCTTGAGAGCTGCAGCAGGCAGAGATCGATCAGAGTTCTATTTTTGCAGAGGCACACAAACATATATAGTTCCTGTATCTGCTAGATCTCACTGCCAGCCAGCTCGCAGTGAAGCTTCTCTGGGCTACCTTGTCGCTAGATCTGTTGCTGGTCGTGCTGTTACTTGGCAGGCAAGGTATACATCTCCATATAGGAATAGGATTGGCGCCGCCTGTTTTCTTGGGTTGTGAGGGAGATATACTACGCATGTGCCAGTGAATAAATGGGAAGCAGCTAGTGAGGAGGCAATAAGAATCAGGGTTTGAGAGGTCGCGAGAGGAGAAATGATGATCCCGGCGAGGCACATGCCGCCGATGATCGTCCGGAACAGCGCCGCCGCGTACGGCTCCTCGTCGGCACTCTCGCTCAGCCAGGTAATCTCAGTTTTCTGTCTTTCTTTGGGATTGCTGAGATCGAAAGGGTGTGCTTTTATTAGCTTCTTCGATTCTCTCTTTTTCTTTGGGAAAATTCGAAGTTTTCGAACTCGTTGTTCTCTTGTATTTTTTTGTGCTCTCTTTTTTTTTTCTCTGGGTAAATTTTTCTTCGTTTGATTTGAGGACTCAGTCTCATCAGTACTAGGATTAGAGGAGTACAATATGCATGTACTGATCCTGCAAGGATTACCTTTTTCCTTGGAAACTGAGAAGTCTCTCTGGAGAGAGAGAGAGAGAGAGAGAGAGAGAGAGAGAGAGAGAGAGAGAGAGAGGTGTATCTATGTCTAGTACTTAGTTGGCTGCTGTTGTTCACACATAGATTAGGTCATCAGAGTGCATGAGCCCCATTGCTCGATCCTCCTATATAAAGGGGCAGATGAATGGGCCATCAGCTTGGGCAAGAGTGAAGACTTGGATCCCCTGCTCATCACAATTCACACACACACACACACACACAAATCAACGGGTAGGTTGTTAGTAGTTGCGTTGCTAGCTTCTTCCAGCTCTTCACTTGTGGGCTGTGGCCCTTGGGACAAGAAACCTACCTTTTCTTCTTCTTCCTAGCTTTGCTTTCACACATCTCTTCCAGTCCTACATGTGTACCAAACGAACCCCCCAAAAAAATTGATTTCCTTCCCGATTTATACCTTGGAGAGGGACCCTTCCATTTCATCCCTAAATTACTATTGGATCCGTCAGTACATTCTCTTGAAAATTTTTCCTTTTGCTCTTGCACGAAATATTTTCGATTCTGCTGTCTTGTCGTCCCTTGAAAACTTTTCCCCCATGTCCTCCAGTCCAGCTACAAATTAATGGCGACGAGCGATGAAACGCACGGAACATATATGCCTCAACAGGCAAACGTCCCAGTCGCCGATCTCTGCCACTTAATTGCTTATATTAATTCCAACTCGTTTGTGCAAACGGTACAAAGAAAACAAGCTGATGTTGAGCTGTTTCCCCTTCCTTAATTGCTTGCAGCCGAACCTGCTGGACAGCCAGCAGCAGCTCCAGCTCCAGCAGGCGCTGCAGCAGCAGCACCTGCTGGACCAGATCCCGGCGACGACGGCAGAGAGCGGCGACAACATGGGCCGCAGCGGCGGCGGCCGGGGGTCCGATCCGTTGATGGGGGGCGACGAGTTTGAGAGCAAGTCCGGCAGTGAGAACGTGGACGGCGTCTCCGTTGACGACCAGGACCCCAACCAGCGACCCAGCAAGAAGAAACGCTACCACCGCCACACCCAGCACCAGATCCAGGAGATGGAAGCGTACGTAACGACACTGATCTACTTGCTTTTCTTCATTAATTTTGCATAGATTGTTCTCGGATATATATGTCTTGGTGATTAATTTTGCATTGACTTTTGCCTGTCAATGTTTAGTTAAAAAAAAAGATACGCATAAAATGTTGTTGGTTTACTGAATTTAATAAGGAGAGAGAGAGGACAAGCTGGTCATCAAGTTCGGTTACTAGCATTCACTGAGCTGAGACTACTGATGTAAGCTTACGCACAAGTCAAATTGAGTTCTTGCTCGTCGATCCATATCCTTCTCCTTCACAAAAGTATTGTATTCGTTGACCCATGCAAACGGTTTTTGTTCTTTAGCTCTCCTTCTCGAAGCAAAACCAAAAAAAGAAACATATATAATAGCATTCGAGAAGAGAAGGCTTTGGCGTTCACACTGAACTTTCCATGCTCTTGCTCGTTTATTCCATATTTTCTAGAAACATGAATTAATTCGTCGTCACTCACAAAAATACTCATCTTTTATTACTTGGAAATTGATCGATTCAATGGATAACCAGTTTCTTCAAGGAATGCCCGCACCCGGACGACAAGCAGCGCAAGGAGCTGAGCCGGGAGCTGGGGCTGGAGCCCCTCCAGGTCAAGTTCTGGTTCCAGAACAAGCGCACGCAAATGAAGGTGATCATCTTGACTAATCTCTCTCTCTGATCCTTTCTCTGGATCAGTAATAAAGGGACTGCATTTTGATGGGGAAATTTTGGGGCTGTGCTCAACTGCAAGAGGTAGGCGCGCCGGCCGGCCGGCCGTGCGCGCGCGAGCGTCGTCACAACCACTTCATTTAAGCTTCTGACCTAGCGTCTGGCAAGCAGCATTCATGGCCTATTACTATAACTGGACAAAAGCTAGGCCACACACCCATGTCCTCTTCTGCATGCGCCCTGCCAAATGTGCTGCCGCAGCCCTGCCAGGCCGTGGCTGGCACCAGCCATGGTCAAACCCCACCCCATGCATCATGCATGTCTTCCTGGCTGCTGCTGCTGCTGCTGACTCCTACCTGGCAAGGCAGACGTTTACAGCACTGCTCACCTGACTCGATCAGCAAAAGCTGCCGATTACCAAGCATTATGAATGGTTTATATATTAGTTAGTGTAGTGGACAACAAACAGCTAATCCGTGCAGTAGTAGAGAGACGCTCCATCATGGATCGCAAGCTTACCGTGATCCATGGCGTGTGGATCGATTTGCAGAACCAGCACGAGCGGCATGAGAACTCGCAGCTGAGGGCGGAGAACGAGAAGCTGCGCGCCGAGAACATGAGGTACAAGGAGGCCCTCAGCAGCGCGTCCTGCCCCAACTGCGGCGGGCCGGCGGCGCTCGGCGAGATGTCCTTCGACGAGCACCACCTCCGCGTCGAGAACGCGCGGCTCCGGGAGGAGATCGACAGGATCTCCGCCATCGCCGCCAAGTACGTGGGCAAGCCCATGGTGTCCTTCCCCGTGCTGTCCAGCCCGCTCGCCGGGGCACGCCCGTCGCCGCTGGACATCGGTGGCGGCGTGGGGGGTGCCGCTGCGTATGGCGCTGTCGACATGTTCGGCGGCGGTGTCGCTGTGGACCTGCTGAGGGGTGCCGTGCCGCAGTCGGATGCCGACAAGCCTATGATCGTGGAGCTGGCCGTCACGGCCATGGAGGAGCTGGTCCGGATGGCGCAGCTGGACGAGCCGCTGTGGAACGCGCCGGGCCTTGATGGATCTGCTGAAACGCTGAACGAGGAGGAGTACGCGCACATGTTCCCCGGCGGGCTCGGCCCAAAGCAGTACGGGTTCAAGTCAGAGGCATCGCGCGACAGCTCCGTCGTCATCATGACCCATGCCAACCTCGTCGAGATCCTCATGGACGTGGTATGTACATGTGATCAATGTGCAATGAGTACAATTGTTTTGCTTGCACAGTTCTTTTCAATAAAACATCAGGATATTTGATCTGATTGCTGGCTCTAAACTTCTGAATTTTAATTCAATTTCTCTATGTGCAGAATCAGTATGCGACGGTGTTCTCGAGCATCGTGTCGAGAGCTGTGACGCTGGAGGTGCTGTCCACTGGCGTGGCGGGGAACTACAATGGTGCATTGCAAGTGGTGCGTGTTCTGAAATTTGGGATGCATAGCTAGTTTGATGTCATCTGTTGATTGCTGAAGCTAGACATGTCCCATGCATGTTGCGCATTTTGCAGATGTCAGTTGAGTTTCAGGTACCTTCCCCACTGGTGCCGACCAGGGAAAGCTATTTCGTGAGATACTGCAAGCAGAATGCTGATGGATCATGGGCCGTCGTCGACGTCTCGCTGGACAGCCTGCGCCCCAACTCAGTCCTCAAGTGCCGGCGCCGGCCTTCAGGATGTCTGATCCAGGAAATGCCTAATGGCTACTCAAAGGTTTGTAGTCTTTCTATGATTGAAATTTTCAGTTTTCACAATTCACACATTCTCAGTAGCTGATGGTTCAGAGGCTAATCGTGAGTGTGTACTGTATTACCTGAAAAACTGATACTTGTAGTACATTGTACTGTGTCCATAATTCCATATGTATGATCAGGTGACCTGGGTGGAGCACGTCGAGGTGGACGACAGGTCAGTGCACAACATCTACAAACTGCTGGTTAACTCAGGGCTTGCCTTTGGAGCACGCCGGTGGGTTGGAACGCTAGATCGCCAGTGCGAGCGCCTTGCCAGTGTCATGGCCAGCAACATTCCGACTAGTGATATTGGTGGTAAGCTCTTTGTAGTCTGTACAATGCATTGCAGTGTATCATATATACAAATACTGATCTATTTATCTAATTGAATCCCCCCCCCCCACAAAAAAAGTTTAGATCCTTATGAGAAAAATCATTTGCTGCAGTGATCACGAGCACGGAGGGGAGAAAGAGCATGCTGAAGCTGGCTGAGAGGATGGTGATGAGCTTCTGCGGTGGAGTGACGGCCTCAGCTGCACACCAGTGGACTACGCTCTCAGGCAGTGGTGCTGAGGACGTCCGTGTCATGACCAGGAAGAGCGTCGACGACCCTGGCAGGCCACCGGGCATAGTCCTCAACGCTGCCACCTCTTTCTGGCTCCCCGTCCCGCCCAAGCGTGTCTTCGACTTCCTTCGTGATGAAAGCTCTCGCAGCGAGGCACGCACACACCCATACCTAACAATCTCGTTCATCTTGAATACATTCCAGAACACTGTGTGAACCGCATTTCTTTTTCTTTTTTGCAGTGGGACATCCTCTCCAATGGCGGTGTTGTTCAAGAAATGGCTCACATCGCCAATGGCCGCGATCATGGCAACTGCGTCTCGCTTCTTCGTGTCAATGTAAGCATGATGAGTTTGGCCTTGTCATTCATCGATGCATGTGATAACGCTTGCCTTCTAACATGTTGACTGTTTGCTTCTGCGTTATCGTCACAGAGCACCAACTCGAACCAAAGCAACATGCTGATCCTGCAAGAGAGCTGCACTGACGCATCAGGCTCGTACGTCATCTATGCGCCAGTGGATGTGGTCGCGATGAACGTGGTCCTCAATGGCGGCGACCCTGACTATGTGGCACTCCTACCCTCTGGCTTTGCCATCCTTCCTGACGGTCCGGCAGGCAGCAACATGCAAGGCGATGGTGGTGTTGGCTCAGGTGGATCGCTCCTGACGGTGGCGTTCCAGATACTGGTCGACTCCGTCCCCACAGCCAAGCTCTCCCTGGGGTCGGTGGCGACAGTGAACAGCCTCATCGCCTGCACCGTGGAGCGCATCAAGGCGGCGGTCTCTGGCGAGAGCAATCCCCAGCAGTAACTTTGTTGAATCAAACAGTGTTCTTATCCTTTGCATTGAAGGTATGCACAAAACCAAATCACATTAAGGTCGTGCCAGATTTCATCTTATTGTTTAGTCTGAATACTGATGAAATCTGATCATCAATGCCTTTGCAGGAGCAGCAAATTTTAGAGCTTTCATCAGTGGGAAGTCAAGAACGCACCTCAGACTCTCCTTGCCATGTGGTGCTCATAGTTTGGGTTATTTTTCGCCTAGTTTTCCCAGAATTTCTGGGTATTATTCCATTTCAGTCACCGAAGAAAATGAGTCACCACTACGCAAGGGTAGTTGGTTCGGGTATTGACTTCCTCTTCATGTTGGCCTCTCGGATGCTGCTACCTCTGAATTTAGGCTTCTTTTTCTTCTCTTGTGGAGTACAAAACCGTTATTTAGCATGTAATTTGTGCTGTTGCTGCAGTTGTTCAGACTTTCAGTATCCTGGATTCCCCAAATAGAGATTTGTTTCCCTTAGGTTTTATACTTCTGCAGTGCTTCTTAATGTCTAGCCATCATTTCAGTACCAAACGTGTCTGTAACGTGGTTGCATGCATACTTGCGTTATTGTTGAATGTCTTCGATGCTATTTTGCAGCTTTAGGTTCTGAATTAATTTAGTGATATGGCCATGGAATGCCAGCTCTCAATATCATTCCTGCTTTCGGCCTTTTGTTCCTTGCCAGAGTTTTTCTGTCAGTCAGTTCTGTTTTTCTCTCACAATAGATCACCTACATTACTTGTAGCTATGATTTTTTAGACCAGCAAACAGGCTCTCCTCATGCCAGTTCAATGTCTGAGATTTCGTCACCAGGTATCACATCTTAGCATGTATTTCATGCAAAACAGCTCCTTAGAACGCACTTACAAAGTCAGAGATGTACATTTAAGACACTACTCCGATCATTCATTCCATGTACAAACTCGAGTGCATCTGAGAGTGCCTCTGAAACAGGCAACCATGTGAAGTACAAGACTCTTACAAGCATTCTGCTAGAGAAACAAAATTGGATGTTCAGACCAGCTCTTTTTCTTGAAAAGGACCTTGGATCTTCAGCATGCTATGATCACAAAATAAGGTCGCTATATATGGACAGAAATCATGCCTGAACTGATGCACTCGTGAAGATATTTTCTTCATTCTGTTGGGAGGAGGTCGGTAAATGAAAAATCATGAAACGGTGGACCTGCAATACATGTTGAAGTTCAGGTGTAACTTTGGCATTTTCTCTATAAGATAATATTACGAAAAGCATACCATGAAAATATTTACATAAGCAGACAGCAAGTTTGTTTACAGTGTCTTCCCTTGATGCTATGACACTTTAGTTTTAGTACCTCAGTTAAAATGCACAAGTTTCATATCGCTGTGCTCAGATTGTAAGCATGTATAGTTCTCTTAAAGAACATGAAAGGATGCTTATTCTACATTTAACTAAAGAAGTGCTTGCAGAATTTTTACCTTTTTGCTCAGCTAAAAGGTAAAAAGGAACGTGAGCCACCATCTTTGTTCCTCCTTCACTCCAATTCACAATACCAGGACCATTTCCTTGGGCAGTGGACGGTCCCAGTACAGATAAACAGATGGCTGGTTCATTCATGAGCCCTAAATAGTCACAGGCCCGTTGCCAGACTCTCCTGTCTAAAGTTTGGGAACGAGCGACGACCTGCAGGAAATGAAGCAATTAAGATGCTCTGTGAGAAGTAACATACTTAATGATGGACGCATTGATCATTTATCTTACACAGCAAGGATCAAGTCAGTACCTTACCCAATGACACACGTGCTCTCGGAAGCAACTCACTGTGGCATGTTGCTAGTTTTGCAATGGCAGTCACCACAAAGCAGAGAAGCCTGGCTTGAGATGATTTTCTAGATGATGCACCCATGGAATCAGATCCTGGCTCCTGGCTTAATGCCAAACGGCTTGACAACAAATATACGAAAGAAGTCAATTATGTGTAATGCCATGGAAATCCAGACAGAAGAATAATAGACGCCTCACCTAGTTGCCAGGTTTTCATACAATAATAACTCCAAATTTTCAAATAGTTCACGAGCTACATCTTTGCGATCTATCCCTCCAGCTCCATGCTCACCAATGGCCCAGCACAAGTGCAATGCTAACTCTGTCTGCACTGGCCACATTCCATCAGTAACTTTCAGTTGCAATGAGAAAGATAATTAGTCATTTAAGATAATCAGCAGAAGGATAAGAAGAGCAGGTGATGATATAGCAATTTCAGTGGCAATATGGACTTGAAAGATATACTTGCCTTTGCAGGATTATCATGAGCCTCACCAAGTCTGTCAGTTATAGGTTTCTGCAGAATGGTTCAAAATCATCACGCAGAACTATTTATAAAATCCTAATATAGAAAGAAAACATTCAAATAACGTTGTTATTGCCGCAAAGTGCTATATGACATGGGCTTTTAGCTCAGAGTTTTGACTTAAATGTCTAGTAAGAAATAAATCACTAAAAATTTACACATATTACCTTCAGTACTGCAATGATATCAGGAGACCGCTGGAATGCAGCCAAAATGAAGTCTGAAAGCCGTTTCCTCACCTGCAACAATGTATAATATAATGGAAACTATAATATGCCATTGGAAGCTGAACTTACACAGGATATGTTAGGCAAATAACCAAGTCTATAGCCAGACAAGCCATATGGCATACCGTCATTTGAGATAAAGATACTATGGTAAAAATTTAAGTTTCCACTTCTTTCATTATGTTCCATTCAATGTATTCTCTATTCTGAAATAAAGTAGTATTGCTGCTCCATCAGTTAGATATTCAAAGCATCGTCTAGGGTGGCTTTCAGAATTATTCAGCTTAGTAAAAACTATAGCTCCAATAGTTCAACATATATGGTTTGAATCCTTCAATTCAGCTTGAGAAGTTGTTTATCAATTGCTTATAAACTGTGGTACTATGCAATTAATCAGTTATGTCAGATTAAGCAAATAGAGATATAGTAATATATCCTTGGTTCCAAAACATTTAAAAGGATCAGTAGTAGACAAGGAAATTTAGAATAAACTAAGTTTGCCTACCTTGAAAGAGAAAACCTTGTCTGGGAACATCGCAGCATATCTTGACATAACTACTGGAATAAGAGCACACAACAGTGCTGAACCAACAAACATAGATCGTCAGATTAACAATATGTTGGTCACTTATCATCTGTAGCAAAAATAATAATAAATGCAACCTACAGTCATTAACATCCCGCAATGCTGTTGCAAAATACAAAGTAAGAAAGCGAGGTGCCATTTCCAGTGACTGTTTCAATCTATCCGACTGTGGGCTGTTAAATGCTGCTTGTAATGTTGAAGATATCGTGGGGGATATCCAATGTTTTGCCTGAAGGGGAAAACAGAAGAAGATATCACGAGAACTAAGAATTCGAAAGGGATATACACTATTGTATAAGAGAAACTACTTACAGCAATGCCATCATTCTCATCTTTTAGAAGGTCTAAGAACATTGGGTCAGCAAGGTCTAGGGCACCACTATCATCAGAGCCTGAATTACCACTAGGTTCTTCTATTGCAGAACCAGTATATGCCTCGTCCATCAGTGCAAGAAGCATCTGTACCATAGAAAAGGATAATGCTCTTAAGTCTTAACAGTTTTGGACTAGATAATTCACTCATAGCTTCTAGGCCAATTCATTCCGAAGATTACCTCAGGAGCAGCGCTCTTCTGGATTGTAGCTATACTACTGCCAATAAGAGTTCCAGAACTTCTTTCCACCTTTTCCAATGCCACCACCAACACTGGATAAAATTCAGAGTGATGAGGAACAAAGTTGTTGAAATCAATATATTATAGTTGAACAAAAAACCAATAATGCATGGTGAATGTTAAATACATTAAGACAAAACACAATTATCTAAATGAAGCGATAAAATCTGGTAGTCTCCAATTAACATCTATCACAACTGATTCATATTATGTGGCAGTATTGGAACTCAATTACCAAAGGAATCTGAATAGTGTGGCAACTGTCTACTCCATGTTCACAAATAAAAATTGAGTACAGGATATACGATCAAGGCCAACAGGGACTCCAACAGGGACTAGGTCATGTATGTATGCTATATATTACAGAAATCTCACATATGGTAAGGAATGCACATCAAATGAAAGCAGAAACAATAAGTTAATAATGCCATAGTGCACCTAACTCATCAGCTAATTAGCAGTCAAAATTGTTTGGGTTGTATAAAAATGAATTAAGTCCTGAAGGCAAAATATCAACAGGCTTACTTGGCAAATCCATAAGGGATAGGAAGAGAGGAAGAAAAGATCCTGCTGACATCATTAATGGAAGTACTTGCGAAAACTTACTCTCCAGTCTAGAATGTTAGCAAACAAATTAGGTAGTTCAACAGGATTCCTATGTGAAGTTCATGACAATAAGAGCACATACCTCTCACCATTTGATGCAACAAGCTTTAACAGCAAAGGATAGAACTGTATATAAACAAGAGTACATAAGCATTGGCATGTGCTAACATGATTAAGTTGAATTTGGAAAATAGGAAGAGACAAGATATTCTATAAAGGATCTTACAAAAGATTGGTTGAGTAGCTTATCATACAAATATGTTTTTTTCCTGTTTTTTCCTACCTTTTTGGCCTACAGCCTCCTGTATTGTCAATATTTCTTTTCTTATGTTAATGAAGAAATACATGTAGGCGCCTCCCCTGACGTTCTCATAAAAAATGATAAATAAGCTATAAAACAAACAAGGAAGTTCGATTTATATCTTTCAAAGCAATGATCTGCAACAAAATGAATAATAGGAGCTACATGTGGAATTTGCCAGTTCCAAGTAAGTAAATATTTGAAGTGTTGGCACCTGTGGAATCAAATTGGGGAAGGAGCTAAGGATCTTTGTCTTGTTTGTTACAAGGAATTCAACCGTGCACTCTGCAACAATAGGATCTGCAAACTCCCTATTTACAAGAAAAAAAGTCGAGTATCTTAGATGCTTGTGGTAGCAATCCAACAATGGTATACAGATCAAGAGACAAACATATAGAAAACAACATTACCTACTTAAGCAAGAGCGGAAGAAGGTTTTCAAGCTACCATCAGCATCGTGCAAGACCGCCTCCCCAAAATCCAAGAAGAATTGCAGAATGGTCTGGTAGTAAAAAAAATACAGAAACTAAGTTACTCGTGTTATAAGTTTGGCAAACTCTTTACAACAAATCAACAATAAGGAAAGAGTAAAAGTAATTTGCCACCAACAGCTATGCAAGTAATCCATTGTTCAGTTAATCAGGGAGTAAGGACATTATAATCATACAGGTAACACTAGATTACATAGTCGCGTCGAGTGAATTTTTTTGATAAAACTGAAAATGGAGAAGCACATTTGTACGCTGAAGGACACTATTTTCACATATCTGAGCCTTTATCCATCAAAATGTTAAGGCTAACATCTCTGCAGCGCGAGATTGAGAAAAAGTCGGCTTACTAGAAGCAGCACGCCGGTGGAGGCCACGGCCTGCGTCGGAGCGGCGGCGCATCGCTGAAATAGCTTGCCCATCACCGGGAACGCCCGCGCCACCATCTCGTCCTTCGCCTCCTTCGCCGTCCGGCACATCTCGCACACCCTCCTCACCTTCTCACGAACACAAAAAAAAAATGGTGCACACGAAACAGCACACCTAAGAATCCTCGTCGACATCCACGAAACCGGACATGGGGATTTGGAGAAGGGACCGAAGGGAGATGCGGTTACAGATTGGAGGAGGTTGGGGTCGGAGGCGGGGTCGAAGGCCGCAGCGGAGTCCCGTGAGGCCGCGGAGAGCGAGCGGAGGTGGAAGTCGTAGCTGCCGTCGCCGGCGGCGAGCTCCGGCGAAGCCATGGCCGTCGCCGTCGTGTCGCGTCTTCTCGCTGGGGTTAGAGAAGAAGGCCTCCTTTCTCTGTGGACGGCCTTATTAGCTGCGCCCGGCCCATGTACTAGACTTTTTTTTTCTTTTTAATTTAACAAAGCTTTTTCTTTTCTTTTTCCCATCTCGCACGCCCTCGCCTTCTAGAGCAATCCTAGGAATGCTCGTGTACAGCAGGAGATTTGTAGAGGGGATGGAAGGGAGATGCTGTTACGGATCTGAGGAGGTTGGGTTCGGCGGCTGCAGCAGAGTCCCGTGAGGCCGCAGAGAGCGAGCGGAGAAGGGAATCGAAGCTGCCATCGCCGGCGGCGAGGTCCTGCGAAGCCTGGGCCCACAAGACGACTTGACGGATTGGGTTTGAGAAGAAGAGGGCCTCCTTTCTCTAGGTATTCCTTCTTTTTTCCTTCACTATTTTTCTTTTTGTTATGTTATAAATCGTGGAGAGACCTTTTTTTTTTTCATTTGTATGCACGTAGTAAAGTTTCTAAAACAGTTGACAAAATATTTTGAAAATATTATAGTTTGAAATTTTAAACACCGTATCCAGCCTTATTAGCAAAGAGGTGGGGAAAAAAATGTCAAAATTTACCCAGCAATTTGATTGGATGATATGTTTCACCTGATGGTTAATTTTTAAAATGTACTGTAAGAAACAATATCGTTTAAACATTTTTTTTGTTTTCTTTTTGCCAAAATCATCACAAAGTACATAAACGGTGGTCTTTCCATTTTCAGAGCGATTGCCAAAATACTCTCGGCAACATATCAGTGCACAACCATAAGTATTACTGAAAACAATCCAGCTAATAACATTAGAGGTCTCAAACAGCAGTAGATCGTTAGACCCCCTTCCCTAATCTCTAAAGCATGCTCTGAGTTTTTGAGGATGTTGGATGTCCACAAGTACAATAATGCCCTGGTCGATTTTGCCAGAATCTTCAACTTAGCTTCGTCCTGCCATCCTTGCGTTGGCAAGAACCTGACGAATGCTGCAAACCTTGCTCAACATCAAACCAAATGATGTACAGTAGCGATTGATTCTGAAGATAACTGTAATCTTGGCAAGATTTGGGACATAATTCCTGCAAAAGAGATCAACAAGGAAAAAAAGCTTGATCAATATTTCTCCCCAGAAAAAAACACGGCATTTATAATGTCTACTGACATCACAAAAGGGCCTGAGAAAAGTGTATCTCTCACCTCATACGGAATGAGTGCTTGCGGGTGTGAGCACCATCGATTTCATGCAGCTATTCTGTTGAACTAGATGAGTGCATTGTGAAGGAGCACTTGGTTCACAGCTGCTTAAGACGGCACTGGCCGGACCTGCCAATCAACAGGTAGATCATAGAACGAGTAGGACCCAAGCAGGAATATCTGAAATTGCTCCGATGAATAGAGTAGTAGTTTCTTGTTGACTTCTTAAGTGCCAGAACCCCCGTTGATTCAACCAAACCTTCATGCCAATACTGCTGCCATGCAATGTTTGATCTAGAAACCAGAGGAACATTAGGAGACTTTTCACAGTAGCTGCCTTTTGTAAATGAATTCCGAAGATCGACAAAAGTGAAGCTCTTACACTGTTGTCAGCAATAGTTAGGCAAGCTTGCATTTCACACTTGAGCAGGATAGCTTGTGGTCCAGCAGAAAAAGAAGTTGTGCTCCTGAGCCATGGAAAGCATGACAAGTAAAAACATAATTCATGGTAAAAAGAAAAACATAACTATGATATCTAACTATCTGTAATGCTAACTAAACTGATTGAGAATGGCGCTTGTATTTTTTCAAAAAAGAATGGCACTTGTAGATCTTCTTATTTATCTTTTCCATCAATGTTTGCTGCATGAAGAAAGAAAAGAAGAAATCTGTGAAGAAAATTTCCATTACACTATAATAAATGAAACAAAGTATAAGGAAACAAGTTCTTATAGCATAATAATGAGAATTAAAATTACTTGTGCACTAGAGCTTGCCAATTAACAGAATAACAGTTTATTATCTGCAAAAACCATGTCAGATATGTACATCTCCTTTATAATCTAATAAATAAAAAAGAGTGTCCAAAGGTAGCATTTCATTTTTCACCAGGATAGCAAATTTACTAAAGGGAACAAGTTACACACAATTAGAAAATACTGAAGTGATGCATGCTATTATCATGGACATTTCATAGCGGCTCGGTAATTTACTAAGCAACAGCATGAATTGAATGATATCTGCATCATTTGGGATGGCCTCACATGAAAACATTTATAATTCGATTGTGTCTCAACATCTTGAACTGATTTAACATGTTTTCAGAATACCAAACACTGCACATTTCTGCCACTACCTTTCTCATTACATCTTGTGGCAAAAATATCAATAAAGATGTAATGTAAGTGTTCACCACTTCACCGAAGTAAACATTTCAGAATAGTCCATAACAAAAAGGAAAAAGAAGGAACTAAAGCATAATTTAGTATACTCGAGGGACTTACCAAATTCTATTTTTCATATGAAGGCCCCACGAGCTCAAGAAGCTGAACTTTGAGGTATTTTTAGTTTACCAGATCATCCATGTAAAAGGCCGTAGCCTGTAGGCAAGAGTCCAGAACATTAGGTCTGTTGACAGCAGGCTTAGGAAATAATATGCAACATGTAGTTGAAGACTTCATACTTGAGGACTTAGCAGATAAAGTTGCATGCACTTAACAATAATCATTTTGGCTGTTGCAGTAACAGAATATTGCCTTCATTACCATAACTTTTGCACACATATATGTTCCATGGCCGCATTTGGGGTTCAACCTTCAAAGGATATGCTCATGCTCTACAAAACTGATGTAAACAATAACTTCATGAAACAGCCAAGCACTTATAGTTATATCACAAGATACCCATATTTGCACGTGCAGTTGAGCAGCATAGATGTTACTTTCTGATCTTTAGTTGGCTGATCAGGACTATACAATGCATCCTAGTTAGCAATCTGCTACCAGGACATAGTGCATACGTATCCTTGTTATTGTTGCTGTGATTTGTAGAAATATGGACGATGATTTTCTTTAAAACGGATGGAAGAACATTCAGTTTTTCCTTTAGAAAAAAGCTCAGTTCAACATCTTCAGCTATTGCCCTCAAAATCATCCTCATCCTTTGAGAAGAAATATCTTGTTATGTTGCATCATTTATATAGTCTCAAACGTGGGCACACAACAATCTTCTGAACAGCCAAAATAGCACAAATAATTCCAACCTCACTATTTTTTGCCCACGGGTAACATTAAAACTAGCATGCATAGTATAATTACCTTTGGCAAAAGCATTTTCTAACAAACAGAACACACATTCAATTCCCTAGAGTGCAACAGTGTTTTCAGAAAGATCCAACAAGATTATACGATGTACAGCTCAAAGAATTGATGAACCCTTGTGCACTGCAGGTTAAAATAAGCAGGGTTCGTGTCAAGGAGCACTTGTAGAACATAGGCACATAGTATTTGTAAAAATGGCTTAATGCTCACGTGATTAGGAAACAACAAAGAGCAATTACCTTGCACTACTATAATCTGATCTCAGAGTTATATTATATCAGTTAGGAGGATCCGATGGAGATGATCTACAAAAGGTAGTGGCATTATGGTAGTATTCGAGGTTAGCCCCATTCACCACTATGTAATCAGAATAAGAATCCTGCATATACTGAGAAAGTGAGAATACATTTTGTTTTTGAAGGAATGGCAGGAGCTCTGCCTCTCAATTAAGGAAGGAGTGAGAAAGTGAGAATACATACAGACATTAAGTTCATCAAACCCCAACAGTTACACTAACTTGGAATACAACAAAGCAAATGGTAAATTATTTTGATGGTACAACAAATCAGCCCAGTATTGCGCAACGAAATTAGGACATCAGATTTCAGAAGTAATTACTGTTGTAGTTAACATAAGGATGCAAAAGGCAAGTAGTAAAACAAGGTTCGACAATCTAAGAAACTATTCTAGTGAACTGTCAAAACAAATAAATAGATCGAGAGTGAACAAATAAACTAACAGGTACTTATTTCTGTAGCAGTGACCCCAAGACAACTTGAAATTAGGTGTAGCATGTTTTGCAAGCTGTGAGGCATTCCAAAACAGCTAAACTAACACTTCAGTATGTTGTGTTTTCTCAACTCTAATACAAATGTTCCGAAGTTCGAACTACATGATGATTATAAACAAAAGGCAACCAAATAGCAAAAGCAACAGGCAGTAGATTAACAAAATATGGATTGAACTTGTAAATATTGTATGGGACTAACCAATTTTGCATATAGGATACTAACCAGTTTTCTGTACAGGGTGTTAGGTACTTCCTGAGATGATAATGCTTGACAACTCAGAATCATGTGTAGATAAAGTGAGAATCCTCAGGTTAGAAGAATGTACAATTTGAGAAAGAGCCCTGCTGTTAGAGTATATGAGTATTTGGCCCATGAGGCCCATGTATCCCTAACTATATGGCCACCCTGGTTAGGGTTAGCCCAATCAAGAAAATTATCTAACATGGTATCAGCTTAGAGTTTCTTCCTCCCCTGCTCCCCTGCCCACCCCAGCCGCCGCCACCTTTGGCCGGCCGGCCTGATCCTCCTCCTCCTCCTTTCTACTTCAACCACTTCCCTCCTCTCCCAACCTCTTCCTGGGCGCAAATCGCGCAGCAGATGCAGCTACCTCTCCACCAACCCGGTCCAACACCAGAGGACCAAGCATGTGGAGATCGATCTACACTTCGTCCGGGACCGGGTCGCTGTCGGCGATGTTCGGGTCCTCCACGTCCCGACCACCTCCCGGTTCGCCGACATCTTCACCAAGGGTCTCCCGTTC
>Ga0182004_10001599_pt1 | contig 16807 bp, 11 predicted proteins | sample Sormic07211540_1_FD_120479 | JGI IMG/M metagenome (GOLD analysis project Ga0182004, IMG submission 120479) | Endophyte microbial communities from Sorghum bicolor roots, Mead, Nebraska, USA - 072115-40_1 MetaG | ecosystem: Host-associated > Plants > Roots > Unclassified | place: USA: Nebraska...
ATATAAATATATATATATATATATATATATATATATATATATATATATATATATATATATATATATATATATATATATATATATATATATATATATATATTGCATGATATAAGTAAGACGTAGATATGTAAGTCATTGAATCATTTCTTATGTATATTATGTATACCTATTTTATTATATTGTCTAAAATTAAGTGTCATATTGTTCTTACTAGTGTAAACATGTACAAAGAGCTGATATTTTGAAAACTTTAGTAAGCTAGGCATAAAATACACCATTATTAGTGCAAATTATATAAAATGGAAAAGCATTATCTTAATGTTTATTCATAGTAGTGCACTACACTGTGACGTAGCCGGCACACTATGAGCACTTTTTCTTTCCCACCGTAAGTAACTTCGATCCTGTTTTACAGAGTACCATAATTGCATTCCAGATTCAGATATCCCCATGCATGGCAGGATAGCTTATTTTACAGAGCAACATGATGACATTCGTAATATATACCCAGCTCTTTTTTAGCCAACTTGACGAATGACGACGAGGTAGCTTCAGGAGCATAAAAAAGGGAATTTACAACATGGGAGAAGGTTTTGCGTTTGGAATTAGCAATGATGCTGACGAGTAAGTCTGAAGAACGTGCTGCGTCTATGGGAAGACATGCTCTCATTCAAGAACAGTTGGTTTATTTTGGGCGGTTAGACCCGCGGCACCGCCGGATATAACTTGTCGGGCATTCGCCCCTGTTGCTGGTTAGCCTCATCGATCCGGGCGTTCAGCAACTGCATTGTATATATCGCTTGGGTGCTCTCTGCTCTCCAGCTCGTATATAAACTGAAACGGGATAGCCTTCCAAAAAAAATTATAATAAAGTAGCGTTGCTTCAACAATTTTTCCCAGATAACGTACTTCCAAATTCCAGCTACAGGTAGTAGTGCATGATTGTATCGGGCCGGCACATGGCTGTTCTTATGGACATGAATGCGTGAGATCACGGCAGCATCACTAGGCATATGTAAGTTTACATGTAGTGAAATGATGACCGAGAAGATTTGATCCGAAATACGGGTGAAGTCCCGATCACGAAAAAAAAAAAAAAAGAAGATTTGATCCCCAACAGCTCTCCCACCATCTCAGTTTATAAGACATTTCACGTACGTATGTCAAGAGTCAAAATTTATATTATTTTTGATTAATAATTATGTAAGTTTACATATGGTGAAATGATGACCTAGAAGATTTGATCGCCAACAGCTCTCCCTCCATTTCAGTTTACAAGACATTTCACCTATGTCAAGTGTCAAAATGTATAGTTTTTTTATAAATAATTTAGCCGATAATTTATAAATATTGTAATACAAACTTGATAATGTTAAATTCGTAACCAATTAAGCTACACAGTAGCTACAATGGATGTGCGTTCTCTCTTGTAATACAAACCTGTGTTATATATAGCCATGTAAACTGATGTGCGTTCTCTCTTATAACAATAAAACAAACTAAAATAAATAAATAATGTATAACACGCCATGTAAACTGGACTGAAGAGAGTATATATTGTTGTTATAACCAAAAACGAATTGCTAAAAATTGTCATTTTTGTATTCAAGACTTAGATGCCGATGATTTATCGGCTCATGGGTAATGGATTAAGATTACTGATTTCACCGCACAGGGGCAACAAAAGAGAGAAACTTGCCATTGAGAAATGTGCCATCCTTAGAAGGCTAAATAGACTCGAGAACTTATCTTCACTAGAAACACACACGTCTGTGCATGGGACAAACCAAATTCCAATCTGGTCTTCAGAATGCATTTATTCTGTATCCCAATAATCGAGGAGATTGTATTTTAGCACTAAAACATCATATTCATGGAATTAACGTCTTCAGAAATTCTACGCAGATGCAGAAGGGAAATGTTCCAGAAGCAACCTCATTAATTAATCAAGAGAAATGTACACTGATTTCGTTGGTTTTGACAGGTCAGATAAACCAGCCGTTGACACTATAGCAATATAGGAGTATATTAGAGTTGCATAACAATATTTTCAATCATGGGCATGCATAAAACAATGTTATTTCATAAAGAAGTATACGCAAATAGAAACGGGCTGTATATACACAATGTTATTTCCATAAAGAGCCTGATTAATGCATAATTGCAGGCTCAAGAGACTATGAGAAGAAGGACGAAATCATAAAATACAAAAAAAAAATTATTTGAGAAACATAAAATACAAAGGTTAACTAACCTGTCAAGCCATACAATCCAAGCAAAATCACCGTCCAGATGGAAAAATCTCAAGGCTTCCCGGAGCAGCTATTTGACTGAAAAATATATTTCTTGTGATTTTACCAAACAACACTCTTTCGGTGCTACTAGCAAAATTGACATGATGACACCATGCATGCATATCACAAGGAAGAGCAAACATACCACATACGGCACAGTTCAAGAGACGGAATAGTCAACAACACTGCATGATTTTCAGTGAAGCTGGGTTTGCAAGGAAGAGCAGATAATGCGGCAAGAAAGAAGGCCACTATGCCACATGAGCATATCCAATACAGGTTTGATTCAAAAAGAAGCAACCCTACACCAAAACTCTGTTTGAAAATCTGGTCAACGAGGAAATGGATACTATAAGCTGTTTTTGTTAGCCTTGAGTTATTTACATGTAGACAAAAAGTATCAGTAAGATGGAAGAAATACTAAGTTCCCCTTTTATTTTTCCTTTTGCACAAGTATGCCCTATCAAGTGATGAAGTGATGCAAGCACAAACTTCTGAAACCAGTTTAATTGGATTTCCTATCTCGGTATTTTATAGACTCCTAGTGCATAATTTAGATGGCAGATGGGTAAGGGCACTCCCAATGCAAGACTCTATCATGAAGTCCAAGACAATTAATTACATATTATTTATGGTATTTTTGCTGATGTAGCACCATATTTATTGAAGAAAGAGGTAGAAAAAATAAGACTGCAAGTCTTATTTAGACTTCAAGTCCACATTGTTCGAGGTAATAAATGACTTTAGACTCCATGATAGAGTCTGCATTGTGAGTGCCCTAACAAACTGGAAAGCATATTTAAAAAGGACAATTGCATGGGAATCTCCAACACAAATTTCATCATCAGGCAATAGATACATAAATTATTTATCTTCCATAGACCATTAAGACAGGCACGCATAAAAGGAGTAACAAATGTAATCCTTTATCGACAAGGACCTGAGAGTAGAGCTTACATGAGTAGCTCCACTTTTATCATGATGATAATTGTGACACCAAACTACTGTCATAGCAAATGAGAAAAAAAAAGGCAAAACTGTCATCTCGATCTCAGGAGCTTACCACGCTCAGTTGCAATTTCCGAAAAAAGAAAAGAAAAACAGAACTAAGAAAGTTAGCAAAAAAAAATGCACAACAACAATGGTATATAAGTGCTAAACTAGCTCCATCTCCTCTTATCCTCTTCTTCATCGACAGGGCTGTACCACTCTGGCCGTCGCTTTGAGTTACTGTAACGGTAATTAAGGAAGAGTTCTTCATCACAGATGGACCTTGTACTCACTAGCACTAGCGTCTTCAGCACTAGAGAATCACCAGCCTGATTATCAGAACCTCCAGACTTGAAATAGAAGGAGCCAAACCTCTTCATCTTAATGGTCTCTTCACCACCAAACGTAACGTTAGGGATGTATACTCTCATGTTCTTCTCTGTCAAGGGAAAATCGTATGGACAGATCATGACATTAGGACTTGAACCTTTAGGTGGATGGTTTGCAAAATGACCAAAAGCAAGGGGATTTCGTCGTTCAAGCACTTCACCAAAATTTTCCCTTACACTTTTCTCTAGAGGCTTGCTAAGCATTCTCCACACTCGATCAGAGTTGTTCTCTGAGCCTTTAGGTGGCATAGCATTGTAATCCACCAAATCTGAACCATCCCATAATTCTCTTGTTTCACCACCAAAATACCATGGTTTTGCGTCAATTATTGTTCCATCATATCTTGTGATCAGATAGTTGTTGCAAACATCAATTCTTGGGTATCCAGGTATATATCGATAGTAAGCAGGTGAATATATAACACCAGGATAGATGGCTAGGACAGCACCAACATTTGCTTTTCCGGATAAGAACAGACCTTGGCCTGCATCTTTGTGAGGAATTCCAGATGGTCCGATGTCAAGGGTGTACCCAAAATGATCCCTGAATTTCTTTGACAATTCTGCTCGAGTCAAAGGTCGTGTAGCAGGGATAACTGCACTGCAGAGCAAATAGATGAGCGCTTAGAATTTGTTGGACAGAAACAAGTGCAGATGTAAACACATGTAACCTCTTCAGGATTTAGCATCACTTGCAGCAACATATTTATTCATTGGTGCATACAATGTCATAATCAACAGATCAATGCATTTGTAAGTAACCTAGCATGGAAGTTCAAACAAACTGTGCTGACAAAACATAACAGTGATATGCAAGTCAAGCTAGCATGGCTAATACAAGACACAAAAGAGAGGAAGTTAAAAAATTAATGCTGCAGAAATGGAACAGTTACATATCCCCCATACAGAGGTAAATTAACTGAGTTAATATAATTATCTTTATTTAGTTAACTAGGCAAGTAATAGAAAACTGTAGAGACTGACTTTTCATTGATTGTTATGCAATAGTATCATCCACATGCAAGTGGTCGACATACTAGCCTATTTTAGGATGAAATACCCTTGGACAGGAAAGCACCAATGTAATGTACTTAGTCAGAACAAACTACCTTTGCTTGTTTGTAGATGCAGCCCCACCAACGGCAAAACTCAATCCACTACGCCGAGAATGATTATGTGCTTCTGAAGGTTCCTTTGACGGATCATTTGTTGTATCAGGGCATAAAATGTTATCCATTGATTGGCACATATGCCTAAGTTGATAATGAACATTTTCCTGCACTTGTTTCTGCTGATCAGCAACAGAAGCTTTGCTAGCCAAGTCAATAATCTCCTCTGCGTCCTTCTCTTCAGCATTCTCCCCCAGACGAGAATAGCTAAGTGCACAGCAGAAGAAACTCAGGAAAGCAGTAACTCCACAAATGGTTTTGCAAGAGAACTAGGTAATAACGAAATCTCCTTGAACACAGATCCCAACACTACATGTTTAGTGGAATAATCCCTGCAGTTTGATTAGGGGTAACACAAACAATTAGTAACAGATGGGAGCATCTCGTTTAGGCTTTCAATGATAAAAGTTTGAATTCCCTGGGGCGCAATAAATTGATGGGAGCATACTTGAAGCCTAGTATATTAAGGACACTATTTGCCCAGACAAGATGAAATCTAAGTCCACTGATGTGCTTTCAAATGATTGCATACTTGAAAACTGTTTAGGCACCAAGAGTTTGGTTAACTTGACATTGTGTTTGTCTCGGCAAATAGTGTCATTAATATACTAGGCTTCAAGTATGCTCCCATCAATTTATTGCGCCCCAGGGAATTCAAACTTTTATCATTGAAAGCCTAAACGAGATGCTTACTAATTGTTTGTGTTAATAACAAAAGAGCTGAGAAGATGCAACTCATCTAACCAGATATTCACATAAATGACTTTCACTTATGAACAACCAGAATGAAATAACAACTATAAAAGACACAAACTGGCAGCCGAAAGCTTGAAAGGATAAAGGAAAAAAATTGCAAGTGCTAATGTGCTACTAATACTTCGTACAAGGAAATGCCACTGAAAATACGAAGGAAATGCTACTGAAAATTACACAGTGAAAAAAAAGGGGGAAAACAGAGCAGCTTTTTCTTAGGATATTAGCAAACCTCGTATAGAGAAACAAACGATTTACATCAGCTTCAAATTGAAGATGCCTTGGATCACGAGCAAACATGGGGCTCTTAGCAATTGTTCTGATCGCCTGAACATTTAGCAATAAAGATCAATTAAAATGGTGGTAAGATTTACGGCGATTACATATTTACATAAAATCAAATTAATCTTCGTGGGCTAGTGCTGTAATAGTTGCACTACAATAAATTACAGAGAAATCAAATAGGCATCTGAACGAGGATGCAGGCAGCTTCGAAGCTAAGAGCAAAGGTAAGAAGGATGGGAAACACTGAATCAGTCCCCAGATACTGAAGGCACAAAATGCCCACTGCGTGCCGAGCATCTGCCAAATTCTATCGGGGCAAAGCGTTGAGTACGGGGCAGAATTTTCCTCGTGTCAAGAAATCCATGACGAGCGCCGTGATTGGCTTTGACGCCCAGCGACGAGGAGGAATCAGGCAGATCGAGATCCCGCGATGGTTGCGCGGTGTGAAGGGAAACAGACAGGGACGTGTACCTCTTGGATCTTGTTGAAGAGGGAAGCCATTCTACCGCGGTGCGGCCAAGAGCAGCAGCCGGCGGGAGTGACGAGAAGCGAGCAACGCTGGTCGGAACGCCCGAGCAGGACGGAAGAAGGATTCGGACTGGAAGGAAATGAGGCGGCGGCGACGGGGGATCGGCGTCGTGGGAGAAGAGGGGTAGGGTTTTAGCCAGCTTGGGCCGCATCTCAAAGGCCATACATCCGGCCCACAACTTTAGTACTCGGCAACGTTGGGCCCCTTTGGCGGCTTGCTAACTTTTTAGAGGTTTAGTAAGATTTTCTATTCAGTGGGAGCGACATCAAGACACCATTACAAGACATCTTCTGATAGGTGGCCACACGTCATCTCAATCCCTCAGATATAAATTATAAAACATTTTTTAATATGACATGGTCTCTTAAATCATTTATTTATTTAATATTAAGTTTATATTATATAATAATTAAAAAGTTATGAGCTAAATTATTGATCAAAGATTATAGAGTTTGACTCTTAAACTTTGCAAAAAATACTGAAGGGAGTAGTAAGTTCGTTGCGACAGTAAACTCAAGAGCTTATAAAAAAATTACTCAAGAGTTAAAGGAAAAGTTACATAGTTTTTTAGTGACTTTTCTATGAAATCGTCAGTGAGGATAGAGACATAGGCCTCTATGGTTAGCTAGGGACAAAGCTAAAGCAAATACGAGAGAAGTGTGTTTATATAGCTTCAAGATAGGAGAGAGGTAGCAGAGGGTGAAGGTGAAGGCTCTCTATGAGGATAATATATACTCTTTCAACTCAAGATGATGTGATCAAACGGATTGTATATAGTATTCGAGTAGTAACAACTATTTCCTTCGTATCTTCACTTCTCGCACTGAGCGTTCAAATGTTTTTTCTAGGGTTACATTGGTGATCACTAACCGGGGCACTGACAGCTGCGACAGCATACAGGCGAGCGTGGCTGCACAGGAGGCGAATGGAGTGAGTGGATACTGTGCAGCACCTTAGGCCAAGTGGAGAGCAAGGCATGAAATTTGACTTGTGCAAATTTGTTATGAAAGGAAAACATTGTTTAGTAAGATTATTGATTATTTTTACCGAGAATTTGATTTTAATCTGAGATAAACACACCCAATTGCTAGTTCGAAAGATCTAGCTGATGGATATACAAGATTTAGAATATCAGCAAACCTCTCGCGCAATGAGATCCATGGGAGCAGGGAATCATGGCCGCCCATTTCCGCTTGTCATTTGGCATGTTCGTGTTCTCCTAACGTTTTTGACGTGAACTAGGCAGCGTGATAGTGTTACTACTTCCACAAAACACAATTGAACAGTACAGTAATAGAGAGACAACCGGACAAGCGATAATAAGGGATCGATGAGCAGTGTTGTGAAATCTCGACGTGGGTGAATCACTGTTTACACACGTGATTATTAACGTGATTATTAAGGCCTTTTCCTATCAAAAATTTTTCATTCATCCCATCGAATTTTTGTACACATGCATGAAACATTAAATGTATATATAAAAAATAAACTAATTACACAGTTTGGTTGAAAATCGCGAGACAAATCTTTTAAGCCTAGTACACCTAAAAAGTTTTCATCCTCAATCTAAACAGGGCCTAATCACAAAAGCCGCAGACGCGGCTTGCCGTTGGTCTGTTCACCAACTTTATAAGCCACTTTATGAAGAGAGAGATAATAAAAATTTTAGGGGAGCATAAATAGTTTTATGAGGATGAAACTATTTTGAACTGTTTCTAAAATAGGATAAGTTGAAAACTGAAACATGAAACCCTCCGGCCTCCATTGAGAACGATTAGCTTATAAGCTAGCTCTAAGTATTTTTTTAAAATATTTTAATAGAAAAGAAAGAAAAAGCTAACTCTTTATTAAGAGTTAAGCTCATACACATTTTATGATCATGTAAGAGTGTTATGTGAGTCCAATTATACTATGAGTTATTGCTAGAGAGGTTAGGCATAGAGCCTGTAACACTTAGAGCACTCACAATACAAACTCTATCATAGTCTAAAGTTATTTATTAACTCGAATAGTGTGGACTTAGAGTCTAAATAAGACTTGGAGTCTTATTTTTTCTACATCTTTCTTCAATAAATATATTACTGTCACATCAGCAAAATGTTATGAATAATATGTAATTAATTGTCTTAGACTATATGATAGAGTCTTATATTGTGAGTGCTCTTATACCATTATGGGTGCCCTAAATAAGAGACCTATGGTCTCCTTGTACACCACAAACCAGATCAATAATATATAAAAAGAATAAAGAGCTCCCGTCCCCTCCCTATATCGGTGTGCTCCCTATGTTTATACCATACAAATCACAACACGATGTTGTGAAACTTCAGTTTGGGTGATTCACTGTTTAGACATGTGATTATTAATCACAAAAGGAACAACGTATGGGAAGAGAGGAGCATCTACGGGAGCATACAATCACTGCTGTTGGCCAGCTCACCCGCTCTATAAATAAGAGACATGTGGTCTCCTTTGTACACCAGCAACCAGATCAATAATAAAGAGAATAAAGAGCTCCCGTCCCTCATATGTTTGTGTGTTCTCTGTGCTCCATATTTTGTCTGTGTGCTCTGCAAGAACCGATTTCTCAACAAGCAGGATGTTGGTGAAATACGAGAGAAGAGAGGAAGGCTGGCGGTGGAAGACGCCGGTTCTACCAATTCATTTGAAACAACCCCTGAGTTGAAACAACCCCAAGGTGGCCTAGACCTAAGCTAGATTCATTTAAAACATTGAGTATACAGAATATCTAAACAATTACATAAATATGATTTCACGCCTTTTTCCTTAAACTGAAACTTCTAGTGAAATTTTCATTAAACTGAAACTTCTAGTGAAATGACTGACAAAAAGTAGACCTTCAACCAGATCCTATATAAACAATGTGTGATAGATTTACATAGATCAAACTAGGCATGGTTAATACTTTATGCATAAGTTCAGCAATGCATACAATTGCACCTACATTGAATCAGACAAGTTAATAGTTCTTCGGTTCTTCAAATTCCAAGTCCACCAATATTTTAACTATGTTGTAGTGCTAGATTAAATACTCTTTCCACTAGATGTAGCACTCCAACCTAATGCATTGTTTCAAATTAAAAACATGCAAAAGAAAATGCCGAATGTACTCATATGATCATACAACAATTTGACTAATCAGCTCAACATAGCTTAATTTCGTCTGGTCAGTCAACAAATAATATTAGCTTATATCTCATCCTCAACCAAATAACATTAGCTTAATAAAACACTGAACCTAATCCTCAAGCACCGGAGCATCAACTTCAACTGACAAGTGAACTTACCAAAAACATTTAACACTAACAAGATGCCTCAAATTTAGAGCTACGCCAACTATATTCTTGACACAAACAATTCAAATATATTCTTCTTACCAACAAATTCCACTATTAGGGAAAAGCTCTACAAGCCAAATTCATTTGAAGTATGGCAGATGGCATTAAACAACCAAATACGGTTAAGTCTTACTAAACTGAAACTTTAGTGGTACATTCATAATTTTAGTTCTGAAACCTAAGACAAGCACACACCTCACTTAACACTCCTAAACTAAAAAACCAACAATACCATATCCAAGCCGGTACCTAAAAAATGACCAACTAGTGGTTTATTACTGGATAAACCACACCAAAAAAAATCAAAATTGTACAGTTCTAATGGACACTGGTGTCATCCAACTGCAATACAGGCTACTACATATTTATTTTATCACAATTGCCCAGAATGCAGCCTAGCAGGACCAAGAATCTGGCCCAAATTATTAAACCTGTTTCATTCATTATCCGTTGAACTTACAAACTACTTTTTTTTGGGCACGTGCCAAGCAGACTTTATAAAAATCTATGGAAGAGATATTTTAAATGAAACTGTGGTAGCTTTAACATACACCATTTTTATCCACCCTATTGTACAAAGTGCTAGATTACATACAATTCATTAGTGAACTCCAACAGTGTATTATTGTCATCAGAAACGTGAGATAAAATAGTAACGGTTGAAGCAGAAACATGTGATCAACAATAGCTGACACATAAATCTAATTTGACACAAATTTCATCACAAAATCAAACAATTCAGAGCTTAACCAGATAGTAATGATTCTAACTTGTTCTAGAATCTCTAAACCATCATTAATTCCATGGTCTATTAAGACTCGGTTGAGCTATAGACTATATTGAGTACAATTTGCATCAAGTTTGAGCAGCAAATTAACGAGGTTCCAATAAATTCTTTATATGAACGATTCCTAAGCTAGAACACATGATATCTCACACTTAACTAGCACCTTACAAGATGCTCTTTTGGGTAATGTGGACTACAGTGCTTAAATGTTCGTTTTGCAAATTGTATGTTTTAATGCCCAACCAAACAACAGAACTTTCAGAAGTGCTAAGTCCTGGAATTTAACCAACCTACAAATTGTAAATAAAAATCCAAGCAAGCAATCAATTGAACAGAAAGTACACTTGTTCTAAGGCCTCTCAGTCTCAGATAAGTCTATAAACTTGAAATGCATTATATAGCAGATCAGAATAATGTCCTTGCATATTTAACATATAGATGACACTTAGGTCAGCAGCAAGGCTGTTCGAAGAACACCAACATGAAACCAAAAACATATTAAGAATTAGTCCCTGACAGAAACAAAAAGGCAAGAGCAATTACTGTGAGAAAGAAACAAAAGAGAGAAAGTTTCAATGTCCTGGCATGGAATTGATACTAATATAGTACAACATACACAATACTGTGTTAATTTATCAGTATCAACAGAACAGAATTTCCTTGGAGTTGCAATAATTATATCGCCAATAGCTCAATTCAGGCAATTTAAGCAACAAGGAGAATGGGGAGCCGGACACCTCCATAACCATAATAACAAGGTTAACCTTGTACAGTAAGAATTGAAGCTTTTTTAGATCTAACAACAAACAACAGAGCCACCGGATGCGAAAGGGATTTCACCTTTGAGGCCAATCCTCACACCGCCGAGGGCTCCACGGCGTCCCTTCCCCGTCCGCCGGGACCGACACCGAGGCTGGGCACATCGAGGCCTCCACCGATTCCGTCGGGCATGAGCGAGGCAGGCCGGTTCTCGATGACCTCGTCGATGAGGCCCCAGTCGCGCGCCTCCTCGGGGTCCATGAAGAGGTCCCTCTCCATGCACTGCTCGATCTTATCGATGGGCTGGCGCGTGTGCTTCTGGTAGATCTTGTTGAGGCGGTCGCGCATCTTGAGGATCTCCTTGGCCTGGATGGCGATGTCGGTGGCCTGGCCCTGCGCGCCGCCCGAGGGCTGGTGGATCATGACCCTGGCGTTGGGCAGCGCGCGCCTCTCACCGGGCGCCCCGGCCGCGAGGAGGAGCGAGCCCATGGAGGCGGCCTGGCCGATGCAGAGCGTGGTGACGGGGCAGCGGATGTACTGCATGGTGTCGTAGATGGCGAGCCCCGCGGTGACGACGCCCCCGGGGCTGTTGATGTAGAGGTGGACGGGCTTGAGCGGGTTCTCGGACTCGAGGAAGAGCAGCTGCGCGACGACGAGCGAGGCCGTGTCGTCGGCGATGGGCCCGTGGATGCAGACGATGCGCTCCTTGAGCAGGCGCGAGAAGATGTCGTAGGCGCGCTCCCCGCGGGAGGTGGTCTCGATGACCATGGGGACCAGGCCGTACTCCCGGTGCGGCGAGAACCCCTCCGGCTGCTGCTGGGGCGGCGGCTGGTAGTACGGGGACGAGGAGAAGAACGCCCGCGGGGGTGCCGCCGCGACGAGCCGGCGCGGGCCGAGACCCGCGGCCCCCGGGCCCACCAGGCTCAGCGAGCTGGACCTGGAAGAGGCCCGCGGCGTGGAGGCCGGGAGCGGGGACGCCGCGGCGTGGTGCGCGAGGGCGAGAGCGGAGGAGGGCGTCATGGTCATGGCCGCGGCCGCGTCGCGCTGGGGAGGGTAACGGACGGGCGGGGCGGGGCGGGGGATCTGAGGCAGGCGGTGGCCGGTGGCGGAGGTCGTGGGCTGGGGATGGGGAGGGGACGAACGGCGGAACGGGGAAACGAGTTATAATAAGCGTGAAACGGATAGGATGAGGATGCGGTAAAGACGAGACGGGGGGATCGCGAGTTCCGGGACGGTGCGCTGCCGCTTCGTTTCGGACGGGCACGGGGGTGCTGGCTGGGAAGTCTTGGATCTTTTGGAGGTTGGTGTGGAGTGGGGGATTCCTGCGCCTTCTCGCCTTCTCGGCCTTGCCTGGGGCCTGGGCTATGCTTCTTTGCCAAGAAAGAATTTTGGCCCACATGAGTCAGGCCGCCGTAGGAGCGAGATAGTTTCGGTTGGCAACTCGGGGTTCACAGGTTTTGTTTGGGAGCTTCGCCGAATTTGGTCGGATGGGATGTTCTTTTTTTTTCATTTTCTTACTATAAATCTTGCAAAACTAAATTTAACTTATGCTGAAATGATGTGAGAGAAAACACTGTTCGTTCACTGGCTGGTGAAGTAGTGCAGACAAACAGAGCTTTTCAAAAAAAATAACCCTATTTTTATTATTTATTTGTACTTTGTGAGAAGCGAGTACAAGAATATCACATATCTTGTATCTATTATGTTTTACATTTTCTATAAAATTTAAGGGATATAATTCGTTCATTCTACGATGAATTTTGGAGTTGACAATAACATGACAATGTCCTATTAAGCCTAGCCAAATTAAAATATAACTTTGATAGATTGTTTCTCCAGTTACAAGAAGAGAAATATTTATTCATAAAATAAATATATCATAACTTATACTATCTATATGTTGCTACAAATTATCCAAAGAGTATAGACATGTACAGTATTTCATCAATGCAAAGGCATACAAATAATTTTCCTTGTGTTCTTCTCGGTTGTTTTCAAAGCATGGCTTGCTCTTGATTTTGCAGATAACACAAAATATGTAGCAAATTTAAAAATATGGCATTTTCTGACCATTTGGTAGTCATTTTCTTCTCCAAGTCCAACATTGTGTAAGGTTCACTGGGATATCAGCTCCAATGGTCTTGCCCTTATCAACTATCAACCACTAACGACACCACTTTTGCAATAGGAAATCACAGGAGTAATACTTTGGACTATCAAAATTCAATCCTCTTAATCAAGCTATCTTTATTTAGGACATCATTGTTTCCCAGTAATCATAAGATTTTGTTTTATCTGAGCAAGCGTTTTCTCTTTCAAGATCATTCTATTTAAAGGACAACAATCATCATGAGTCAACTTATTGTGCATAGATTCAACACCAGTGCTCTTATTTTTCGAATTTATTTTAGAATGTAACGATTTTTTTTAAACCCAGTATAGATGTAGAAATTGATAAAGTCACACATATTGCTAAGTCAATGACTTGAACCCGAACGAGAAGGTCCACAACAAGTAACCTAACCAACCGAGCTCTTCACACCATTATTCTTTTTTATTGGTAGCCGATCTACCTTTCACCAGCAAGACAATTATGATAACTTTGTCAATCTTGTGATTTGACAGCTCTATATTTCTGAGATTCTCATGTGAGCGGACTAGAGCATTAATTTTAGGCCTACCTTGAGCCGTAGGCCTTACTGGATTAGCCTGGGCAACAAACCTTGAGCTCAAAAAAGAAATTTTTGGTTTGAGTCTTGCTTAATATATTTAGTTTAATTATCTTCATACTAAATATTAACAGACCAGATATCTAGACGTGGATCTAGCCCTACACGGTCATGGGACAGCGGTGGGTATGTATCTTTGGCCTAGAGCTAAAGCATCTCCAAGAGTTTGTAAAAACACACTTTCAATCTAGATTTTTTTTGTCATGATTGGAAAATATTGCTCTTCAAACACTCTCAATCTGTCGACACCAGGAAAAACCGACCTAATCACGTGCATATATACACACATGTATCCATCGGCCAATCTGAAAGTAGAAGAACACGAGTAATAAGAATAAAAAGTAAGACATGGTTCCGACACAAATATATAAGAGAGAAAAATAAAAATGGTTAGGATGACTTAGAAATAGTCAAGAAGATTCTTGATGTAAAATTGACTTCTATATTTTAGTAAACTAATATTTTGAAAACCACTAGAACAACCTAACAAATATGCTTCCAATTTTTTCAGGTATTTAAAAAACTCTTCGATTTATAAATTGTCTTTTTAAAAACTATTGGAGATGCTCTAACATACTTTTCCAATCCAGCCTAGCAAAAAAAAAACTATAGCTACTTTAAGCTACAACGAACACCCTCATGCAACCTGTTTGTTTAAGTTTATCTCCTAAATTTAAAACATTTAACAGTATTTTTCTCTCATAAAGTGAATATTACTTTTAACCATAGGTTTTCATCAAACGAACATGCTCCTAGTGCAACGCTTTCGTGCGATGCTTCCTCTTGAGTCCAAGTAGCTGCTACCTGTGCCAAAAGCCTTGGGATCACTATTTCAGGTACGGTTTTGTGAATTACTGCGTTGGGCGAAGTTCAGTGAAATCGACATCCACCAACAGGGATCGACGGCGGCCGAGACGTGTCCAACTAATCTCGGGCTACTGGTTTTGTTCGGTGCGGATGAGCTGCTCGTGGCGCAGGAGCGAGCGATGTGGCACGCTACGGAGAGCCATAGTTAGCTGCACCTGCACGGCGTGCGCGCAGGTGTGAGCCCGATGCGTCCAGGAAGCCACTTCTCACTTTTCGTTCCTGCGAGCTGCTGCGGGCCTGCGGCGCTGCAGTTGCCGCGCGGGGCCGCCGGCGCCGGTAGAGGTCGCCGTCCTGGGGCTGGGGTGATCGATCTTGGGCTTCTTGCCGATGGCGTTCACAAGTCGTCAGATATTTTGCCCGTCACTCTCAGTCTCAGGTCCAGCAGCCAGAACTAGTGAGATACTGCTACTGAGATGTGAGAACAGTTTGTGAGGCACGGATTGTTGCCGCCGCTTTTTTACTTCTTCCCCGTCTGCTCAAAGCTCACAAGCCAAGCCTCGTCCATTGCTGCAGACTGAATATATCTCTGAATATATATTTGGTACATCAAAGATCCGGATACTGCTTTTGCCTAGGACTCGGGCTACCAACCTATGTGCTTATATCCTTCTTTTTTTTAAAAAAAAAACTATGGGCTTATATATGTTTATGACTTATGAACCTCCGAGGTATTCTTTCTATAAATACCATAGGTCCATGTTATCACTTATTCTGTTTTGCATGAAGACCCAACTGGTAACTTATCAATTGAAGCTCACTACTGGATTTGCCTTCTTTGCCGAGAGCCAGGAGCCCTCGGCAAAGGTCTAAAAGCCCTCGGCAAGCCTGCCACGTGGCTCTCGGCAAAGAGCTCTCGACAAAGAAGCTCTCGGCAAAGAATTCTTTGCCGAGAGCCACTTGGCAGGCTATCGGCAAAGACTTTGCCGAGGGCCAGAAACGTCCTCGGCAAAGCCCACGGCGCCGTCGATGACCGCTAATGTTGACGTCGTGTTTGCCGAGAGCCGTGCTGTCAGGCTCTCGGCAAAGACTTTTTTATTTTTTTTAAAAAAAAAGTCTTTGCCGAGAGGCTGTCTGGAAGGCTCTCGGCAAAGCCCTCCTTTGCCGAGAACCTGCCAGACTGGCTCTCGGCAAAGGAGCGCTTTGCCGAGAGCCGTCCAGACTGGCTCTCGGCAAAGACTTTTTATTTTTTTTAAAAAAAACCTTTGCCGAGAGCCTCTCTGGACAGCTCTCGGCAAAGGTGGGAATTTTTTTGTTTTTTATTTTTTCCCTGATTTTTACATGCACAGCCACATATGTATATATATATCACAATCCACATGTCTATATCACACTCCACATATATATCACATGAAACATATCGAAGTCCATAGATATCACAAATCCACATAGATATAACAAATCTAACATAAAGTCCAACATAAACACAAGTTTATAACATAAACCACAAGTCCACATGAATATCATTACTCGAAGTCGCTAGCGCCTTACCCCTAGTGCTGTGACTCTGACCCGTCGTCGCCGTGGCCTCCATCGTGTCCCGAACCCCCATCTGGCCACGCCGACCAGGGTGAGTTTAGACTCGAGTTTTTTTTTGTCTCCTTGTGATCCAATTTCTAAATACATTTCAAAATTTGGCATCAATTTGACTTTTTTTTGCTATATTTAACTAATTAATCTTGTTTCTTTAAATTTTTTCACGTAATTCAAATTTGAACTGCAGGTATATGGAATATTGGAACTCAGTGATTCAAAAAATAATAGTCAAGATATTTATTGTATGTTGAGGTTGTACCCACAACCACACATGAAATCTCAACCCTTTCGCTGACATAACATGTCGAGGAATGTGAGGGAAAAGTGTTTTTTAATTATATAAATTCCAAATGAAGTCCAAAAA
>Ga0182004_10001600_pt1 | contig 16804 bp, 20 predicted proteins | sample Sormic07211540_1_FD_120479 | JGI IMG/M metagenome (GOLD analysis project Ga0182004, IMG submission 120479) | Endophyte microbial communities from Sorghum bicolor roots, Mead, Nebraska, USA - 072115-40_1 MetaG | ecosystem: Host-associated > Plants > Roots > Unclassified | place: USA: Nebraska...
ATCACATACATCACAGAATACACCAATTCATCACACAGAGTACACAATAGGTTCACCAAATATTACACAAGGTCCATCAATAATACAAATTAGATTGTTCAACATGAAATTAAAACGACATTAAGGTAGGTAAAGCCAACTAGCATCTTTAGTTGACCATCAAAAGACCATCATCAACTAAAGTCCATAAGAAGACCTCCTTCAGATCAAGGTCAACTAGTGATGCAGGGTCCTAGGGAGCATCCATCAAAGGGAGAAGAAACCCTGTAGGTACTCCCTCTTTTATTCAGTGGTTACACATCTCATGAACATGTCCTTGTTGTACCTACTCTTGAACACCCTTGTTGCAGCATTGTACTCTTTTGTGCCCTTCACTATTCCCAGTTCCTCCACCTTCTCTACACACTTCAGTGCTTCATTTATCTTGTCATCCTTGTGCCTTTCCAGCAGGGATTGTTCTTCACCACATCTAATAAGTTTTCAGCAATGATTTCCAAACTATTCTTGTCCTTGCCATACACAATCTATAGGTGTCAACCAAACCCTGCATGATAGCACACACAGAAGAAACTGATCTTTTAGCCTTGCTTGGGCTTCTAGCTGTGTCACAAGTACTGATAGATCTTTTGCCAAGGCTACTGGTGCTTTTAGGGGTCCTAATGGAATCATTTTCTATGCGAACATCTACCTGCCCTACAGGTTCCAGGTTGACATGTTCTTCATGTGGTTCACCATCAAAGCTAGGAATGGTTGAGGTTAAACCATCCATAGCTATTTGGAAGAAAAGCTCATGCATGATTGGGAAGAAGCTTGGTAGTCTGTAGCAAAACCTCTTGCATTCTGGCCTAGTCTGCAAACATGATTGAAACACATGCATCAGTAAGGTAAATACAAAAAATGTACTTGTTACAATTGAAACCTACATATGCATATGAACATACCTTTGTGTTTTGTTCCCATCACCAGTGCTCAGCAGATAATGTTCCATCACCTGCTACTGCTACACCAGTTTGTTTGCATGCCCGTTTGTACCATGAGTACATTCTGTTAAGCTGATTCCATCTATTCCTCAGTTGATCCGGAGTGTGCCTAAGGCCAGTTTTTGCGTCATATAGTGGTGCCATGCTAAGAAACCCCCTCTTTGTCATTGATCCATTAGAGCAGAACCCTTTTTGCTTGTGACCGACAACAAGAATACAGAACTAATGTGTGTTGTCATCGTTCCAATGTGCCTTGTCCTTTAGTTGAACAATGAATTGAGCATAATCAGTTGACACAAATGCACACAGATCCAAACCATGGCAAACATAGGAAGTAGTACAACTGTAAGGTACAGATCCAATGCATGGCATACACAAATGTGCAGATCCACAACATTGCAAAGCATACAAGGCTAACTGATACACGTGAAAAGTTTTCCAAGAAGCATACTTCTTCAACTTCGTTGGCAACCACGGAGTTCGAGTCTGCAACATCAGCTACTGCGCGGTTGCACCGACCACCACCACGGCTCCTCCTGCCACAGCGTGCCAAACCTTGGCTGGCAGGGTCCTATGGAGGACCCTTGTCTACTCTAGGCATGGCAGGAGGGACGTACTGACCCCCAACAAAAGGGGGGGACCGCCGGGAAGCCGTCGTGGAATCCGCTTGGGAAGCCCGAAGACTGCAGGTACTGCTGGTAGAACGGAAGGTGGGGGAGCCCTTCGCATTGCCATGCAGATCCGGAGCCATGGAAGATCCGCCAACGTACGACGTACCATACGATGAAGATCTGGGGTAGGCGTCGTAGTTGCTGGCGTGCGGCGGCATGGAAGAACCTGAGCCCCTTGGATCTACAACACCGGAGCGGAGAGGGGAGAACCCCGACGGGCGACTCGGCTCAGCTCAGTTGGGGTCCATGGTTGCTGCGCTGAGGTCGACTGAGCAATGAGGCAAGATCCGACGAGAGGCAGCCGAGATGTGCGGTGGAGAGGGCGAGCGGGGGTGGAGCTGTGTGGAGACGAAGAGTGGATATGGCGAGTGCGCTGGAGTGCAGGGTGTGCGGTCCGTGACCGAGCAGTGGGGGAAAGGGGGGGGGGGCGCAATAATCGAAGGGCATGCAGAGTGTCCAAACGTGAACAACACTTGTTAAACTTACCCAATGTGTTTGGTTTTGGTAAACTTTACCTCCTCATATTTGGACAAGTGGCACAAAGGGACCCACTTTTACCAAGTTAAAGTTTAAAGGCTCAATCCAAACACGCCCTAAGTTGTACGGACAGGACGTGAACTTCTATATTTTAGCTGTTCTTTGGACACCATTGATTTGAACATGGATTTCCACACATTCCTAGGTCTAGGTGTAGTGTACGATTGCCAAATGTCTTTGCACCGCGTATATGAGATAACGAGTTCTTGTTTTTTGGTAACCTCGTATTTGGAAAACTTGATAAAGTACAAATCGACTGACAGTGACAGATGAAAGGAATGTCTGTATTCACGACCAGTATCCGTTTTCGAAACAGCAAGGGAGTAACCTTCAGTACACAAATTGGATAATTACAGAAGATCCTTCTTACCAGGAACTAAGGGAATACACAACTGCTTGAGCTTTGAAAAGATCCTTGATCCACACATCACAATTCGCAAGCTCAACGCAAAAGAACAAGCTGAACTCTGGCAAAATTCAATTCGCAAGCTCATCTCAACAGAACAAGCCGAACTCAGGCAAAACATAGACGAAAGTCTCCGTTGCCCAGCTGACAGAACACCTACTTAGCAACATTTTGGCGTATCGCAAATTCTGATTAGATGTTTGCAAGCTGATCTATGATCACAGAAGGAATCTTTGTTATGTACAACTTGTCAGTTCGATCAACTCACATGTATACCTTCTTTCATTTGATAATGAGAATGCTCGGTGAAAAACTAGAAGACGTTTTCCTCAACTAGATCAATTCATCTTTGGACAATCATGCAACTATTGAGATCACCAATCCTGGATCCACTCTGGGGCAGTAAGAACATCTGGATCTTCAATCGGCACAGAAGTAGATGCTGATAAGTCCTCGTTAAGAGTTTCTATACAGCTGTTGATGCGCTCAGTGATTTCTTCAGGTACTGCACAAGTCCCAGATGCTATTTGCTCCCAATCAATGCCATCAAACCAGGCGTGCTTTTTTACAGCTTCAGCACCACTGGTTCCAAGGCGTGCATTTTCGTCTACCACAAGTAGCTGTTAACATGGAATAAATGAAAATAAGTAGAGCTGCTGTAAGAAGTCCGAATAAGCTGAAAATAAATGGATAGGTGAATTACAATTTCCAGTCAGGATATTACCTTGGTTATAAGGTCAACAACTTCAGCACTGAATGACACTGGCATAACAAGGCGGCCTTTGGCAATTTTTGTAATAGGTTCCAGCTCGCTCTCCCTCCAGGACCCGAATGGCATGTCTGACTGAAGCATGAAATAGATCAAAACTCCAAGTGCCCACCTGATCATACAAAATCAAAGGGACCTGTCATAATTTCCACTCACGTCTTCCGTGTCCGAAAAAGAAAACTCGAGTATTGTACTGTCACTCTGTCAGCTCAAATTATATTATTTGTTTTTTTATTTTTGGAGTGGGTACCTCAACATTTATTTTTGTTGAGAAGGTTTCTACTGCAGTTTGCATGTTTGAGTCTGTTCTGAGAATGTCAGGTAGATGAAATATGCCAAGATTTGGACATGCAACTTGTAAAAGAAATGACAATATCTGTAGAACAAACAGTATTTCAATGTTTGCGCATCTGTAAAAAATGCTACTCATTGCATAGACAGTATTGTTCCATATATATAAAAAAAATTGTTCCATCGCAAGGAAAATGGCATTTTCATCGTTTGCATACCAAACTGGTAGGAAATACTGCACACTGCGTTGAAATTCCTAGAGCCACATTAGAAAGATCAGTGGTAACCATAACTTTGTCTTTAATAAGAACTCAGACAAATACGTGATACAGTGATGTGGAATGCTTATAGACGAAAGGGGTCAATAACCACTTACCAGTCAGCAGCAAATCCATGGCCCCTACCAAGAACAATCTCTGGTGCCAGAGAGTCAGCAATCCCACATATTGTGTAGGTCCTTTGACCTTCCAACTTCTTTGCAAACCTAAAATCTACCAGCTGCAGATGTCCTGATCTATCAAGCATAAGAATGTCTGCCGAAACACCTCTATAAATAATGGACTTCTGAAAATGCATAAATACATATCAACATGCATGTCAAGGGAAACATCTATAACACATTGCGGAATAACTCAACAAAAGAATCCGAATATATAATGTTTCATGTGCCAATTACTCAATAAAGAAAAGCAAAACAGTAATCACCTGATGAAGTTCTTCTAGAGCAACAACAACGGAGGCCGCAAAGAATTTTGCAGATGACTCATTTAGTGGTGTATGAAGTATTGAAGCCAATGAGCAACAAAGGCAACAATTCAGCACTATTCCAAGGTATGACTGATCAGCGCAAGTAGACAGAACTTCTGGCACACAAGTTGATTTGCTCAAGCTTTTCATAAGGTCCTTTTCCTCAAAGACTTGTACTTCCTTATGGAGATCTTGTACTCTCTTGATGTAAAACCTTTTTAAACTTCTGATCTTGTCTGGTCCATGGTTAAAACAGGAAACAAAATCAAAACATGATTAATTAAAACATAGGTGTGCTATGAGGGAAATTAATTATATGTTAATAAAAATCAATATAATCAGGCAGAATCCATTAACATACCAGAGCCCCTAACTTGGACGAGACCAATCTCACTGCAATCAGCAGCATATATGCACATTTTCCATTCCTGAGAAACATATATACAACTGAGTATCAGTATAAAAGAATCCCAACAAGATCTCCTAAAGCATGCTAGATGAGAAGAAAGGGGTACTAACCCCCTACCAAATCTGAGAGCTTCACCCTCCTAAAAGGAAAATCACCATCTGCAAGATTCTCCTCGGTTACCAGAGATTCTTTAATCCTGAAAATAAGCCAACCAAGATAAGTTTGATGATTGACAAGCATCTGGTGGTTACCAACACAAAAAAAAGATGTTTCAGACATATTACTTGGAATCAACTTGTGGAAGTTTAGGCAAAGGCCCAACAATTGAATCAAATTTCTCCTTCGTGATAGTAGAACAAGTAACATCACCAACAGCAATAGCAGTGAAAGCAATAGTCTCACCAATGAGAGACCACTCTCCGAAGTGCCCTCCCTCATCTATCTCAACCACATAATTACCATTTTCCCGACTACTTTGTGCCTGCTTTGTTTGAGCACTGATGAGATCCCAGGTATCTGAAGTCATTTCACCAGTAGCCAAGAAAAGTCTCACGCGACCTCTTTGAATAACATATAGCGAAGAGACGTCATCATTCTGAAAAATGGTAGAGATGAGTGAAAACTTGTTATTAGCAGGCTGATAACAAAAAAAAGGCATGCATATGAAAAAGGAGATATCAAGCAACTGTTTTCGAACTCCAAGTACCTTATCTACTATTTTTTGCCCATCTGCAAAAGATACTTCAACAAGTGACTCGGCAAGTTGACTTAGTTGAAGCACTGTAAATCTTGTAAACAGCTCTACAGATCGGAGCAACTTCAATGATGGTATGTTCGAAAATTCTGACATCAAAATGCCCCGGAAGTCCTCCCGCTTTAGAGCCCATAATGTTCCACTGGTCACAGCACGAACTGAAGCCTGAAGTGGCTTATTATGCCTGTTATGCCAAGTGTAAATGATGGTTAAATGAATCAAACAGTGAGTGGCATGTTTATCCATCTGAACTTAATCAATTTATTCCATTATATCAAGTCATGGCATGATAGGTTTCAGAACTCAGATTCTAGACAAACAATAGTATCAGAGTCAAATAAGAGTTTTTATGAGGGAAGCTTGCAATATTTAGACACTATGTTAATGTTGTGAACTCCAGAGGAACACACATAATTATTTCCCAAATTTCTACAGATGCTGTGGTCTCTTCAGTGAAATGCACCGTCCACTGATGGTTGCAGCATGAAATGTGGCTGTCGGCGCATCCTTGCCACTAGAGGCATGTCCTGGATAGCCAGGGTTCATAGCCTTTTCTCTACCCTGTGCATGGGGAGCTTCTACCTTTCCATCGATGCCTCAGGGAAGGTCTTATCCCCAGGGGTCGGATATTTTCTTTTTTGGAATATTTATTTCTTGATTTTTGGTATGGTGAATGCAGAAAGCAGGGCTGATCCCCTCATAAGTTTATACGAGGAAATAATGCAAATGCCTGATTTATACTGTGTACTTTTTTTAAAAAAAAAAAGATAAACAGTAATGAACAAGCGTAACAAATACAAATCTCACATCAGTGCTAGCTCCCCAAAGGAAGATAACTTGTCAGATGTATATCGATGCAGAACCTTGGTTATTTCCTTTCCATTTTCTTCCTGTTCCATGTAAATCAGCTTAGTCTTTGACATTTGTGCAGTAAAGATAAGCAAAAAGATGGATTTCATGAACTCTTGGCTTTGTTAAAACACATGATCAGAATAAGTTTGAAATGCATTCAATGTAAGGCAGTGACCAAAGCTCTGATGCTTTCCCTTTGAGTGTGTTTCGCACATCAACTATAGACAAACAACTTTGTATAACCTCAATACCACATGACTCTTTGAATCGATGGATACATGAGAAAGTTACTAAATCCATTTCAACCATAAAGGTGCTCCTCTTTTAGTGCTGCTTATCTTAGATAAGATCTGTCTGCACAAGAACCTGTGGTTCAACCTATTGGTCTCTAATTCCTAACAGCTGAGTTTTAATAGCATGAAAACTCAATCCGAAATCAAATGTACACGTGGCATATATTTGATTTGAAATATATACCTGAATAGCCAGAACTTCATACTCACCACTACCAACTACATAGAAGCAGTCACCTTCACCGCCCTGCGTCACACAATATCCTTTCAAAACTTATCAATTTATAAGCAACCAAAAAAAGCAATCACATTTGAGCTCACAAACATAGAAAGAAGATAACCTGTTGTACTACTATATCCCCAGGTTTCACCTCAACTCGTTGCATACAATCAAGTAGAACATGACATTGTGAGTCAGTAAGCTTCCTAAACAGGAAATGATCATGTAGTACCCGCTCAATATGTGCCTTCATATCAAGTTGTTTAGGTTTTTCAGTTATAAGACATCAAGAAACTTCTGAAGTAAAGAGAAAGTTCAGTAGTGACAAAATTGGTAGACCTTACTTGCTCTTCCCATGTCTTCCTATGCGATGGAGATGGAGGGACCCATAACTGACCATTCTCCAGAGAACTTTCAAGAGCCCTCAATCGTGCCCGTGATAAATCATGCCTCGAGCGCTGATTATTGGTGTTGGAACTTACTATTAGTGGTGATTCAGAGCCTGCCAGTCCTACTACTTGCTGTGAAGGTTGTAAAGTCACCTTCGTAACAGTCTGGGTAGATTCCTTCAAGTAAGACAGTGAGAGTAGACATGTGAGGTTTCTTCAGGGAATTTGATTAATTGATATCGAAACAATGCAAAAGAAAAAAATAATTCCATACATCAGTTAACCCATTAATATGCACAACTATGATTGTAATGTCATCTGTACGAGTTTCATACTGTAGCCAAAGACGATAGGACTCTGCAACAATTTCTGCACATGCATCTCGAGGATCCTTGTATTTAGAAATCTGCAATTCACCATATTAGAGTAGAAACCTCACAATAAAATACTGACTTAACACTCATTAGAATTGAATCCTTGAGTTAACCCATTAATCTGCAAATTCACTTTAGTCCTTATGTAATTTAACACTTTATTATTGATTTCTTTAGGGTGAAAAGATTTAATTCTTTACTTTAAACCAATAACAGTATACTTTACTGAAACTCCTAAAATGTGGGATACAGACAATTCCATAGAAAAGCAAGACATTTCCTAGATGCTGACTAGTAACTTCATGCTAGAAACTATTCTAATTGAATAGGAAGGATTTCATATCTAATGTAACTTTATGCTCTGTGACTGCAGCGTATCACTTGGGATATAGAGTGTGCCTAGTCACCCAAATTGTGAATTATGCAAACAATGATATTGTTAAGGTGATGGATATAACTTACCATGTCTACAACTGTTTGACTGGAAAGGAACTCAAAAACGCCATCACTAGCAAGAACGAAAAATGGATTGTTGGAATTGAGATCCAGGACAAAAATCTCAGGATCTGCGATGACACCAATTGACTCAGCAACAGAATCTCCAATGCTACGTGTAAAAGCAGTTCCTGGGTACATGCCGTTTTGCACCCATAACCTTGGAGGATCGCCATCATCACTTTCTTCAGTACCCCAACACTGCACATCTGGGTTCTTTAGGCCCTCTATTTGGTCCAACGTTAGAACCCTAGCACCACATTCCTTGACCCTTTCAAGCTCATCAAATCGGTACGGGGTTTGATCTATGGAGAGGTCAACAGCGACAATATCATCCCCTCGTTTTTCGGCAATAACGGCACGTGAATCACCAGTATTTGCAACATAAATAGTTTTACCCCTGACCAATATAGTGACTGCAGTAGTACCACTCATTGAGTCATCCAAATTGTCAGCATGCAGCTGTGAATTCGTTGTGATGAAAGCAGAATGAAGAGCCAGCACAGCATCTGTACGAAACCGGTTATCTCTGAGCAGGTTCTCACATAATCTTCGCTTCACAAATTGTGAACATTGAGCTCCATATTCCCCATGGCCATCAAACACACCAAAGAAGTGGTCATCAGGACTTGGTCCAAATGGGGTATGTATGCAGTAGCTATCTTGATTTGCCTTGTCCAGTGATTCTGGGTAGTAACCTCTTTGAGACAGGAAGGAGTATGTCATGTCATAGTTACCCAAAGGGACCTGAATCTTGCGTGATCCATCAGGAGGAAGAAACTGTGAAGAGACCCTGGATAGTCGGCTGATGCCAACAGTTGATTCCCTAGTAGCATTCATATGGTTAAAAGCATCATCATCTTCCCCGAGGTCATCAGAAGAATCATCTGAATCAGTATAATCTGCCTTCCCTCTCCCACGACTTGACTTTCCCCTTGATTCTCTCGGGGAGTCAGGTGCTTGCCCCAGGCACCCATTTGAGCACAAAGAGCACTTCAATTGTGAACAACACTTGGAAGCTGAACAGCCCATGAATCAGATGTAAAAGCAGCTTTCCTCAGACCACAATATCATGAGGCAACATCAGCCATAAAAATCCTCCACTGTATAATGAATCGTCCAAGGGCATGAACCAAGAGCCCCGGCACTTGTTTTGGTTGAATATCAGAACACTATCTTTGATAGTTCAACCATAAAAAAGGATGGAGTTGACTGGAATCCGTCTAATGCCAACCTAAAATAAAACAAAACTCCTACCTTGTCAACTATGACCGGACGAAGTCCGTCAGAACTAAAATTAACATACATATGCCGATATGTGGGGAGTATGCCTAGGCCCCTGAGAGAACTTATGCAAACCAGTTATTGAGACAAGATATGTAGAACATATGCATATTGAACACAGGAAGCTTTCTGTCATGCAACAAACTTAGTTGACATCTTAATAAGCATAATTCTTGTAGCTCTGAATTATATGAACAAGAATGCTACACAAAAGCAAAAGGATGATCATTGCTACACCTACAACAGTAAAACCATTTTTTTTTCATATAGTTCTGCTAAGATTTGGACAAACGGAAAAGGGCACTGTAGTTCACTGTTGTGTAAGATCTTTGCACAGCTGCGTACAAGCCAGAAATGTCGATCAATCACTACCAAAAGAGGAAGAAGTAAATGTTCAACGGCATGAGCCTGGAATGTAAAAACAAAAGAAAAATCTGGCATGGAACATCCCAATTTCTATATTCCTGACAGCTCTGTACTTAAGTTCAAGAATCGTATAAAAGACGAAGAAGGGAGCAAAATAAAAGGGAGTATCAGCCAAGTAACTTACGGCAGCAGAGATTGACAAAGGAGTAGCAGAGCACCAGCAGCAGCATATGCGGGTGCCAGCGGCGGCAGCCTGGGAGAAGAATGGATAGAAACGGAGGAACAAGTGGGGGAATTTATGAGGTCGGTAGACCAAGCAAAGCAAGCAGTGGCGGAGAAAGAGAAAGGGAGATGAAGAGAGGAGGAGGTGGGTGGTGGCAGCAGAGTAGCCGCTAGCTAGGCTGCAAGGTGAGGGGACGGAATCGGTGATGAGCATTAATACAGAGGAAAGCGAGCGAAGCAAAGACGCAAGCGTGGTGACGCTGATGCCAATTGCCAACCCTTCGCTCCTCTTGGGTACGGTCCTGTTTTTCTAAACTTAGAGTGTTTGCTACGGCTATACAAATTCTGCTCCACAAACTCCGCTATGGAACAGCTTTACAAAAAATCAGAGTTTGTAGAGTACCTCTTTAGGTGGTCTTATAACTTCACCTTTTTTTTCTCGAACTGAGTGCATAGAGCTTAAATCGTTTAGCTAAAAAACGTGGAGTGGAGCTTAAAAAAAACATAGAGCAGAGCAGTCTCAAACACCCCCTTAGGCTTTTCAATTCGCGAAATTTTTTGGCTTTAGACACTGTAGTACTTTTGTTTGTATTCAACAATTATTATTTAATTATAGACTAACTAGGCTCAAAAGATTCGTCTCGCAAATTATAAGTAAATTACGTAATTAGTTTTTTCTCGTATATATTTAATGCTCTATGCATGCGTCCAAAGATTCGATGTAATGGAAAATCTTGAAAATTTTTGGAACTAAACAAAACCTTAGGTGTATGGCACAACAGGAAAAGCTCAAAAGTGGAGCGGAGGAGGGTAAAATGATCTTTGGATAGCCCGAGAATAAATAGTATAATTTAAATTTTCTTGCTTTTTTAATAATAGATAAACATCCGGTTTCGTCTACATAGGGTAGAATCATACGTAGTACAAACTACTTGGACCTAAGGTCTAAGCCCAAACACTTCAAGACTTTTAAATTAAAAGATATCCGTGTAACTAATAAAGACCAATCCAACAAGTAGATAACCATCCAAATGATGCAAAGAAATGCAACTCAGCCTCCTCTAGTAGAGGCTAAGCCCCTCTTGGCATTTGTAATTGTGCTTATTGCTAGAGCCAATGCGTTTCCTGAATAGTACCTGTAAGAATGTTTTTAATCGTCAAACACTATTTCATTTCTTGTAACCCAAATAATCCAGCACAATCAGTAAGAGTAGACTATGTTTGTCCCCTCAATTTACACCAACAATTAAATAAATCATATATGTTAATTGGTCTTGGAATACCAAACAATAAATGAACAACTCTCCACAAGAAATTAGCATATACACAATCGAAAATAGGTGTTGAATAGATTCAAGTCTTTGACAGAACGAACAACTTTTTCTCCATTCCAATTCTATCTAACCAAATTATCTTTAGTTAAAACTACACCTCTTTTTAAATACGTACCACATAAAGATCTTGATCTTAATTGGCGTCTTTGCACGCCAAAATTCTTGTGAAAGTCTCACACCATTATTAACTAGAGCAGCATTCATGTTGAATGTAGACACCAACTAAAAACATCTGGGCTATCTTGAAGATTCAAGTCTGTTAAAGAAGACACAAATATGTTCCAATTCCTCAAGTTTTGCCCCCACCAAACCTCTCCTAAATGAGATATTGAGAGGCATTGTCGGAAGAATATTAGCTATAGTGTCTTGCTTCCTACGAACTATATTAAACAAAGAAGGGTACTTAAGTTTTAGTGGCTGGTTGCCTAACCATTTTTCTTCCCAAAATCTTATTTGAGAGCCATTCCCTACTTTGAAAGATCCAAGGTTTAAAAATTGGTCATTCACATTCGTGAGCCCTTTCGAAAAGTGCGAGTCAGTAGTTTTTTTTGCTACCTCGCCTAAAGTTTTGTTTCTTCAAGTATTTGTTCCTACATAGTGATTGCCAAAATCTCATCCTCATTATATAGCTTAAACAACCATTTGTTGTGTAGGCATTTATTTTGTAAATCCAAGTTTTGTATACCTAGGCCCCTTGTTGTTTAGGTTGACATATAATATATCATCTGAGATGTCTATATTTTTTTCTTGTGTTGATCATTTTGCGAAAAAATCTTGATCAATAATAATTCAACTTTTTGGACACTCCTTTTGGTAGTTAAAAAAGACATCACAAACATCGGTAAACTCGAAAGCATCAAATTTATAAGCACTTGACGACCTTCTACTGTCAACAACTTTACCTTCCATGCACTCAATTTCTTCTCAAATCTCTCTTCTATGACCTTCCAATCTCTATTGGACAGTTTTCTAAAGTGCATAGGGATGCCCAAGTATCTGAAGGGGAAATCACCAGTCTTGCAACCAAACAGGTGTAAATAAGCCACTTCTTATTCTTTTGCTTTACCAAAGCAAAGATTTTACTTTTGTGAAAATTTAAATTTTTAATCCTGATAATTTTTCAAAAACACAAATTAAGAACTTCATGTTTATTGCTTTTGCAATATCACGACTCATGAAAATGACTGTATTATCCGCATATTGTAGTATTGACAATCCATTTTCTATCAAATGTGGAATCACCCCTTGAACCGGACCATCATCTTTAGCCCTGGCAATGAGTAAAGCCAGCATGTCTACCACTATATTAATTAAACAGTAAGGGAGCCAGTGGATCATCTTGCCGTAAGCCCTTCCTTGTTTGGAAGTATGCACCTTGTTGGCTATTTACTTTAATGCCTACATTACCCCCTTGTGTAAAGTGTTGGATCCATTTACACCAAGTCTCGGAGAAACCTTTCATTCTAAGTGTTTGCTGAAGGAAATCCCATTTTACTTTATTGTATGTTTTTTCAAAATCAATCTTGAAAATAATACCATCTTGTTTTTTTGGAGTGTAAATCATGAATTGTCTCATGTAAAATGACTGCTCCCTGCATATTCAATAGGGTCAATTTGTTTTGCCGGTCAAAACACTATAGAGAGTGTGATCGGGTTTAGGATAGATAGCCGTATTGTGAAGAGAGAAAAATCATGGTAAAAGTGGTTATCACATAATTTCATTAATGCATATACATTAGGGCCTAGTGTGGACTAACTTAACCCTTGAAAATGCTTTGGAAAATACTAACACACATACACAAGTGGTGGAACACACTGATGTTAGCATATGGAAGCAAGGGTGTTAAATTTGCGCTTAAGAGAGGAAGAAAGGGCAAACCCTAGTTTGGCTAAGCACTGGACCATGGCTTACGGGTCCAGTAGCAAACCCTAATAATGTAGAGATGCTGTGGAGGCGTCGGACCTAGTGGACGTGAACGCTGGACCATGGTTGGGCACAACTATACAACAGGTGAGCGTCAGACTCAAGCAAGAGGGGCGTCGACCCATGGCCTCTAGGTCCAATGGTTCGCAAATAATTATGCCCAAGATATAGAGGAGCCAAAACACATCAAACTCAGTGGAAGTCCGGAGGGTATGGCCGGACTAGGTCTGAAACCATTTAGGGCTTTCTAGACCTCTCTAGATAGTGTCGGACCCTAGAGGTGCTTGGTCCGGCTAGTGCCCAATGTGGGTCCAGAGCCCTAGTCCAGAGTGTGTGTAGTTAGCCGTTGTTAGCGCCAACGGTCAAGTGGACATGTGTTGTGATAACATTCAGAGCGAGGAGGCATTGGACCCGTGGAGCATGGTCCGGAGGCCCCGAGCATCCAGGTCCGGAGCTTGGTCTGGCGGCTGTTTGTGGAGGTAACGGCTAGTAGAGTCTTGGGGCTCTATAAATAGTTGTTGGCCAGCTTTGACTCTCTCTCTTAGACATTTTTACATGTGATAGCATCCTTTGAGCTGAACCAAACCTCTCCCACTCACCTCCTTGCTTGATTGTGCATTCCAAGTGAGTTAGGAATGATCTAAAGTTCATTTGCTTGAGTGATTGAATCTAGTGGCACTTGGAGATCATTATTGTAGTAATTTTCTTACTACTCTTGGTGGTTGCAGCCGTCTAGACAGCTTGGAGCAATATTAATGGAGGAGTGTTGGCATGAGTTGGCGATTGTTCGTGGCCATACCTGGTGTGATTTGTGAGGGTGTCTTGTGTTTATTCCTAACAGAACACCAAAAGCAACTCTGCTTGCTCGTGGCTTGTGCAGATCTTAGACTATCTCCAACAGAGCTAACCCAAACATGAAACCTATTTCACCATTTGGGGCACGCACAGTGAAGAATCGAACGACGCAAAACTAACAAACTCCAACAGCGAAGGCAAAAACAGAGGCCCCTGCCCCTCCCCACCGAGCTCCGTCGCAAGCTCCCCACGGAGCGTCGGCCTGCCCCCTCCCTGCCGAGCTCCACCACGAGCTTCCCACCGAGCGTCGGCCCGCTCCCTCCTCGTCGAGCTCCACGCCAAGCTCCCGCCCCCTCGAGCGCCGGTCTGCACCCTCCCCGTCAAGCTCCGCCGCGGACCTCCCCTCGCGAGCGCCGGCCTGCCCCCTCCCTGTCGAGCTCCACCGCCGAGCACCGAGCTCCACGTCGGCCCGCTCCTCCCCACCGAGCACCGAGCTCCACGCCGGCCCGCTCCTCCCCGCCGAGCGCCGAGGCACCTGCCAGAGCTCCGCGCACTCTTGCTGCCGAAGTGGAGGTGGGAGAAGAGGAAGGAGAGGGAAGAGAACCTAGCTCCAGAGATTTGCGTCGTGCACAGAGGTGACGCATATTTGCGTTCTGCTTCGTCTCGTACGCAAAATGGGTGTTGTCTCTGCGTCCTCTGTTGGAGCGTGATTTTAGGACGCAAAACCTGGTAGGTGACGGATTTTGCGTTTGGGTAGGCCTTTGCGTCCTCTGTTGGAGATAGTCTTATAGCGTTCTTGTGTGTAGGGCTAGGCGTACAATACCTATTAGCATGTGAGCCACCTAGTCAGTGTTTCGTCATGAGGATATAGAAATTATAGCAACTAGCATATTTGGTAGGTGGCTTGCCTATTTAATAGAGTTAGAGTAAAATTACTTATCGCCTTTTAGTTGTGTAACCATTTGCTATGTTGTATAGAATTTTTAATTAGGCTATTTACTCTCCTTCTATCTATTTAGGACTTTTCACCCGTGTCCTTTTTGAATTTCCCTCACGCCAAGACCTCTTAAAACTAACCTCTGGTGCTTTACCTCTCCGGTGGCACCAGAAGTTAGGGTTTTCTTGGCTGATTTGAATTCCGGTGATCACCGAAACCTTACAGGTCGCCACCCGAGAGCTCCACGTCATAGAAAAGTCCGGTGACCACCCACCAGAGAGCCCTATGCAATTTGAATTTTCATGCGCTACACAGGAACACACCATGCGTACAACTGAGGATTGCATTCTCCGGTGTTTTGTAGCTAGGGCCACCGGATAAATTCAGTAGCAAACCCTACCTACAGGGCACAAAGCCTTTTTTCCAGGCCTTGTTTAGTTCCAAATTTTTTTCAAGATTCTCCATTACATTGAATCTTTAGAAGCATGCATGGAGTATTAAATGCATAATTAGTCTACAATTAGACAATAATTATCAAATATAAACGAAAATGCTACAGTAGCCGGACCCAAATTGCACAGATGAAATAGTTATTACTTCCATGATCCATTTTTCATAGATTTGTTGTAAGAAGAGAATAGTTGAAAGTAGGGATATAATTAGATCAGATATAGACAAATATAACTGATATCATATTTTCCTTTGATTTTAATGTCAGCCACGGATACCTGTCAAATACAGATACGAACACAGGTTGTCTCAACTGCGAACACAAATCACTACCGGAACCCGTATCTTTGCCGAGTGTTAAATACTTTGTCGAGTGTTTATTTTCGGGCACTCGGCAAAGAAGCTCTTTGCCGAGTGTCAAAGAAAAACACTCGGCAAAGACTTCTTTACCGAGTGTCAAAAAAAACACTCGGCAAAGACCTTCTTTGCCGAGTGTTTTTTTTACACTCGGCAAAGAAGACTCTTTGCCGAGTGTATTCTTTTGATACTCGGCAAAGAGCTTCTTTGCCGAGTGTCAAAAAATAAACACTCGGCAAAAAAAATTTTAAATCGAATTTTGAAGCTCTAAACGAATTTAAATCAAAAAGTTTTTAACTACAAAGTTGTATAACTTCTCAAGATCTACAACATTTATTTTGATCATTTCTTCATTTGACAAAGCAAAAATAAATTTATTTACAAATTTTATATCTCTCTCTTATAGTTTATGAAATTACAAGAGAGATATATAAGATTTTAGAAAAATATTAGAATCACCATGTCGGATAAATATATGACAAAATAATCAAAATAAACTCTGTAGATCTTGAGAAGTTATGAAATTTTGTATTTGACAACTTTTTCATTTGAGTTCATCTTGTCATGCAAAACCGCGTTTTTAATTGAAAATTTTAAATTTTGAATTTTTAAACAACCTCGGATGGAAAAGATCTCTAAATAAACTTTGTAGATCTCAAAAAGTTATGAAACTTTATAGTTGACAACCTTTTGTTTTGGAATCATCTTATCATGCAAAAACTACGTTTGAATTTCTTAAATTTAAAATTTAAAATTTGTAAACGACCTCGGATGGAGAAACTCCCTAAATAAAAATTGTATATCCTAAAAAGTTATGAAACTTTGTAGTTGACAACTTTTTGATTTGAAATCATTTAGGACCTTAAATAATCATTTTACATATAATTTGGTATAATATTTGAGGAAATGCAATATAAGCACAAGTCATAGTGTGGTGCAGTGGTTAAG
>Ga0182004_10001601_pt1 | contig 16804 bp, 12 predicted proteins | sample Sormic07211540_1_FD_120479 | JGI IMG/M metagenome (GOLD analysis project Ga0182004, IMG submission 120479) | Endophyte microbial communities from Sorghum bicolor roots, Mead, Nebraska, USA - 072115-40_1 MetaG | ecosystem: Host-associated > Plants > Roots > Unclassified | place: USA: Nebraska...
ACGATTTGTTAGCGGGTTAGGATCGAGTTTGACCTAAATACTATATGATTCACATGATTACAGGAAAAAAAATTTTAAAAAAAACTCGTATTTTTGGTTTTCGTGAAAATCTGGGATGTTACACACTGACCGACTCGATCTACCGGTAATAGCACAATTACCAGCGCTCGATCTCGATGCACGATCGATCGGGACTGATCAGTAGAGCCTGTAGTGGCGGTAGGACTTGAGCATGGCGCCGCAGAAGGTGCAGATGATGGCGCGCCAGGTGCGGCGGTGCACGGTGAGCAGGTAGCAGACCCTGGTGGCGGTCTCCATGTCCGCCACGCTAGCGCACCCGCCGCAGCGCGAGCAGATCCCCGCCGCCGGCTTGCTGCTCCGCACCTTCCGCCGCTGGTCCACCAGGAAGCAGAAGAACACCATCGCTCGCCCGCTCGCTCCTCCTGGCTGCTGGCTCCCTCGGCCCGCTAGCTGGATCGCGCACTCTCCAATCCAACAACCACTGTTCTTCTTGCGTGTGCGCGGCGCGCGCTTGTATGTATATATAGAGCGGCAGCCGGCAGGTGGCAATAATGCGGGGCGCGACCGCGCGAGGCTTGCAAGCAACGGGTAATGGAGGCTGGCTGGCGAGAGTGAGGTCAGCAATGGCCGGCGAGCAGCAGCCAGCAGGCGGCAGTTCTACGTGCGGCGGCGGGGGCGAAGGAAGGAGGATGGTAGGGGATTTAAGGCGAGGCATATGGACCGCATTGATGGCGGGCAGGAGGGTGGGGGTGGGGCGGGGGTGGTAGAGGGGTAGGCGTGGGGTAGGGAAGGAGGCGTTAATGGCCTGCCGTGCCGAGTGCCGGCCGACCATGGCGCGTAGTACAACAACGCTTCTTCACTGGCCTTCTTTACTTCTCCAAATATTTTATAAAATATTTTAATTTTCTATCACATCAAATCTTACAATACATTTATAAAACATTAAATATAAGTAAAAAGGATAACTAATTACATAATTTATATATAGTTTGCGAGACGAATCTTTTAAATCTAGTTAGCCTATAATTAGACAATATTTGTCAAATACAAATCAAAGTGTTGTTCACATTTTACAAGTAAACAAGGCTGGTCAGTGGTCACCAGTGACCAGTCTCCGTATGTGGAGTAGTTTTCCAGCGAAGAACAAGACTCTCACCGCTGAAGGAGGGGTCTTGCAAATTTTTTTTCTGGAATTTATCCGGGAAGAAATTGAGATTTACACCAATTTTACGTGAAACATTTGTACTATTTATATGCGCGAGATTTACACCAAATTTACGTGAACATGGAGGAACATGCATGATGTGCTCGCTCGCGAGAAGGATATATGCTGTGCTGCAGCCGGACTAGCCGGGTGCTGGGATCTTCCACTGTCAAGGCCTTTAATTTAATGGCCATCCTAATCCCGCCTCCATTTCGCACAACCGTCGCACGGACCATATGCAGTACGCGGAAGTAGGGAAAGCCAAAGACTTCCTTGCGAAGCAAGCGACGCGAGAGTCAGGGAGATCGATTTAACTGATGCCGATTACAGTTGGTACGTACCCGTTCTCGTACAAAATGTGACGGAGGTGCCGCCTAATTAATCCCCCCAACGAAACGTGAGTTAAGTGTGCTTTTTTTTAGTCTACACCTAGAATTCTAGTAGAAAAAGTGAGCCTTTATAGTCTTCTCAACAGCTTTAGATAGTGTTCTGTTGGATGGTAAAGTAGAGCACCACCCTAGAAGACCAAATATTCTGCCCCTCGATAGGTAATTTCAGCCTATACTGCGTTGTGGGGCTTTATCCTACTATCTCTGTCATGACCAACAAGGCCATCCACAATATGCTAGTGCAGCTCGAAAATTTTGTAGATCCAAATACAGTAGATGAAGCACCAGCTAGTAAAGCCACAATATGCAAAAGTAGATAGAACCAGTGCTAGTTATTAGGAGAGACCTATAAACAAATAAACTATCTATTGTCGTCTCCAACATCCGTTCAATTTTCACGGTAGCAACAATACTTTTTTGATCAATTGGAAGCGAAGCAAAAGCGTTCACCGCTCCACCTTTTCTTAGAGTCGGTCAGAGTTGAAACCACCACCCCTACAATGGGCTGGAGTGGTGCCAATTTTTCTCAATCCTTTTGTGGCTGCACTTAAGACACACATTGTGGAAGACCTAAGGTCAGTCTCAGTGGTAATTTTATGAGAGTTTCATTCAAATTTAATATTTAATAGTCTGCCGATCATATATGCATTTTTTATGACATGATGATGGTGCTTAATGAAGAAACAGAAGAATTGAGTTTCATGAAGATAATACCCTCTTGACATGATTACCAACTCTCTATAAGTCACAAAATTAAATGTCTATGAAATTGTAGATAAAACTTTACATTGAGAGTGAGTGCGTCATCCAAGTTTTATTTTATTCTACACATGACAGTCTTAGAAATAATGTAATGAAACCCTTCACTGAGATTGACCTAAGACAGTTTATATATAAGCCATAAGCATAAACAAATAGGTCCTTTTTGTGCTAGAGTACTAGCCTTGTTTAGTTCCAAAAAAAATTGCTAAAAATTTTCAGGTTTTCCGTCACATCGAATTTTGCGGCGCATGCATAAAGCATCAAATATAGATAAAAATAATAACTAATTACACAGTTTGCATGTAGTTTGGGAGAGAAATCTTTTGAGCCTAATTAGTCCATGAATAGACAATATTTGTTATTTTTACTAATCACAACATGTAATAATTATTATAAATTAGAAACATTGTGATTAATTCACGAACATCATCACTGATAATAATAGTTAGACCATTCCATATACCATCAGCATCAAACGGGGGAGAATCTTCATTGAAATTAACAATCATGTCATTACAAATTCATTCTATTACCATGCATTGGAACATTCATAAAGATGTGGTAGAAAGAGGAAAATGTGAATGAGAAAAACAAGGGTGGATCGTCCATGACTGAGGATAGGTAGATGGACACTCTGTACTCAATAATACTACACGTACTAGATCCTGCGTCCCATGAGAAATTGGAAATGTTGCCCAACACGACACGAATCGGCCGGTGCCTGGTCGCGCGTGATGTGTCACGCCGGCAATTGATTGCAAGTTCGCAACACGTAGCCATCCCACCTTAATACGGCCATCATAAGCAGACAAAACCCTTAAATAAAAATAAAAATAAAAATAATGGACCGACCGATCGATCGATGGATCCGTGGTTGGATCGAGTGGCCCAGGCTTTCTCAGACCCGCTCGATCGTTCGTTCATTCCCTCGACCAGAAGGAATGTACCTATCCACGGCCGTCACGTCTTAGTCGTGCCATCACGCGCTCGTATAGTGTACTAAGATCATACACAGTGAGGCCCGCCATTAATGTACGAGTGTTACCTCTACTAGTTCTCACACACAAACTCGCTCGCTACCATGACCGTGTGTGTGTGTTTAAGCTTCCCAAATCCCAAGTACTGTAAGACCTTGTTTAGCTGTATCTAAAATCTAAAAACTTTTCAAAAATCTTGATTACATCAAATCTTGCAGCACATCCATTGAATTGGGTATTAAATATAGATAAAAATATTTTTCTATACTTATAAAAAAAATTGTTTAGGACAACAACATAGTTTACAAAGCTTAACTTTGACGTAAAAATATTTATCAAAAAGTGATATATGTATATTTTTATAAAAATATTTTTCAAAACAAATATATTCATATGATTTTTACATTTTTCAAATTCAACAACGTAAAAGTTATTCATGATTTATATTTTCAATGTTTGATTTAAACCTTATCTAAAACAATTTCTTTTATGAGTACGGAGAAAGTAACTAATTATATAGTTTGCTTATAAAACGTGAGACAAACTTTTTAAGCTTAGTTAATTTATAATTATACAATAATTATTAAATATAAACAAAACTATAACAGCCGATCAAGATGCAGGGTGCCCGCTCGACAAGCCTTCCATTTTGTCTTTTTGTCGTGCCGTGATTTTGGTAGAAGACAGCACAAGTCCTAGGCTGCTAGCACAAGTCATGTGTCGCGCAAGGTCGCCGCGCCGTACCTCCATACGTGCATCAGTAGTTTGTGGTGCGTGCCAACGGTGCCACGGGAGTACGTACGAATGGATGATGCCAGGATGGACGAGCATATACGTGCCTGTATGGCTGGATGGGTACGGTGGTGATGACCCCGGCGTCGACAGCCTAGCTAGCGGCGGTGGGGCGGTGGCGGGACGCTTCGGCATGAGTTGTTCTTCACCAGCGCGCTGCCCCTCATCTCTTCCCCGCCGCTCTCCTCAACCCTAGCATCGCCATGGATGCGGGTGCTCCAGACGACGACCATATTCTAGACGAGGCTGTGTTTAGGCACCACGGCTTCCCCAACACCAACCGTCCTTCCTGGCTTCCTTAGCAACGGCCGCACCCAGAGTTGGCCTCTCCCGTCCTCCTCAAGTTGGGGCATCGTCAGCCTTGCACGGTGCGCCGCCGCCGCCCGCAGGGTACAACGCGCCGCTGCTGCTGCCCGTAGGGCACGACGCGACACCGCCGCAGGCCCCGTACGGCCCGTCGCCACAACCGGCCTCCTACGGCTCCTGGCTAGTGGTCCCTGGTGATCATGGCTAGAGTTCTACTGTCGAATCCGGCTAGTGGCCATGCACTGGAGCGACAGCACAAGCCCCTGGCGGTCAGGGCATCGGCAGGCAAGCTAGTGCTGTTCAGGGAGCTGACGGTCAGAGAACCAGAGGATAAGGTGCCGCCAGAAGGAAACGTCCACCAACAACAAAGAAGAAGGATGAGCAGGTATTCATTTTTTGTTTCGATTGGTACTTGTTGATTGCACACTTTGTGATTATGTACTGTTAATAGGTAATTGTTGATTGTATATTGTACAATTGTAGATTGCTAATTGCCGATAATTGATTGTACAATTGCTGCGTAGAGAAAATAGAATTCCTTATTCCTGTCACACTATTTTCAATGCTTGAATATATTATTGTAACACATGGTCGGGGTGATCAAATGGAATTGAACAATTCAAATGTCATAATTGCTTGTGAGTTGATTGAACAAGTTAGAATAACTTTCGCGATGACCTGGCCACCGCTCTCACTCTTTCCCCGCGCCAAAGAGACCCCGACGCGAATGGCTTCTGTTCCGCTGCTTGCCTGGCTGCCTCCCTCTCACCCCTTTGCTGTTTGTCCTCACGATCGCTTCGAGCCATTGGATCAGATTTGAACGCATTCGCAAGTCACCGAATCTGCGTCCGGCGCGTATTCAATGCGACGGCCTCGCACGGTTACGATTACGACACGGCGTCATTGCGCGACACGAGTCCCGCTCGCCCCACGTCGTTCCGCGCCGCGCGGGCTCGCTCGTTCGTCGTTCCGTGGCGGCTGAGGCCTGACGGCAGCGGCGGCGGAGTGGAGCAGGCAGCGGCGTCGAGACTCCAGACATGGCACATAGAGAGGTGAGTCCAGCAGCGTTCCTCCTCTTACGAGCTGGCACGTCTTGCGCGTTTGGTTCCGTGCTTCTCGTTGTCATGCGAAACCCACGACACCCACAGGGTGTTCGATCAAATGCCTAGTATGAGCTTTTACTCCACGGCGATCAATTAGCTGCTTTCCATCTGTTGCAGGCTGACGCGCCGAGCGAGGGCACCGCCGTCTCCAGCATTAGGACGGTGAAGCTCAAGGACCTGGTCCCGGCCGCGACAAACACGGTGAACACGACGTTCATCGTGCTCGACAAGGCGGCGCCGTCGGCCCGCCCGTCCCACCGCCACCCGCACGCCCAGGCGGCCCGCGACAGCGGAGGCGGCGGCGGCAGGGAGGAGAAGGAGGTGACGTGCCTGGCGCTGGTGGCGGACGAGACCGCGGCGGCGCACTTCCTGCTCTGGGGCGGCGAGTGCGGCGCGTTCGAGCCTGGCGACATCGTGCGGCTCACGGACGGCATCTTCTCGTACCACAGGGGGAACGCCCTGGTGCTGCGGGCGGGCCGCCGCGGGCGCGCCGAGAAGGTGGGCGAGTTCACCATGCTCTTCGTGGAGACGCCCAACATGAGCGAGCTCCAGTGGGGGCCCGACCCCAATGACGGCAGAAGGATGGTGCAGGAGGCCGTCGTCTCGCCTTACTCCCAGATCTTCAAGCCGCTGCGGTGATCGTACTTCCAGTTGCGTCCGTCTTGACTCGTGGCCTTTGCCGTTCTTTGTCAAAGCCGGGATGACATCTACCCTGTTCTCAATGTTTTTTCATATGTTTCAGAGTTTGCTGCACATGTCCAAACTCGTGCACGTACACATTCACATTGTGAGATTCTAGCTTCCAAACCATGGCACCGTACCATGTATAATTTTTTGGGGGCATGGTGACCTAGCGCAAACAAAGGCACAATACAACGTCCATGGAAACGCTCTGCGCCGATCACCCGGGGCGACCAGCATGGTGCGCCGCAAGTATCTGGGCGCCTAGCGACAGCTAAGCGCTGAGCCGCTGACGGAGTCCTAGCGGGGCATGAAGGGACCCAGGCAGGCGAGAGGTTTTGTGGGGTCCCGGTCGTTTTGTTCTTCTTGCTACGCAAGTCGAGCCCTCCCGGCCGCGAGATCCCCCTCCGGCAAGTCAGGAATATATAAAATGAGGCAGCAACACGCGCACGGCCCGGCCCGTCGGCCCCGTCTCTCCAGATCTTTCCGAAATCCTTGTCCCTCTTTTCTTCCCATATTATACACCACCACCACCACCTGTCCTTTTCGCGGCGCTGCTTGCTGTTGGAATCTTGGATTCTCAGTCCGAGAGTTGATCGATGGCGACGGGCCTTGACGTCGTGGGATGATTCTCCCTTCCCTCCGTCGCCTCCTCTCTGCTCATCTTCGCACGGTAATTCTTCGAAAAACTTTACCGGTGTTTGTGTGCGTTCTCTAATGGCCATCCACGAAAGCTGGGGCTCTAGGGTTTTGCGCGATGCCAGTGAGGGGGGAATTGGAACCGTGAACGAAACTCCGCGGCGGCGGCGGCGGCGGCGCGCGTGATTACTAATGAGTCCACCCGTATATTCCTCTTGCACGACGTGGTACATGCGCGCGTTCCAGCGTCGTCGCTGATTTGACAAGGGGCTTGTCATACTTGTTCTTCTCTTCGGCAAATTTCTTGGAGAACAATTTGACTTTTGACTGCTTTTACTCGGGAGTACAATTCTAGATGCATAGTTCCTCAGTTCCAGATTCCTGGGAGGCTGGTCAATATCAGCGTCCACCGAAACTTCCCAGGAAAAATGCCCATCGAACCAAAGCCAAGTCGCATTCTTCATGTCCTTTTTGCTCTGCTTCCGTTGTCTCATATATATTCTCGTGCAGATTTGCCGTCAGTTATGCACACATTGCTGAATGCAGTTTGGTTGGGCTTCCGTTTTGCAGGCCATTCTCTGATAGATACTTCACACGCACGTTTGAAGCAGCTGCTCCCGTAGATGGCGGCGGCGTGGTCTAGGATCGGGAGGGGAGCGCAGCTGTCGCTGTCGCAGTCCCTGTCGAGGACCCTCTACGAGGGCGGCGTCGGCGGCGCGACACCGGCGGAGGCGGCTTCCGCGCTGCGCAGTGCCGCCGCGCTGTCCCGTGCCCGGGGCCAGCACGTGTCGTCGCTCCACAGCCTCGTGGGAAGGTCCGCCGGCGGCGGCCACCTCCTCCAGCCGCCGAGCAGGGGCATCGTCACCACGCCCGCGAGGCTGCACCCCGCGTCGTCCGCGGCGGTGGCGGCGGAGCTCTCGGACGCGGAGACGAGGGAGCACGATCCTGTGACGGCGCCGCCTCGCCAGACGCCGGGCCTCGGCCCGACGCGGCCCGGGGAGAAGCCGCGCGTCGTGGTGCTGGGCACCGGGTGGGCGGCGTGCCGGCTGCTCAAGGACGTGGACACGAGCGCCTACGACGTCGTGTGCGTGTCGCCCCGGAACCACATGGTGTTCACGCCGCTGCTGGCGTCCACGTGCGTCGGCACGCTCGAGTTCCGCTCCGTCGTCGAGCCCGTCAGCCGCATCCAGTCGGCGCTCGCCACCCGCCCCGGCTCCTACTTCTTCCTCGCCTCCTGCACCGGCGTCGACACCAAGGCGCACGAGGTGTACTGCACGGCCGCGTCCGTTGACGCTCAGCTGCCCAGCGACCCGTACCAGTTCAAGATCGCCTACGACAAGCTGGTGATCGCGAGCGGCGCCGAGCCGCTCACTTTCAACATCAAGGGCGTCCAGGAGAACGCCATCTTCCTCCGCGAGGTGAGCCACGCGCAGGAGATCCGCAGGAAGCTGCTCACCAACCTCATGCTCGCCGAGAATCCAGGTAACGACACAACAGAACATTGGTTCACGTACAGACATCTCTTCTGGGAAAAATTAATACGTCGATCATCATTAGTTACGCGCATTGATCATTATTAGCTTGTAATACGCATTGCAAACTTTGGCGGTGATCATAATCAAGCACTGTGCTCTCTAGGCTTGTCTGACGAAGAGAAGAAGCGGCTCCTGCATTGCGTGGTCGTCGGCGGAGGCCCCACCGGCGTCGAGTTCAGCGGTGAGCTCAGTGACTTCATCACGCGCGACGTGCGCCAGAGGTACGCGCACGTCAAGGACTACGTCAAGGTCACCCTCATCGAGGTACATACTCAGTACACCTCATGAACCGACTACATACATAATCTAGAGTATTAGGGTTTGTTTGGCACAGCTCAACTTCACTAGTAAAACTGTTTTTTTAGAAAATAGCTTCATGAGTAACTTTCTAGATGAAGCTGAGCTGTTTTGGAAAAAGTGTTTGGCAAAATAGCTTCACCAACTACTTCATATATAGTTGAGAGAGAGAAATGATGGAGAAGCTGCAATAAGCTACTTTTTTCCAGCTTCATCCAACTTATGTCTTTGTGAGAGGAGGGAAAAAACAGCTTCACCTATAAAGCTGTTTTGGAAATAAGTGTTTGACAGAAAAAACAGCTCAGCTCAGGCCCCTTAGTATCCGCATCGATCGGACTTACTGAAGAAGTTGTTCTGCTCAGCTCATCGTTTATGACCTGTTCTTTCCAGGCAAACGAAATCTTGTCATCTTTCGATATCGGGCTGCGGCAGTACGCGACGAATCACCTGTCAAAGGTAATATAGGCTAATTTCTGTGATGAAATTAGCATTCTCGCAAATGCAGATTAATTAATGTGATCTCAGGAGGGCTGAATCAATGTTTTGTGCTGCATCTGTGACAGTATGGAGTTAATCTGGTGCGAGGCATTGTGAAGGAGGTGAAGCCCACGGAGATCACTCTGAGCGACGGCACCCGCGTGCCCTACGGCCTGCTGGTCTGGTCCACGGGCGTCGGCCCGTCGGAGTTCGTCAAGTCCCTGGACCTGCCCAAGTCCCCTGGCGGGAGGATCGGCGTGGACGAGTGGCTCCGCGTGCCCACGGCCCCGGACGTGTTCGCGCTGGGCGACTGCGCGGGGTTCCTGGAAGGGACCGGCAAGCCGGTGCTCCCGGCGTTGGCTCAGGTCGCGGAGCGGGAGGGCCGGTACCTGGCGCGGCTGCTCGGGAAGGTCGCGGCGCAGAACGGCGGCAAGGCGCACTGCGCCGGCAAGGCCGACCTCGGGGAGCCGTTCGTGTACAAGCACATCGGCAGCATGGCGTCCGTCGGCCGGTACAAGGCGCTCGTCGACCTCAGGGAGAACAAGGCACTGCCCTGCCGCTGAGCCATGCATTAATCTCCCTTCTGATCAGTGCAATGTAAAATGTGGCATGAGATTACAGATTAGTGCTAAGATTTGACAAATGGTTTTTCGCATTTGCAGGATGCCAAGGGGGTGTCGATGGCTGGCTTCCTCAGCTGGCTGATGTGGCGGTCAGCGTACCTGACGCGGGTGGTGAGCTGGAGGAACAGGTTCTACGTGGCGGTGAACTGGGGAACGACGCTTGTGTTTGGCAGGGACAACACCAGGATTGGCTGACGAGGTGCATCAGCTTTAAGCTGGTCTCTGAAATAGTACACGGGAGCGAGAGACTGGTTTGTCATTTTTGTTCTTTTGTTTGTAATTCAACACGTGCTGAGAGATTTGCGTTGGCTTCCATACTCTCTCTAGATATTCGTTAGTGCATGAGATTTGCAAATATAAGGCACCAGGTTTTTTAATAGAAATGAAAAAGAAAACGAAAAAGAAAAAGAGATTAAAGATGTACTTGCGTGTGATGGGAGGCTGTGTTTGACATACTCCTAATAGCTGCCGTGCAATTGTAGACGTACCGTAACATGACAGAGGTGAAGGTGTGGAGCTCAAAATTATGTGAGAGGTGAAGCTAGTGGAGCTCAAAACTAAATCTTCACTATTCATGCAGTTCATTTTTTACTTAGAAATGAACTTGGGAGGTAAGGCCATTCGGGTGCAATTAGTTTTTATTTCATCTATATTTAATGCTATATGCATGTGCCGCAAGATTCAATTTAGTTTTTGGGTGAACTAAACAAGGCCCTAATCTTCCTAAAAGGGTCACACGAGATACCAAAACTTGCACTGTGATCCCATCTAGATCTCAAACTTCTAAAATTGTATATTTAGGTCCTGGGGCAGGTGGTTTATCACACAAAAGTAATTTTTGGAGATCTCGATATGTAGTTCCTATATAGCACTACCGAAGACCTCGATATGTGCTACCTATATAGCAGCACACTACCGTGAGTTTTACTCGAGCCTGGGGCATGGCATTGGAGGCAGTTGTTGGCCCGCTAATTTGGATTGTTCGATTCAAATCAAAGAATCTGAAAGGTTGTCAAATAAGATGACAAATCCATTTTCTATTGAAGACGCACACACTTCACATACCGCATTCAAACTAGTACACAATTACACATGCATCATGCATGTGCACCCCCCACACGCTAGAATTTTATTTGCACTAGTCGTTTGCTGCCTTGCCCCCAAATGCTTCCGCCAATATCACCAGTTCACTATAATACTCTTTCAACTTCCGCCAATATCACCAGTTCACTATAATACTCTTTCAACAAGTACAAATAGCCGCTCAAAAAGTAGGATAAATACTTAACAGCACTGTACAACTTAATTAAAGATAATTCATAATCCACTCCGCGTTTCAACTAGCAAGAAGAAAACGATTAAGTAATAAAGCTGTAAAAGCTGCACATTCTCTATATTAGTTAAAACAGGACGGCGAGTGATGTCACTTGTAACATCACGATAACCTACTGGCAGTTTGGTATTATAGTCAGCAACCAAGGAAGAGACATGCTTTTGTTTGTGGCACAACCTGTCCACCGGAAGTATTGTATGCGCTGGGACTAGGATTATCATCACAAAAATACCACACCGCACTTAAAATGCGGCTCTCATTGCACCCCTTGTCGCATCACGCTTCATCTCTGCAGCCTTTCCACTTCCACGGAAGTACATGTACACTTGCTGCACGAGGAGAATCCAAAAAGGGCTCAGATATGTCTGCACTGAAGTTGGTTCAGGAAAATTAGAACAGTTGATCATAGAAAATTGACCTGGATGACCCAGATGCTGAGCAACGATTCCAGACAGAACAATCCAAATCCAACAAAGTAGAATATCTGCACGAACAATCGTATGGACTACTAAGTTACTAAACAAATCAGTCGCAAATGACAGTAGATGAAGATAATTTATCAAAGTTCCGAAGCTGAATATCTCATTTAGTTTAGCAAATAAAAAGGTGCTTAGCTTACCCCAACCAAAGCATTCACGCTGATAAGATCAATCGCTGGCAAAATTCCCCTGCAAGAGTAAACAACAGGAGTTAGGTCATGCCAAGGATCCATCAAGCTACTTTTTCCAAAGGATGTCTCGGTTATGTATTGTCCCTGTAAACATCAATCACAAGATCTTGGGATGCCATTGTCCAGATCAGTAAAACATTTTGTGTGTTTATCTTCATCCAGTGATGGGGTTGTCCAACCAGGAAATGGGGCAGTGGACAGTTATTCTATATAAGCCAACTAAACTAATTTTAACATCAATCCTACTTTACAGACACAATGAAATGTGCAGAATATACAGATTGCATCATAGTAAAAACACATTTGATTGGGTGCAAGTTTACAGAAGCCAAAAGCTTTTAGGAAAAGGCAGGCAAGAAACTTACGCTAATGATTTTCCCTCAAATACAACAGGAGGAGCCACAGCAGAAAATACGCAGAAAAGAATGTGGAACTGTAAGTGCAGGAGGTTCAAGCATTAATGCGTAATTAAATTAATTATTTAATATAAATAAAATCAAAATTCATAGATGCTTAAGTAAGAAACTTGTTATATTTACCAAGTAAAGCAAGAAGAACAATCCAAACTTCAATGCACTATCAGTCCTGCAAAACAAGTTGCCAGCAAACATTACCTATCCATGCATACAAAAAAAGATGGAAGAGGCACAAAATAATGTGATGAGATTTCAAATAAATTACCTCATTGCATTATACAGAGGACGATACCACAAAACATATGCACCAGGAACACCAGATATGAAGTAGATTATTGCCAATAACCAGATCTTAACACCTGAAAACGGTTAATACAATTTTAAAAGTGTGAGCATGAGATAATTTGATAGAACAACAAAAACACCAAAAGGATTCAGTATACCTTCCCCCTTGATCCAAGCTGTAGTAACTGCTATGACATTCCAGAAGAGGCAGCAAATCAATCCTATTCAATACCAAATAAAACTGTTAAAATAATATGCTTCCACAAATCATAGGCAAATTAATAAGATAAATTGCTAATCCTTCGGTCTGTGCCGCTGAAAATAATAAAATATGTAGATTTCTCAATGCGATATAGCTCTGTATAACTTCAAATGGAATGCTACTTTTCAGTACCTTAATATCTTACTAAAAGCTCCTCCCTATGTTTAAGACATTAAATTAACATATTTGGCGAATGCAGACATATAAGAATATAACCATTAGTGTCACTGATAATTCCATCAGCATACCAATTTATACTTGTATTCTGGCTAAAAATAGGAAATGTACCAATTGAAGTATCAGTTTTCCATTCTAAAATATTCTGACCAAAGTAATTACAGGAATGCAGGAATCATTGATGCAAAGGTTGGAACAAATCACTTGCATGTCTTACACATAGGTTCACAAGCCACCAGTGAGAAGATAAAACCAATGGAAAATCCAAAATGTAGAACTTAAAGAATATCATCCAATATATGTGTGGAAGGCATGTCCATTGCACCATTAAATAAAGGAGAATATTGAAGATTATTCATCAGAGTGAAAGTTTTCATGATGTTGAGAATCAGAGGCAGCATACCAAGAAAGGACGCAAATGCAACATATTGCATTCTTTGAAGGTGACTCGGTATCTCATTGGTGATATCATGATGGATGAGTGGCAGAAAAGGAGGCCAGTTTTTCTCCTCAATGACAATGCCAGCTGCCAAACAAAATAATGAAATGTAAGCCTAGCAACTTCTGAAACAAAATGAACTTTATATTAAAAACATGGATCAAATACCTTGTTGCCAAGGCCCAGTTGAGTGGAAAAGAGAATAAATGTATGAAAGCCTTCCAAACTTTCTGACGTTCACTATTTGTACTTGTTTGACACAATTTATGTAGGATTATTAACCACAGTACCCTTTTCCTTTAAGACAGAAATTAGACCCTGGTTTTACAAAATTTGCCATATAGAATTAGCTACCATGTCACTCTTTCAGATCATCAGATGTAATATCCATACTTCTAACATGCCAACATTAGGTGTATCAATGTTCAAAGCACATTAGATGTATCACATACTTATTTCTCCTTTAATGGGAACCAAAGGTACAATGCTTGTACTGAGTCATTGATAAACTAAAAAAACGAGATTTTACCTCTTGCTGCAGCCTCCTCTCTCCGTTTTAGCTCCTATTCAATATAACATAAAGTCAGAAACTGGCAACAGTTTTTCAAAGGCTAATTTTTAAAGATTACTGCAAGTATATCAGAGTAGAGCAAAAAAATACAATTTGCGGCAACAAAGTAGAGTCTAGTGGGGATTTAACCGGTGCATTCGACTTCACATTTAAGCCTATTAAGCAATTTCTTATGCTTGGAATGAAAATTAAACCAATGATCTCAATAACAACAAAACTAATTACCTCAATCTTTTTAAAAAAAGTGAGCTATGACTGTCTTGTTTTAAATCAAAACTGAAAGGGAGATGTATATGCATGTGTCATGTGCAGCATACCTTCTCCCTCTTGTTCAATTCAGCTTCCCTAGCTTGCAGCTCCTTCTCTCTTCTCTTCAGGTCCTGTATATCCACAAGCACATGTTATTGGTTGCGCTGAACAACATTTTCTAGTAAGTGTTCGTAACAGCTGCATTTTGCATGTGGGAACTAGGAAGGCAATGCGCATTTATACGCACTTTTGACGAGTCAAGGGGTATATCCACTGTAGCACTGAAGTCTGCCGGTTCAGGAGGAAGTGGTGAAAGGCGTGAATTGGATGCAGGAGGCACGTTTCTTGGGTTCTACATTTGAGCATAAACCACACAACTGAGCATAAACCACACAACATTGAGCAGGCAAGAATATGAACCCCTAACTGATGTGCCATATCATAGAAGTCGCATAACTCATAAGAATAGCACACAACTCACAGGCATGTAAAACGCGCCACCACCGAAGTTGGACTGCCCACCAGCCTTGCCGCGTGCTTGTTCCTATATGGAAAAGGAACCAATAAAAACTTCAACCACAGACACACACAAGACGTTCAAGCACCATTGCATCATCAGGCCAGAATTTTTTTAAAAAAAAAATCCACTAGCAGCGTCGGTGATACTGCAACGGGGAATATGCATTTGTTTTTTCCATCGCCGGGACGTGGTTAGATCTGCGCCCCGTCCAGATCCAAACAGGAGCGAAGTAGCGGATACCCGGAAGAAAAAGGAAAGTAGATCTGCCGCCGGGGCAATGGTGCGATCGCCAAGAGGAAGGGGTGGAGGATTGGGGCGGGCGTACCGAGAAAGGGTTCACGTCCTCCTCCTCGAAGGGGTTGCTGTCGTAGCGCCCCGCCATGCTGCTCCGCCCCCTCTTGCTTTGCTTGCGCCGGCAATGGCGATGGGGATTGGAGTAGTGAGGCGGCGATGAGGAGTCCTGCCGAACAGAGAGAGGAGCGCAGCACCGCCCCCGCACGACCACACCGACACAGACTAGATGGGGGCGGGCGATGGCGACTCCTCTTTGCCGTCTTGCGAAGGAGAGGACGCGGGTGAACGTGCACACGCGGAAACCACCTGTCCGGCCAGTAACCGCTCGTGGGCCAAACTTTGGCTTTTCTTTGATTCGCTGTTGTTGCTCCCGTATCTCGTGGGCCCGTCAAATTTGTTTCGAGTGTGCGGCGCCATCGCGGAGGTCAATATTTTCGATCAACGCGTACACGAGTCAACTCTCGCGGGCACCTCGATGAGGAGTTGTGGACTAAGGTTCACCGTAAAAATAAAAAACTTTTCAAAATTTTTTATCATATCAAATCTTACAGCACATGCATAAAACATTAAATATAGATAAAAAATAAAAACTAATTGCACAATTTATCTGTAAATCATGGAATGAATCTTTTAAGCCTCATTAGTCAATGATTGAACAATAATTATCAAATAAAAACGAAAGTGCTACATTACCCATGTACTTGCACCTCTACAAATTTGTTCGCCCTTGAGTCTTAGAATTTCAACTGTTTATGAAATACTGATTGTCAAAAAAATTTAGATTGTCAAATAAACTATTTACATGGAATACTGACTCCATCTCATAATATGATGCGAGGTTTGACTTAGCCTAGTATTGCAAGGTTACTAAAAATGTGTTTATTTTTAATATGATAGGAAGGCTTGCCTCAGTTTTTCATTTCATCAGACCACATTCATGTGGGGCCTCCGGCACTGGGTTTGTCCTTCGCTACACAAAATAATGTATTTCAAGATTTAACGGGTCACGTCCCCTCCCTTGTGGGACTATAGGAGCACCCGCAGTGTACTAGATAATCAATGCTTAAAGAAGAAGAGTTCAAGCATCGATCTTCAACACTTGAGGGCCGATGCTTTATCAACAAATTCTAGCATCGGAGAATAGTACGTAGATCTATTGGTGCCGCCCGGGCTTCTAATCTAACAAAATAATATTTCTTTTGCAGCGGGCTGATCACTGCAGATGGAGATTTGTCTCATGTGAAGGAACAAAGAAAAATATCCATATTTTTTAGGTCTCGTCTTATTCGTTTGAACTTATCAGCCGAATTTGTCAGCCATTCAATAGTATTTTTTTCTTACAACAAATCAGTCAACAGTACTTTCTATCATGGCTTATCAGCCAATGAGAAATTCTGAATCGCCTGTTGATTAGAAATAAAAAAAAAGAAAGTCCAGCCAAATCGTATATATGAGTTGGTCGTGGTGTGAGATGGTAAGTGCCCGGGGTACTGTGCGAGATAGGCGACGAGTTTGTCGCTAGCTGCTCCAGTTTTATGTTCTCTCTCTTGCCATGTAGGCAAATCTCTCGATGCCGAGAATTTTTTACGTGTGCGGGTCGATCAGAGGTTCGGCTTGCTTCTCCCCCACCCTCGCCTATGAAATGGATATTGTTGTTTTTAAGATCAGGATTGTGACAGAAGTCGTCGGCACGAACTTTCCAGATCCTGGCAAGCTAGGAGAACTTTGTTTGGGATGCCGTAAGAGAGTTGTTGGGAGCATCCGGATTACATAGAGCTGAAA
>Ga0182004_10001602_pt1 | contig 16803 bp, 12 predicted proteins | sample Sormic07211540_1_FD_120479 | JGI IMG/M metagenome (GOLD analysis project Ga0182004, IMG submission 120479) | Endophyte microbial communities from Sorghum bicolor roots, Mead, Nebraska, USA - 072115-40_1 MetaG | ecosystem: Host-associated > Plants > Roots > Unclassified | place: USA: Nebraska...
CCTGGCCGTCTAACCAAGGGCGGGTTGGTGTTCACAATCACCGGGCGATGATCGGAGTGCCTAGGCTCCCCATTTATTGTATGGTACAAGGGGAACCTCTCCATCCAACCTTTATTTGCCACAGCCCTATCCAAGCGTTCTCGAACATAGTTAACGCTGGTGTGACTATTATTCCGCCAAGTAAAAGGATCACCTTCAAACCCTAGATCCACCAACTCACATTCCTCCAGAGCTTCTCTAAAACGATCCATGCAGCCTTGAGGTCTTGGTGGTCCACCATCCTTCTCAATTGCCACTAAAATCTCATTAAAGTCCCCCAAACACAGCCATGGCCGTGTACGTGATGCATTGAGGGTCCTTAACGCTTGCCATGACAACTTCTTATCAACCGGTTGCCCACAAAAGCCAGTGAGCCGCCACACGAAGCCGTCTTCCTCTGTCACCTCCGCGTCAATAAAGAAACGCGAGATGCCTTGCACACTCACATTGATGCCCCTCCTCCATAGAAGGGCAAGACCGCCACCCCGAGTCGGTGAACAATCTTTCACCACCATATTTGCCATCCCCATCTTCCACCTCAAACCGTCCAACCTCCTCTCGTCCATTCTAGTTTCGGACAAGAAAAGGATGTCGGGGTCCTCCTCCTTCTGGGCACCCAGAAGGCCACGAACTGCCGCGCCGTTCCCTAACCCGCGATAGTTCCAAGCGATGATCTTCATGGTGACCCGCAGGGCTGCGCCTCCAGCCCCGCTTCAGGAGAAAAGTTTTGGGTACCCTCCAGCACCCCTTGCTTCGACTTCTTCACCTCAGTCGGCACATCCAGCTCCTACCATCCTCTTCCCCCTTCCTCTTACCCAAAACCAAGTCCAAACCCCCCCGAGCTTCTACCTTAACCCTGTTTTTTATCCCATCATTATCTGCTAGAACCTCACCCTCCTTTTCATTATTCCCCTCCCTACCCAACCTGTCTTTAGCACCAAACAACATTTTCTTCGCTTTCTCTGCACCTGCCTCCTTCGAATTGGTAAGCTTCAGAGGACTTGTGACTTCCTCTTCTTCCCCAACTTTTTTCCCGCCCACCTTCGCGATCTCCTTCACCGGGTCTTTTCTCCAAGACGGCCCATCCGAGCGGGATTTACCACCACTGCCTCCAGACTCCGAGCGCCCCACCCTCCAAGAACCCGAACCACATTGCTTGCCTGACAACACTGACCCTTGAGTTCTATGGACAAAAGGTTTACGCGGGGGTATAAACCTCAACTCTCTCCCATACGGTGCCAGCTCCTTCTTCCCCAGCGTTTTGGAACATGAGCGATCCACATGACCAATATGGCCACATATATAACAAAACTCCGGTAGATGTTCATATGCAATGGGGCACCAACGCTCTCCTTTCTCCTCTCCGAGGTCAGCCATGATCCCACGCCTCAAAGGTTTGCTGATGTCCAACCGAATCTTGATGCGAAGGGCACGTCCCACTGCAGAATCATCACCATCTACATCCACCTCCACAAATTATCCCACATCATCCCCAATAGCCTCTGCTGCCTCCCTGTTCATCAGACCAGGGGCAAGCGCTCCACCCTCATCCATATTGGAATGGTCTTAAACTCGTACTCCTCAATTGCCTTGGACCCGTCAAACACCTCGACGATCAGAACCTCTTTGGAGATTGTCCATGGTCCATCATCAACCGCCTTGCGCAATCCTGACTCCTGGTTAAAAGTCACCAAAAAGATATTGTCCTTCATATCCTTACATGAAATTCCCTTCGTCGGACACCAGATCCAGCCCACCGAGTCCACAATGACCTCAGTCCCAACATTCTTCTCTGTCAGCAATTTGGCCACTGCTCGCGGCCGGTAGGGTTTCGCGACCACTGACGACTCCTTCCCCGCCCCGATCTTGATGGTCTTTTTCTCCTCCGAAGACAGGTTCAGCCGCCCCAGCAGATCTTCCATCCCCTCCATTGGCACGGTGGACTGGACGACAGACCCCCGCCAACCGAAAAGCTTTCTAGTGGACACCGGATGCACAGGCTAGCAAACTAGGGTTTTAAGAAAAAAAAGTTTTGGTGGACTTTCAGGGGGAAAGGCCAGGAAGAGAGGGACGACGACCCACCCCCACGACGAGGGCAACGAGTCTGGGACACCTAGCAGGGACGATCTCCTTGCCGGAGGGCACAAAGAGATGGAAGAGAGAGAAGGAAGGCGGCGGACGACGCGACACCACTCGAGTCGCCTAGGAAAACCTATACGCCGAGACTTTTTCAACTAATTGGAGTTTGTATACTATCAGGAATTTTTTATTATTCTTTATTTTCTTAACACCTTTTCACCTCTACATTTATATTCTTTCTCTGGTACATTTGCATCAGGAATCCTTGCTTATTATTTATTTTATTTCGCACCCTTTCACCTCTATTGGTTAGCGCGGGATCGCAAAGAGGAGCGGACCGACTGAACGACAATTATCGCACGAAAAGATGGTCTTTCTTTCTTTCTTTTTAGTTGGAGGAGATAGCTCTATATAATTCTTGTGAAACTTTTGTATTCCAAAACGGTCCTTACTTTGAGTTTATTCAAACTTTGATCAAGTATATGAAAAAAATATCAACATCTATAATACGTCTTGATAAGGTATCTATTTAAATTTTTAGATGTCAAACTTAATCAAATATGTTTGTTACTCTAAGTTAAGAGCATCGCTGCCGATGAGTCAACTCATCATCAGAAAAAAGACAACAATGTAACACCATTAGGGTTTTCTTTTGTTATAAACATATAATTAGGATGAACTGATCCTAACCCTACCTGAACAGATTTTTTTATTTTTAGCATTTTCTAAAATATATTTCAAATTTGACATTGAATTTTCTTTTTTAGAAATCTAGGCCTTGTTTAGTTGCGAAAAGATTTCGGATTTCGGTACTCTATTATTTTTGTTTTTATTTGACAAACATTATCCAATCATGGACTAACTAGGCTCAAAAGATTCTTCTCGTAATCTACAGGCACTGTGCAATTAGTTTTTGTTTCGTCTATATCTAATGTTTCATGTATGTGTCTCAAGATTTAATGTAACGGAGAATCTTGAAAAGTTTTTGGTTTTTTTGGTGAACTAGATGTGAAAAGATTTTGGATTTCGCTACTGTAGCACTTTCGTTTGTTTGTGGCAAATATTGTCCAATTATATACTAACTGGATCAAAAGATTTATCTCGTGATTTATAGTTAAACTGTGTAATTAGTTTTTATTTTCGTTTATATTTAATGCTTTATACATGTGTCGAAAGATTTAATGTAACTGGAAATATTTAAAACTTTTTGGTTTTTGAGCCGAAGTAAACAAGGGCCTTGTTTAGTTCCGAAAAGTGAAAAGTTTTCGATACTGTAGCACTTTTGTTTGTTTGTGACAAATATTATTCAATCATGGACTAAATAGGATCAAAAAATTCGTCTCGTGATTTACAGTTAAACTGTGTAATTAGTTTTTATTTTCGTCTATATTTAATGTTTCATGTATATGTCATAAAATTCGATGCGACAGAGAATCTTAAAAACTTTTTGGTTTTGAGGATGATCTGGCCAAGGCCCTAGTTGGTCGCGCGACGCAGCATTTCAACACTGTGGCGTCGTACATGCCGGTACGGTAAGAATGCTGACGTGGGCCTTGTTTTGTTCGGAAAAAAAATTAAGATACCCGTCGCATCGAATCTTGTCGCACATGATGAAGTATTAAATATAAATATAAATAAAAATAAAAATTAATTATACAGTTTATTCGTAAATCACGAGATTAATCTTTTAATCCTAGTTATTTTATAATTGAATAATATTTGTTAAATAAAAATAAAAGTGCTATAGCGTAAGAATAAAAAAATTCATATTTAAACAAGGGCGTGGTAAGCGGTGACTATAGGGAAGCCGTGCCATGGCACACCGCGCAGCAGGTTAGATAGGCGGCAAGGTAGTAGGATCGGCGTGTATCCATGTTCCATGCCCCGGGATTTTAGAATCATTTTTTTTCAAGGAGAGAAATATATTAAATAATATTATATTTATATTTATAAATAAGTACTTCCTCGGTTCCAAAAAGAGTGACGTTTTTGACTTTCGGACATTGTGTTTGACCGTTCGTCTTATTCAAAAATTTTATGTAAATTATAAAATAAATTAATCATAGGTAAAGTATCTCTAATGATAAAATAAGTCTTAACAAAATATATAATATTTATGTAAAATTTTTGAATAAGACGAATGGTCAAATAAGATGTCTGAAATTCTAAAATGACACTCTTTTTAGACGGATGGAGTACATTATAAAAATATATTTCATAATTAAATTAAAATAAATATTGTACGTGATAAATATTAGTATATTTTGATATATTTGATGAAACTTAAAAATATTTTGTTGGAAAATAATACGTGCATTTATATACGAGCATGCCAGTTTATGCACAGGCTCGCCGGCCTCCTCTTGTCAAGTCTCCTCTTGTCACCTGTCATGGCTACTCTAGGCCTGCTACGTAGGCTACTGCTACTGCTACGCTAGGCTACTGCTGCCGTGTGTGAAGAGAGATGGAAGGGACGTGACGGAGAGAGAGCGAGAGAGAGGAGAGGAGGACATGACGGAGCTTTGTTTTAGATCTAAAAAGTTTTTTAAATTTTGATACTGTATTTTTTTTGTTTTTATTTAATAAATATTGTGAATAATTAGGTTTAAAAAATTCGTCTTGTAATTTAAAGATAAATTGTGTAATTAGTTTTTTTTTCATCTATATTTAATGTTGTATGCATGTGCCACAAATTTGATGTGACGGAAAGTTTTGAAAAGTTTTTTTATTTTTGAGTGAACTAAACAAGGTCTATAGTATTTTTGTTTTATTTAATAATTTGTATTGCTAATTAGACTTAAAAGATTGGTTTCGTGATTTACAAGTAAACTATATAATTAATTTTTATTTTTATATATATTTAATGTTTTATACATATGTCCAAAGATTTAGGCCTTGTTCAGTTTTGAATTTTTTTTGGTTTTAAGTATTGTAGTATTTTTGTTTTTATTTGGTAAATATTGTTCAATCATGGAATAACTAGACTCAAAAGATTCATTCGTAATTTACATGCTAATTGTGCAATTAGTTTTTGTTTTCGTCTATATTTAATATTTCATGCATGTGCCGCAAAATTCGATGTGATGAAGAATTTTGAAATTTCTTTTAGTTTTTAGGAACTAAACAAGACCTTAATATGATATGTGGAAAGTTTTTAGATGGAAACTAAACAAGACCTAGCACTAGCTCTAGTAGGAATTTAGGCAGCATGAATAGGGAGTGACATTGGGGGAGCGAAGGAGAAGAGCCTGCTGCACGGCATGGCTCTCTCGAAGTCACAGGCTCTCAGTCACAGCTACCAGGCGCATTTGTTATCGTAATCTTACTTTGGCACAAAAGCAAAAATTAATTATATATTTTGTCTATAAATTACGAGATAAATCTTTTGAGTATAGTTAGTCTATGATTAAATAATAATTACTAAATAATTTTAAGAACTAAACAAGGCCATAGTTCGCGAAAATTATTAGACTATCGTAGTACTTAATAATTATTGTTGAACCATATATTAACTAGGCTTATAAAATTTGTATCGCAAATTATAGATAAACAATATAATTAGTTATTTTTTATTTATATTTAATGATTCATACATGCATTCAAAATTTGATGTGACGAGAAATTTTTGGTGCATAAATCAGGTTGTCACTTTGAATAATGGGTCCCTATGCCAAGTCAGCGTTAGCGGTGCAGTATTGAAATACGGCACCGTGGCCGGTAGTATGACCAAAAGAGTTAGATTTAAAAAGATTAGTGTCACATTTAAAATATGTTTAGAGAAGTGCTAAAAACATCGATTCATGCTTCAACCCAAATAAAAAAAACTTGTTCGCTTAAATTTATCCGTCGAATCTCTTAGTCATTCAACAATATTTTTCTCTTACAACAAATCAGACCAGCGTGCATGAGCCTACGAAACAAAATGACACGGTCATATTTATGATACTAATTCTATTTGTTCTAAGTCAAATTATTTTAAAGTTTACTAATTCAAAAAAAGAATACTCATATTTATGATACTAAAATAGTATTATTAGGTATTGATACATTATAAAATATATTTTCATAATCTTTTCATTTGATGTTATATATAAATGTTATTATTCTTTATTACAACATAGTTGGTTAAACTCAAGACAATTTGACAGTGTAAGGCTTTGTTTAGACATGAAATGTTTTTGGATTTCGCTATTGTAGTACTTTCGTTTGTTTGTGGTAAACATTGTTTAATCATGGACTAACTAGGTTCAAAAAGCTCGTCTCGCGATTTACAAGTAAACTGTGTAATTAGTTTTTATTTTTATCTATATATAATGCTTCATGCATGTGCCGTAAAATTCAATGTGACGAGGAATCTTGAAAATTTTTTGTTTTTGTGGAAACTAAAAAAGGCCTAATTTTAGGAGTGCATTTGTATGTGAACGGAGTAACTATACATCAGTCACCGTGAGCCGACTCTGAAAAGGTTTGACCAACCGTACCATCTAGCACAAGGATTTAGGCCTTGTTTAGTTTCCACAAAATTTTACAAAATTTTTCAGATTTTCCGTCACATCAAATCTTTAGACGTATATATGTAGTATTAAATATAGACAAAAATAAAAACTAATTGCACAGTTTGGTCGAAATTGACGAGACGAATCTTTTGACCCTAGTTAGTCTATGATTAGATAATATTTGTCAAATATAAATGAAAATATTATAGTATCAATTTTCCAAAATTTTTTGGAACTAAACAAAGCCTTAGTTTTTTTTTTAAAAAAGACCGAGTAATTAAAAACACCCCAGTCTCTCCTGCTGGTCGGATTCGCATTGAGAAGTGTGCAAACACATATTTCAAAGCAGATTCACATTGAGATGTGTGTTTACATACTTTTCAAAGCGAATCCAATAAGTAGGAGAGTGAAGGTATATGCCCTCAAGGGCAAAGAAAACTTTACCCTGGTCTCCCCTAGTGCTAGTGGTCTGTTGCTGGCGGCTGCGCCGCTGCGGTCGCTTTTGGTACTTACCACCACCCAACCACCCCACACGCTAAAACCCTCCTCCTCGCCGCGTCGGCCTCCTTCCCCATGGACGGGGACGACGCCGGCGGCCAGTTCCTCCCGGCCTCCGCTTCTCCGCGCACCGAGGAGGCGATCGCCGCGCCTCAGAATGACGTCCGCATCCCCCTAACCCCCTCCGCTGGCGAGGACTACGACGACCTCTACGGTGACGTCAACGTCGGCTTCATCCCCCTGCTGCCGCTCTCCCCGTCTCCGGCTCCGACATCGCCTCCCAAAACCCCATCCCCCGGCCGCTCCATCCAGTTCCCACCCCAGTCGCCGCACCGTCTCCCGCCTCCGGAACCCCTGCCCGCGCCCGCGCCCGCCCCACAGCGCGAGCCAGAGCCGCCGCGGTCTCTTCCGCCCGTGCCGAGACAGCACATGACGCCGACGCAGAGGCAGCGCCGGCCGCGCGGTGGCGGCGCCTCCTACTCGTCGCCGTCCAGGTGCACGCCGCTCTACATCAGCGAGCTCCACTGGTGGACGACGGACGCGGAGGTGGAGGCCGCGCTCGCGCCCGCGCCGCACGGCGCAGCCGCCGCGTTATACGGCCTCCACTTCTACGCCGAAAAGTTCAACGGCAAGTCGCGTGGCATCTGCCGCGCCGACTTCCTCCATCCCGCCGCGGCCGCCTCTGCCGCTATCGCGCTCCATGGCCACGCCTTCCACGGGCGCCACTGCGTCGCCTCGCTCGACCGCCCGCCCTTCCTCCACCGCCTGGGCGACGACTCTGACTCCTACGCCGAAGCCGCCCGGTCCCCGAACCCTACCGGAGGTCTCGGCAACGGCGGTCGTGGTGCCAGCAATGCGACGGCGATTAGAGGCAATGCGGCCCCCGTGTTGGGTGATCGGCCGCCTCGGGCACCACCTCAGCGCTCCGTGGTTCCACGGTCGTCTCCTAGCCCGCAATTCCCTGGCATTTTGGGATGCGTTGGTGGGTACGGTGGGTTTCAGTCAATGGCACAGTACAATGCTGTGATGGGCAATGGTATGATGTCGTCGGCATTGGCACACCACATGAACCCACCGTTCTTTGCAGCTAGTGGGATGGGGATGCAAGGCTCAGGAGTCTGGCATGGTCAGGGGATGTCTGGGGGCTTATGGGGTGCACAGCAGGAATATAATTTCAGAAGTTGTCAAATGCCATGGCAGCAGCTAAGAGCACCAAGGCAGCACCAACAGGCACATCAGCAGTTTGGAAATGGGAACTACGGGAAGCAGGGGCGTTGCTTAAGACGCGAAGGACTAAGTAATAAGAACGAGGAGAGGAGCATTGGCAATGTGAGATATCCGGATAGAAGGCAGGCTGACCGTGATGGGGATGATTATTACAAAGAGAATGATTGTGAGAAGGGTCGCCATCACGAGCACATTGTGGACAAGGAAAGGGAGCAGGAGAAGCACTGGAATCAGATTGATCGACATGGTGGTGGCAATAGGAGGTACCAGGAGTACACTGAGCGTGCTGACCAGGATAGGAGAGTACGGGCAAGGTCAAGGAGCCAATCAAGGGATGATGGTGATGATGATCATCCAAGGAGAAGGCGCTAATTTTGCACTCCAGGCAGCAACTCCAGCTAAATGGTAATTGAAACTCTTGGAAACACATTGTTCTATTAGTATTGTGTTTTATTTCCTCCTATAACTAGTGTAAATGGTGTATATCTGAAGTTATTGTTCTTCTAGTTCTTTTTGTTTGCTTCATTTTTGAGCAATCATTCATAGTGTTCTTGTTCTGAGTTGCAGCTTCGTACATGATTGGTAGATTTAATATATCCCTAGATCTATATTGCAACCAGAAGCTCTTCCCTTTAGTCATATTCTTGTGTAAATGTACATAGGCAGCTCTTGTTGTAACTGACAGGATGGTACCCTTAAGTTAACTCCTTTAGCATCATTATGCCTTATGGTGTCTAAAAGAGTGTAGTTTTCGAAACTTGAATGGTTGATGTTTTTATCTCCTTATAAGCATCAACTATGATCCTTTTTCTACTTTCAATCTGTCACAGGGATAAGAGATTGATCTCTATTAATTTATTATGTTCCTCCTTTTAGGTTGCATCTTGTATGAGCAGGTAGTAGTTAGTTGGTTATTGAGCGTGGTGAATTCTTGCCACTTCTCGTTAGTCAGTTACATTGGACTTAGTGCAAAAACAGCTGCTACATTCATCATAATCATGTTGTTTGACTATTTAGCATTGGTTACTTAAACCATTGCCTTTTTTTTAGGAAAACCATTGCCTTGTTGTTGACTTGTTATCAGCATGACATTTTCTCCTGACTCAAGTGTGTTTATGCCATGTCATACTACATATAGTTCTCTCTTCATGGGAACATGTAATTGTAAACTCACTAGTCATTGTTCCTATCTCCATGCAATTAATTAATCAGAGTCAGAACACAATATGCTGGCATTTTTTGGTCACATTGTCTTTTGCCACCTTTGAGCACTTGTGCTAATTAAGTGTTGCATGGTACTGTACAGTTAAGAAAGAACTTATCAGAAACTTGGTAATGAAATAAACGTCTCTTATCACAATACCATGCTGTCAGCATAGCACAGAATAGTGGTGATCCTCTAGTGCTTCATCTTAACAGTTAGTAGCATACATATTTGGGCATGTATAATATTTAACTGCGCTCATGCGTATCTTCCATGCGTATACTGACTGACCATCTACTAGCATATGGTTTTGACATGCTACTCACAACTAAACAAAGCACTTGATTTGGTCGGTTCTATCATACATGACTGCCAACATATTAGAATAATTTTTATACTTCTGTGTGATTGCAAAAGGTCATTATAATTTTCTTAGCCAAAGATAAATTTTTGCATTGTAATTTAGCTAATTATTTACTGTCTCTCGAGTTAATAGGTACTCATTCCGTTCCAGATTATAGTTCACTTTGGCTTTGTGCTAAATCAAACTTTCTAACTTTGACCCCAAGTTTAAAAATTATAATAACATCTATAAGTTCAAATAAATGCAATACCAAAACTTGTTTCATGGAGAATTTGATGAAACTAATTTGATGGTATATATGTTGGTGGATTTTTCTATAAACTTGGTCAAAGTTAAGAGAAGTTTGACTTGGGACAAAACCAAAGTGAACTATAATTTGGAACGGAGAGAATATAACTGAATAATTTATTTCATGTAAATCTTGAAAGTGAATGTTAGATTTTAATGCTATGCCAGTTGCTTATTGTTTTCCGCTTTGAGCTAGCTTTAAGTATTTTGTTTTTGCTTCATTTTTTGTGAGGCAAGCTTGGCTTTATTGCCGTGAGAATGTTCAGAGAGAGGAAAGGATAAGGAGTTAAGGACGAGGGGTAAGTGTGGACTGTGGATGCTATAGGGAATCGAATAGAAAATGATGAGTTGTACTAGGATAGAGCTTGTTGATTGTCATGCAACAAATTCTCACATAGCAGTTTCAACTTACTGCTTGCACAATACACTGTGAACAATGTGTTGTATGGAATATAATAGGTGGGATACACCATATTGTTCTTTTGGCGATTGGGCAAAGATCCATTTGGTTTACTGAAACATACCCGATGCAAGATGAACAAACTTTAGTGATTTGGTGTTTTAGGGGTGCTAGCAAGAGAGAGAAAACTAGGGAGGGTGCAATATGCTGAAGCAGGTAGTGCTAGCTCACAAATGCTAGCACCAGTTGCTTAAGTTAGCACCATGTGCAAGGGAGAGAAAAAGACTACTTCTTTGCTAGGAATGCCTTGGCTTGTCAAGCATACGTTGGAGCATTGCCTCCCAACTAGCACCTGATATTTCCAGGTTTATAGAATTCAATATTATCACCCGCTGTGCTTGCTCTGTTCTTTCCAGGTTCTGGTGCCACTTCATAAAACATTAGAATTCTGGTATTTCCATTCCATGCTAGTGCTCGATGTTAGACAAGCGAACCCTGTGTCTCATGAAGTGTGTCTCATGAAGAAGATTCTTGCTAGACTTTGTCAGGATACCGACTACAAGTCTACAAGTGGTGTTCTTTCTTTGCTAGGGCTTGAATGTATAGTAGTCTCGTTCCTTAACCATTTCGAAAGTTTAAACTACAGAGATTTCGAGTAACGACTTGCAAGTATATTTGCTTCTTTTTCTTTTTCACATTTGACTTTCACCAGCGATGTTTCTTCCACAGATCTTCATTCAATCTAGCGTTTTTTCATGTTCTCCATTGGATCGAAACACCATTTACATGATTGATCATGCGGTTGTAGTGCTTTCTCGCAAATGTGGATTAATTTGTTATGATTCCTGTTCAAATACGCTGACTCTGTTCATTCATATCTGCAGGCAGATTCATTGTCCTCTGCAGCCGTCCTGTTCGGCAACTTCTGCTCTCCCTGGAGTTTGCTGCAGACACCAGGCTTACCTGGTACCAAATGTCAACTGACTAAAAGGAATTGGTAGAGATAACCAGCACGAGAAATTTATCTTATGCAGTAGTTAAACTTAACTTGTGATGATGTTGGAAAAACCACTCTTAAGATGGCGGATTGATTGGTGACTTTGCTTTAGGTGCAGACTACAATGTTATTTAAATGTTGGTGATCACTGACTACGGTAATAGACTTAGGCCTTGTTTAGTTTCCAAAAATTTTCAAGATTCCCCGTCATATCGAATCTTGCGGCATATGCATGATGCATTAAATATACATGAAAACAAAAACTAATTGCACAGTTCATCTGTAAATCGCGAGACGAATCTTTTAAACCTAGTTACTCCATAATTGAACAATGTTTGTCAAATAAAAACAAAAGTGCTACAGTGTCGAAATCCCAAAATTTTTGCAAACTGAACAAGGCCTTAGTATTTATTTTGTTGTTGACAGACAACTGTTTGTTTTGTTTGGTTGAACTTGGATTATCATGTGGATCTGTGGGTGCGTGATGTAGCTCGTTTTCTGATGTTTGCCCTGGCGCTGTGCGTATGGTGATTCCTCAATGTTTTTAACTCTCGGCAGCGGCAGGCGCTGCTGCTGCAAATAATATCAGCCGAACACGTGCGAATGTTGAGATCAAATTGAATGTCCCTATAGCCTGTATGCCCCGTGTCCTGTACTCCTGCATGCTAACTGGAACAGCCGGCAACGCTTCCGGTCCAACCTAATACTCTCTTGAGGATAGCGACACCGTCTATAAAATATAATTTTGACCTCTTATTTTTATAAAAATATTTAGAAAAAAATAATATATGCATATTTTTATAAAAGTATTTTTCAAGACAAATTTATTTATATAATTTTCACATTTATAAACTCAATAATTTAAAAGTCACTTATGATTTATATTTTTAATGTTTGGCCTAAATTTTATCAAAACGACTTTTAAATCTGATACGAAATGAGTACACGCGGTAAATTCGACCCACTTGATTAAAGCGGATCGCTAAGGCCACACGGATCATTGTTACAATCGGGCTGCAATTTTTTTCTGCTCTGTACTCCTCGCATCTTAACTATAATTATGTCTGTTTCCCTACGCCGTTCAATTATTTATTTGGAACAAATATTTAGGAATCCGCCGTTTTTTCAAAACGTATTAGGTTAGTCTCAATGCATGTTTTATAAGAGTGTCATGCACATTAAATAAGGTGTCACATAAGCAAAATTGCTGACTTGGCAGCATCATTAAATGAAGGAGTTTCATCAGATGAGAGAAAAGTTTTATCCCTATAAAGGCTGTCATAAAATTATATATTGAGACTGGCTTTAGACCGGTTTTATTGAGATTTTATCAGAACACGGAGAGTGTCGGTTTGGTGGGCTGCCGCCAGGGTGCCGGTGCTGGGGGGCCAATAGTTGTTGCTGTTAGTTGGGCTGGGCCGCTACATCGACTGGCAACGCGCCCAGGGGAATTCATGGGCCGGGCCGTAAAAACCGGTTTTGTGTTTGTTCATGGTCCGGAACGGAAGCACAAAGTACTGCGAGTTGGCCGATCTCCGCCGGGTACACACACCATACACGTCTACGTCTGTAGTACCGGCACATTTCGGCGCGGCCGCCGGCGGGTGTAATGGTCGCGGCGGATTTAAGAGGTCGGTCGGTCTATCCTGGTCCATACACACACGGATGCATGTGCATGCAGTTGGGACGTTGGGTGCTGCTCCTGCTTTTTTTGGAGAACCCAACCATTATTTTTCCAAGGGCAGGCGCAGACAGATAGGTATAGGCAGGCGGCCGGCGGCCGGCGGCCGGCGGGCGGGGCGTTCCTGCTCTGGGATTGGATTGGTTGGCCGGGCAGGCACTTGGGGGCTGGGCAGCAACAGCAAAGGTTGGCGCGCCCGCGCCCAAAATAACGGGCCGCGGACCGGGCAACGCAATGCCATCTTTCTCGCGTACTCCGTGATTAGACAGTGTTTATAAAATAAAAAAAAATACTTTAGAGTCAAAATCTAAAAACTTTTTAATCTAAACAAGGCTTTAGTTTGTCGGCCTCAGCCAACCATTCGCGCGGCGCATGCATGCACACGGGGACGCGCCCGTGCGCGTGGCTGGCAGTGGCACAGCTCTATGCCGCCGGCCACCGCCCGCCCGCCGGCAGGCGGCAGATGGAGCCGGAAGAGGCAGCCCGTGCATTCCGCTTGGCGGGCGCCTGCCTGCCTGGCTACCTAAAACTATCTTTTTTTTTTCCTCGTCGCATCGTCGGCGGACTGGCCAAACCGCCAAATGCCTCCTTTCGCGGACTGGCATAAAAGCCAACACGTGCAGAAGCCCCCGCAGAGAACACGGGAGCTGCCCCTGCCCGCCCGTTTTGCTTGGCCGCACGCTACGTTACCTTGAGCAGCGAGCACCCATGTGGTGTGGGCTAGCGAGCGGCTGTTCCGTGCATCTGTCCTGCGGAGAACCAAACGGTAGGGGGATCCAAATAAAAAGCACGGGCCGGGAGGCGAGGCGCGTCACGTGACCCTTGCCCTCGAGGGAAAACCTTAACAAACTCGGCTGGTTTCAGAACATGGAGCCATGGAGCGGCGGTGGTGTGGACGTGTGGTGTCACCGAGATCATGGAAAATTCCCAGGCCTTGGACTTTTGCCAACAGTCACGGTCAAATGATTGGCCTCCTGTGTGCGCCTCTCTCTGCAGTCTGCGCACGCACGCACGCACGCTGCTGGAGCCACTAGCTTGCAGACACAGGAGTAACGGAACCACCCCAGCCGGGTAACATGCCATGCGTGTGCGTTTGGTGAGTACAGTATGTATGTAGTACAGTAATGAGGCTTTTCTGTTTCGCTTTCGTTCCCCTTGCGCTTAAGGTCTTGTTTAGTTACACGCAAAATTATAAAACATTTCAAGATTTCTTATCACATCGAATTTTGTGGGACATACATGGAGTATTAAATATATATAAAAAATAACTAATTTCATAGTTTATCTATAATTTCGAGATAAATTCTTTAAACATAGTTAATTTATAATTAGATAATAATTACCAAATACAAATGAAAATATTCCACCTAAAACTTTTCAGCCATTAACTATAAAAAGGCCGAAGTAAGCGAATCCCCGGTCAAACGGCAGACACACTGTCACATGGCGAGGCGAGGTGTGTGCGTGTGATCTCAAGCTTTTGTCCCTCTCGGAAGTGAAGGGTACAGTGGACTTCTAGGTTCTTTTTTTTATTATATATATATATATAAATAATCGAAAGGACGCATGAGTGAGAAAGTAAACAATGTGAAAACTTCTCCAGTTTTCTTCCGAAAAGAAAATAAAATCATGTGCAGTTTCGTGTTTGCAGTACCATCCTGCCGTTTGCGTGTGGCCGTTGTTGAATGAAACCGTGCGTCGTCTAGGATCTCCGCCCATTGGTCAACAAACATAGGAGTAGGGCCTTGTTTAGTTCACCTCGAAATCCAAAAAATTTTCAAGATTCTCCGTCACATCGAATCTTGCGGCACATGCATGAAGCATTAAATTTAGACGAAAACAAAAACTAATTACATAGTTTGTCTGTAAATCACGAGACGGATCTTTTGATCCTAGTTAGTTCATGATTGGATAATATTTATCAAATAAAAACAAAAGTGCTACAGTAGCGAAATCTGAATTTTTTCGGAACTAAACAAGGCCTAGTACAAAATCTGTGTGGTTAACAAGCATCAAGCCGTGTACCACATCCTATAGTGGCTCCTCCTCCATTGTACTACTTGTTATATCCGTACTGAAAGCATATCCAAGCCAATGAATAACATCCCCCCTTCCCCAAACAATAATGTATAGCATTTGGGCTTAATCCCGTTAATTAGTTAGCACCATCATACCAGACCAATTAAAGAGGCTGGCAGATAGTGTTGTACTTATTTGCTTGTCTAAAAAAGTCATAGCCGAAAGTACTATTTATTGATTTGTTGTGACTTGTAAGAGAAAAACATTGATGAAAGACTGGTGGTTCGATGGATAATCTTAAGCTAGTATCAGGGTAGGTTCCTATCAAGACAAGCAAATTGGAGCGAGTAATATATTTGTATGAAAAATGGTGTATATACGTCGGTTCCTTGGAAGGGAAGCCCTGAATTGATTAACCCGTGTATATATACTCCCGGGGCGTGTCAGCTGTCTTGTTTGCACCTCTTCAATTCGCTCGGCCGGTTGGTTTAGTAGTTGAGCAGTCATGTCACTTCCATCTTTTCTGGAAATTAACCCAGGAGAAGCCAAGTGTGCTGCATATATATCCACAGTCCAACGAAACCTAGCCACGCCCACGCGGAGATCGCAAGCAAGCAGACACACAAGAAAATTTGCTCTTGCTCTGCGAATCACCGGGGAGCAAGCGGCTGTGCCTGCGTTTGCGTCTAGTTTAGAGCCTCTTTGGATCCAGACAGTTGATTGTTAGCTGCTAGCTAAGGAAGCTAGCTAATAGTTTTTTATTAGGGGAGATATTAACGGACATATTAGCTAAGCTCCATCTAGATCCTCCAGCTAATATACTTAGCTAGTAAAGTGTTAATTAATAACTTTTTTATGAAGCCCCTCTGTTCCAAATTATTAATTATGTTGACTTTTTGGATACATTGAATTTGCTATGCATCTAGACATGTATATGTACAACAAATTTTATGTATAAAAAAAGTCAAAACGGCTGATAATTTAGAATGGAGGCATATTAGCTAAATAGTTCATTTTATGCTAATAGCTAGAGTGTCTCAGTTACTAGAGCTAATTTTACCAGCTAACTACTAGCTCATGCGATCTAAATTAGCCTTAAACATGATCTTTATTTTTTGGCTGTTCCCATACCAAACAATGGCATTGTATATGTTTTAGCTTAGGACACCTTCCTAAGGTCTTGGTCGCTTGAACTTATCAGAATGACTTATTAATCATTATATAATATTTTTTATCATAATAAATCAGTAAACAGTACTTTTTATCATCGACATAAGCCAATAAACGAACATGCCAATTTACTTTCAAAAACCAAATGATGTCAAGGCTCGACGTACACCAGAAGGTTCTTGAGATATTAGTGTTTGGTTGTCTGCTCGGAAATCTGGACACTACAAGAAATGTGTTAATCTGTGACGGTTTCTTGGTGATGGATTTTGAGAACGTCACCAATTGTACACTATCAATTACAACACAGGAGATAGCGTTTTGGATATCCAACCCAAAGCCCG
>Ga0182004_10001603_pt1 | contig 16803 bp, 16 predicted proteins | sample Sormic07211540_1_FD_120479 | JGI IMG/M metagenome (GOLD analysis project Ga0182004, IMG submission 120479) | Endophyte microbial communities from Sorghum bicolor roots, Mead, Nebraska, USA - 072115-40_1 MetaG | ecosystem: Host-associated > Plants > Roots > Unclassified | place: USA: Nebraska...
AAAAAATCTAAACTGATATTACTACCTTTTTTATATTTAATCAAATTGAAAATTAGTTTATTCGTAAAATTAAAAAAACTGCAATCCTTTGAGACGGGGGGAGCACAAGAATCGCCCGCCGAGCGGCCAAGAAGAAGCCACGGGGCGCGACGGATCGATGAGAGGGAGGTCTGAGAGCCTTACCAGGGTCGCGCACGGTGCCGCGGACCGTGTATTGGCCACGGGAGAGGAGGAGCTTCACGAGCCACGACGCGATGAAGCCGCCCGCGCCGGTCACGCATACGCTCTTCGCCGCCGCCGCCATTTCCTTTGGTTTAGCGCTGCCGCGGAAGAAGAGAACCGTCGAAGTCGAGGGTCGACTCCAGTCCAGACTCCAGAAGTCCACAGGGTTCTGATGTCGTAATTGTAAGGCCTTGTTTAGTTATGAAAAAATTTGGTTTTCGCTACCGTAGTATTTTTGTTTATATTTGACAAACATTGTTTAATTATAGACTAACTAGATTCAAAAAATTCGTCTCGCAAATTATAAGTAAATTGTATAATTAGTTTTTATTTTTATTTATATTTAATAATTTATACATGTGTCTAAATAAACATTCGATGTGATGAAAAATTTTAAAAAAATTTAGGTTTTTGATGGAACTAAACAAGGTCTAAGTGTTGTTTATTTCACGAGCTTCCCACGAAACAGTTTTCTATTAGAAAAAATAAAACTCAATCTGAATGGAACCTTTTGTAAAAGTAGGCTGATTTTTTTTTAAAAAAAAAGAAAGTTCTATACTAGCATGTGCGTGAGTATAAACGAACATGTGCTTGAATATAGGAGAGGAGTAGTTGATTGTGGGCAATGCGAAGTATCAGCGTAGTTCAGTACTTTTTTTTTAATTATTACGAGAGGACACAAATACGCCTAGTTGAGCACATGTCTGGTTTTCCTTCCCTGTTCTCTAAGGACGTATCGAATGGAAGAACAAATTGTGCGTGCGTACAATGGGAGAAAAAAAGTAACATAAAAGAATACTTATCATCAAACTATTTTCATATCATTTGTATATATTATTAATTATTTGTAATATGTGACCAAGAAAAGAATCTAGCAATAATTATTATCTGATCATAAAAAATTTCTAAAATCCATGGGAGACGAGTCAGCGAGATGGATGGAATGAAAATTCAGAAAGCAAGGTGGAGAAGCCAGCTGTCGTGCCTCATGCTCAAATTTATCTCCTTTAAATGCAATCACGTCATATCTTATTGCAAGTCGGAATCATCTATCGTGCCTTTTCTTCACACATGACAATTGTATAACACTTGAACTATTTGCAGTGCTCTAGATAGAAATTCAAATCCACTAAGAATCAGCCAAACTTTTGTGTGGTTTTATATTAGAAAAAGTAAGACACGAGTTGTTCTAACACATATAAGCTGGAGCAATATGTTTTAGAATCGAACTCCATTTATGACAACAAGTGCATCGGAGGCAACAGCAGCCTCGGGTGGGTCTAGTACCTTCTGCTCGGCGTCACCCTTGTGGCCCCGCCATGCGTAGAAGATTGATACAGTGGCAACCGGCCTTTTTTTTACCATCCACGCACACGAGTAAGTAGGATTTTCAGGAGAGCATCGTCCACACGAGAGTAGGGCACGGTGCGTCGGGTTCGACGTGTGTGGTGTGGCCGGGCTCGTACGGCCAAGGCTAGACGAAAATTGATCCAAATTAAATTTAAGGTTAAAATTTTACTTCTTTATTATTAAATATAGATATATAAAAAGGAACCGCTAGCGACTTCTCAAATCGCTTAGCTCGCACTATCTCTGATATTATCTACGCTACTTCACTCTTCTTTTTGCTATCCTCTCCGATTTCTTTCATATTTTATTTGATTTGTAAAGGTTATTAGAGACGTCCTAAGGAAACTACTCTCCTATATAAGCCATTACAGCTTCTCAATTGCTTACCTTAAGAGAATAGATAGAGTATTCTTAGTTGTGACTGTTCTCTTAAGGTAAAGTATTCTTAGTTGAGCCCAGTTTTTTTTTTGCCATGAGCTATATGACAGCAGGTAAAGGGTTTTTAGTGAGAGTTGTGTGATCCATGGTTTAATTTAAATAGCTTGTCAATTGGTTAGTACAGGTCTAGTTATCGACATACAACTTGGACATGAGTGGTTGCCTAAAAAGGTATGAATAGAATTTCATATGCATAATAAGCCCTATCAACCAATCCCTAGCAACGACCCCACTAGAAATGTTCACGCTTCCACTAGTGCTGCTACCATGCCAAAGTAGGATTAAGAAACCAATCACCTACCACAAAGACGGCTGATGATGGTACCCTCCTCTATATAGCTATCCCTTCACTCATTCATGGTCACTGCGGTGGCAATTTCTCTTTCCAAACATATTTTTCTCTATGACAATGCAAGCCTCCCAAACCCTTGATGGCGAGATGAGCCTCTAAACATTTTCTTAAAATTGGATATTATATTGCAAAATAAAGCAAGATATAGAATACAAGTTACAAGCATATCAAGTATGATCTAACACCCAAATACAAACATGCTTACGCAGGGATGTCTATCGGAGTGAGAAACATCTAGAGACCTATGGTGCATGATGATGCCAGTGTCATCTCACCTCAGAGTGATAGGGCATCCACAATGGAGGTAAGGTGAGATCAACTCACAGGCGACACAACCCTCCTTCGTTGAAGGATTTGTTACTATATGAATGATGACAAAGTATAGATGAAAGCGAAGCCAACACCCAAGGTGGAGGACGCTTGAAACAAAGAACGACGCGGCAGCCAAAGAGCATGAAGAGTTCAAGAGCTCGAACTCCTATCGGACAAAGCATGGAGAAGGATGCACACTAAACATCAAGGTTGTACTCAGCAATGAGAATCGGCAACAGAGCCAAAGGAGCGACTAGATATGTGTGGCGAAGAACAGATCGAGACTAGAGGCAAAGCATTGGAGATGACATCAAAGCAGCCAAAGGCCATCACAAGCACACATACTGAGGCGCTAGCGGCGATAACAACAGTGGCAAGTACCACCACAATACAACAATGAGAAGAAGGAAGACCCAATCCTAGGCAAATCCATATAAAGGATACAAGCTTAAACTACTAGGAGCATCTTCAACAGCCCCCAACACTTCACTCTAAATAAGCAAATATTAGGGTAGTCCTCTTACTAGTTTTTATGATTGTGGTGGGAGTTACTAACAGCTTCCCAATATAGACCCCTTAACACGTTAGTAGCCTCTCCTTGAGAGTATGTCGCTACTACCCATCGATGACAACCGCATCGACATCCATCTGGTTTTGCCTAAAACTCCTCCTCCGATGGAGCATTGGAGCATGTGCAGGCAGAGGAGATTGTACCATCTCTTGTATAGAGCCCCAGGCTCGATGGCTTGACTACCTCGTTGTGGCCACACATCAATTGTGGCTGCTTGCGCGAGCGTCCTCCATGTATCATTGGCGTCGACCTACTCGGTCTTGCTGCTCGGCACTGACTCCATCTAGCACATGATGCTCCCACCTCGACCTCTTGAGCGTGTGCATGTGAAGAACAAGGCCACAACGAACATCTACCCCGATAACCACCACAAGATCATATCCCGAACAAGGTGATGGCCTGGTGCGATTACCTCGTGGCCACGCTCGTGATGGGATCTGTGCTAGCCTCGCCAACACACCGCTAGGGCAAAAGCGAGCAGTGTTCCCATGACCACAAGGGTGAAGCAAATGACACTCCCATGGTCGCGATGGTGATGGGCAAAGAAACAAGGTGACAATCAGACGACACTCCTACAGCCACAACAATGTTGAACAAAGAAACAAGGTGACAACCACGTGGGCGAAGCAGATGATACTTCCACGGTTGTGGTGGTGTTGGGCAAAGGAACAAGGTGACGAAGTGAGCGGCGCTCCCCTGACCACGAGGACAAGGCAGACGACACTCCCATAGCCACAATAGTGTTGGACAAAGGAACAAGGTGCTTGGGGGTGATACAACTCCCCTTTATTTGAGGGAAGATTAGAGCTTTTTTGTGGCAAAAAAGAGCACTATTTGAGGACTGCTGGAGCAATGAAATAGCAACACTTCTCTCAATATGAGGATTTTATGAGGATGATGATTGCTATTGGAAAACTTTAAGATTAGATCCACAACAAGGGTGGATCCACATAACCTCTCACCACTAGCAAGCCCACGATAGGGGAGAAGGGGGCTGAGCGGTGGCGGCAAAGGGTGCAGAAGTTAAGACAAGGATTAACTTTATTTGCCCCTAATATAACATTCCACTATGCACTGTCTCTTGGCACCGACTTAGTAATCCCAATTAGGTATCGATCTTCATCAGTTAATCATATAATTGCACCTTCCAAAAGCTCAATTCAAAAAACATCAGAATATTGACAAGTGAAGTGCTAAAATCAACACCAAACCTACTTATTTACTCCCCTCCGTTCCATAATAGATGACCTTTTAGCTCTAGAAACGAGAACTAAGGAGAAGCCAAGAAAGTGCAGTACACGAAAATCAGAATGAGAAAAATAGAGATGGATTTGTATTGAAAAAAACTATATTAGAAAGTGAGAATGACAACTAATTCAGGATAAGTGCAGAAGTCTAAAAAGGTCAAGCATTATGGGACCGAGAGAGTAGTCCGGAACCCAGATATATAATACTAGTTTTGCTCTGTCCCGTTGTCGTTATTGAACCAGATAGAATTGCAGCTGTGGAACTGTTGTTTCACTGTCCATATTATTAGAGTTCGGAGGTGGCAACGAGATGGAACAGCCCCAGTTGGATACTCAATTTAGGATGCCAAATGCTTTGTAGGATTCAACAGTGTCACGGAGGATTTCCTCTATAGGCCTGAAGGTCCAGCCTAGCTTCTGCAATTTCTTAGAACTGAATACAGAGTAGTCATCCACTTCCACAAAACTACAAAACATCGAGATACGAAAAGATAAGTTCCAACCAAGTCAATAGAGTGCAAAACTACGGAAGAACAATATATTATGAACAAGAATTCCTCAGTATGATCTCCCAAAATTCTATGCATGCATGGAAGTATTTAATTTAGTCGATATGAATGTCGTGCTCACATCAAAAGGCTTTGTTTAGTAGCCACCTCTACTTACCAAGTTACCTAATGGTGTGGTTACACACAAGGAATTCAAGAAGTGTCCTAACATGAAAAATAGTAGAATTTTATTATTGTTTGTTAAATCGGCTACATATTAGCATCATCCTTCTCTTGTAAGGCCATTCCATAAAAATCAGCTGCGGAAGTTAAGAGGGGAAGAAAACTAAATGCTTATAGACAACGGAACTATTTCAGAGGGTGAGACTTACTTTTTGGGATAATGGTAAGTTGGATATAAGGTCTTCAATATGTTTATCATATCAGAAACTTTTATTGGATGTGAACTGCTGATGTATCGTCCAGACGCTTCTGAGTTTTCGTAAGCTAGAAGAAGAGCATCAGCAACATCACGAACATCCACCATATTTCTGAGTCTATTTTCAACAGTCTCGAGATTTCCTGCAGAATAAATGTATGTACTTAAAAAAATAACTAAATGGCTAAATTAAGTAGGTTAACTGAAAGCTTGTTCTTAAGTAGATACAGTACTTTGTAGCAATTGATTAGTATGCTTTATGAATAATCAGAAACAAGCAATAGAGAAACACTATTGACAAGATTGTCATTTTAATTGTATCACTGAATGCAAACCAGTAGAAAACTAAGATAACATGCGACTACCCTACCTTTGAAATAATTAAGGATGACTTTACTGCTCGAATTTACTATAGGCTGCATCAAGGGTCCAAATACATATGACGGACAAATAGTTACAACGTCCAACCCTGTTTTTGCTGCATAAGCAAAAGCCCCACGTTCCGCCAGTGTTTTGGAAAGGAAATACCAATCCTGCAGGATGATGAAATATCTAAGCCAAACCAGGAAGTTTATGATGAACAAACACAAAACAACAAGTCGGCAACATTTTTTGTGGTTAGATACTAGGACGTGATATCTGTGCTAATCAGTTCAGCCTCCAATTTGGCTAAAAAGAAAGTTAGAGAAGTTTGAATTGCCATGCAAGAAGCCAACAGCAATAGGACAAGATAATCCTTTACTTTCTTATGTTATGTCAATATTTACACAAGCAACGCCATTGCTTTACTGCAGAACAACTGTTATCACCTCATTCTTCCTGCAGTAATCCTCATCTGACCAGCAGTCTTCATCAAAGACCTTACCCTTTGGCCAATTAGGATTAGCAAACACAGCTGCACATGAAGACACCACCACGACTCGCCTAACTTTTGCCTCATAGCAAGCCTTTAACACATTGGTTGTACCTGTTAAAGCAGGACCTATGACCTCCACCTGTAAAACAGAAATATTTGGTGAAAGGCACAAAGGGACAACTATCAGATTACATGTTCATTAATAAATTAACCAATTCCTTTTGGCAAAAAAAAACAATTTCTTTGTATAGTAGTAACACTGGACAAACAAAAAAGAACAATATATAACAGGTGCCATGGCCCATGGGCATGCGACCAGATAGGTATGCCACAAAGATGACGTGCAGAGCAAGGGATTAATCATTCTCTGTTGCCATTAATTGAGTCATAGTTAAACACAGATACCCTGAAGGAATGGTCAAAATGTTCCCATCTCACGCCTGTTTCTGGATAGTCAAAGAATCCAGCATGTCTCATAAGAACAAACGATAATTTGAGGGAATTCTGAAAATGTCTCGTAAGAACTAATGATAATTTGAGGGAATCCTGAAAAAAAATCTGTTTATGAAACTACTTTAAGAAATTCCATATGTCCAAGTTAGAATTAAAAGCCTAGCAAGCAAAGCCTTGCCATCAATAGCATCGGTAGCAGTCTATGAAATAATTGTATCAAACCATCTCTATACATCCTTATTTGACCTCAAAACTTCAGGAATCAAAATATGAAAAAGATGCTCTTGACAAATTCACCTCAGGGTTGGAGGACCGACCGGAAGGGACAGGGCTAGCTACATGGAAGACACCCTCACAGCCAGCAATTGCTGATGCAACACTGTTGTAGTCCAACAAATCAGCCTTAAGAAGCTGCAACCTTTCCCCAGCTCCTTCCAGCGCCTTGAGATGAGCATTCTTGCTAGCACCTAGAGCACAAACAAGATATATCCTCATCATATAAATAACAAATTTCTTGGTCCGTCATAACAAAACAGATACCCATTCAGCTTTTATTTAATCAGGCCATGAATCCTCTTGAGCCAGCTGTGAGTGTTCTTTTCCTTTATTTTTTCTGTTTGTTCAACTTCCATATTTGAACTTCTAACTTCTTTTCAATGCAAAGAGGTGTAGGTATCTGTCAAGCGCCTCAGCGCCCAACGACGCCGGACCGTGGCTACGTAACTCGTAGTCGCGCTCCAGGCCTTCACCGTGAGAGATCTCTCTCCGGTGGCTTGAGAGGTTTAGGGGAAGGGAAGCAACTTTAGGATAATTGATCTTGCTTGATTTTCTCCAAGTCTGTTACACGGCATATATAGCCAAAGCCCCAACCAATCTCTCCTATAATTAAGGCATGCAAAAGGAAACTAGATCTTATCTTTATAAACTGAGCTACTGGCGGTGGCCCCTGCCATAGCCGCGCGCCCTGCAGCCCTCCTGGCATCACGACGGCGCCTATAGGTGCGCCCGTACATGACATCTCTCCCCCCCTCGACGACCAGCTCGTCCTCGAGCTGGAACTGTGGGAACTTGTCGCGGAAGTCTTCAACATCCTCCCATGTAGCATCAGCAGCGGACTGCCCTTTCCAGCGGATGAGCACCTGCCGAACACCCCTTGCCAGCCGCCTGCTCCGGTTCTGGCATCACTGCCCCATGATGAGTGGGTGGGAGAGGAGGTGGTGTAGTTGGTGGTGCGCCGACGAACTTTTTGAGAAGGCCGACATGGAAGACATCATGCAGCTTGGCACGTGGGGGCAGCGCTAGACGAAAAGCCACCTGGTTGATGCGCTCAGTGACTTGGTAGGGCCCGACAAAGCGCGCCTTCAGCTTGCCCCTGGGCGCCTGAGGCAGGGAGGAGGCTGCTCGTTGGCGAAGGCGCAGCAGCACCTAGTCACCCACAGCATAGGAGACCGGACGGTGCAGGCGATTGTAGAACTTCTTCTGGACAGCCTGCGCTTGTTCTAGGCGATAGCGGACATCCGCTAGGAGCTCCTCTTGTGCAGCCATTGTCTTGGCCACCGCCGCCACCCGGGTCTCTCCAGGCTCATAAGAGCGGATGGAGGGAGGGTCCCTGCCGTAGACCACCTTGAAGGGGTGTCCTTGAGCGACGATTGGTACGCCGTGTTGTAGATGTACTTAGCCCAAGGCAGCCAGCGCAGCCACTGCCGTGGCCAATCCCTGGTGAAACACCAGAGGTACATGACGATGACTTTGTTGGCCGCCTCCGTTTGGCCATCGGACTGCGGGTGGAAGGCTGACGTCATGTGCAGCTTGGGTCCAGTGAGTCTCATCAGCTCCCACCAGAATGTCGAGGTGAACACGGAATCCCGGTCGGACACCATGGACTAAGGAATCCCGTGGAGGCGAACGATCTTGCTGAAAAACGCTTGGGCCACGGACTCTGCACTGTAGGGGTGAGCCAGTGGAATAAAATGGCAGTATTTGCTAAATCTGTCAACCACTCTGAGAATCACTGACTTTCCCCCAACTCAAGGCAGCGCCTCGATGAAGTCCAAACCAATGTTTGTCCACACCGCCTGAGGAACGGGCAGGGGCAGCAGCAGACCCGCCGGGTGCAGGTGGTCAGACTTGTTGCGTTGACATGTGGCGCAGGCGCGGACGAAATCCTAGACCACACGGCGCATGGCTGGGAAGTAGAAGTCCCGGCGGAGGCGATGGAGAGTCCGTTGCACCCCTTCATGGCCGTCGTCGTGCGTGGCAGCCACCACTTCGAGCAGCAGTGGTGAGTCTGGCGGAATGTACAAACGGTCAGCATATGCCACCATGCTGTCCAGTAGGGACCACGGCGCCCCCCTAGTGCCTGCGGCTATCTCATCCCGGAGAGCGACCAGGGCGGGGTCTTGGCGTTGAGCATGACGAAGATGGTCAACGAAGTCGAAGCGAGGCACGGACAGCGCCAAGACCGAGCCCTCCTCGCTGGTGTCGTGGCGGTACAGCGCGTCGGCGACGGTGTTCGTGGCGCCCGGCTTGTACTCCACCGAGAAGTCGAAGCCGAGGAGCTTTCCCACCCAATGGTGCTGCGGGATCGTCGAGAGGCGCTGGTCGAGGAGGAATTTGAGGCTGTAGTGGTCGGTGCGGACGAGGAACATGCGCCCCCACAGGTACGGCCTCCAGTGGCGCACGGCGTGCACCAGCCCAATGAGCTCCCGCTCTTATGCTGCCAGAGCGCGGTGGCGGGGGGCGACCGGCCTGCTAAAATAGGCGATCGGGTGGTGCTCCTGCAGCATGACCGCACCGAAGCCGTGCGTGGAGGCGTCGCACTCCACGATGAAGACCTTGGTGAAGTCAGGCAGCGCCAACACCGGGGCCGATGTCACGGCTGCCTTGAGTGCCTGGAAGGCTGCCTGGGCGTCATTGTTCCAGGAAAAGCCTTCCTTCTTTAGCAAGGCAGTGAGGGGCGCCGCGATCTTGCCGTAGTCGTGGACGAACTTGCGGTAGTATCCAGCGAGGCCCAAGAAGCCACGCACCGCCCGCGCCGAGCGAGGTGCCGGCCAGCCGTGGATGGCCTGCACCTTGGCCGAATCCATGGCCACACCATGGGCGGAGATGATATGGCCCAGGTATGCCACGAAAGGTGACCCAAAGATGCACTTGGATCGCTTGACGAAGAGAACGTGTCGGTGGAGTTCGGCGAGGACAGCGCGGAGGTGCCTCAAGTGATCTGCCCAAGTCTTGCTGTAAATCAATATATCATCAAAAAAGACAAGGACGAACTGACGGAGAAAGGGGCAGAGCACATCGTTCATGAGCGCCTAGAATGTCGCCGATGTGTTGCATAACCCGAACGGCATCACCAGGAACTCATAAAAGTCATCGTGGGTGCGGAACGCCGTCTTGTGTACATCAGCCGGCCGCATCCGGACTTGGTGGTAGCCGGAACGGAGGTCCAGCTTGGTGAAGAACTGCGCACCATGCAACTCATCAAGGAGTTCGTCGACGACGGGGATGGGGAAGGCATCCTTGACGGTGAGGGCGTTCAGGGCGCGGTAGTCCACGCAAAACCGCCAAACCCCATCCTGCTTGACCAGCAGTACCGGCGACGAGAACGCCGAGTCGCTGTGGCGTACGATGCCTTGGTCCAGCATGGCGGCGCATTGCCACTCCAGCTCGTCCTTGTGGGGCCGCCGGGTAGCGGTAGAGCCGAACTGCCACAGGTGTAGAGCCGGGCTTGAGGACGATGGCGTGATCCCGTGCTCGCTGTGGTGGCAGCCCCGCTGGTTCGGCGAACACCCCCACGAAGGAGTGCAGCAGCTCCTCGAGGAGGGCGTTCGGTGTCATGGTTGCTGCAAGAAGAGGCGGCCGACGGTCGGCGACGTCCAACTAGGAGACCTGTCGGCCCTGGTGCTGAAAGGAGACAGTGCGGTCGACGAAGTCCCACACCACCCGGCCAAGGGTGACCATCCAGTGAGTCCCCAAGACCAAGTGATAACATGCGAGCGGCATGACGAAGAGGTCGATGAAGAACGTCTCGCCCTCGATGATGACCGGGGCACGGCGGATGACGCCCGGGCAGGTGACGCGCTCGCCGTTAGCCACGGTGGCCGTGAGGCGCGGGCGCGGCTGGACCGGCAAACCAGTGCGGCGGGTGGCGTCCTCGGCGATGAAATTATGTGTGGAGCCCGTGTCCAGGAGCGCGACGAGGGTGGTGGCGCCCAGGGAAACCCGCACTTGCATGGAATCACAGATGGGCATACCGGCCACGGCTCTGAGTGAGAAGACAGGGCTTCCTCCTGCTGAACGTCCCCTGCTGGTTCCTTGTCGACGGCCGCGATCTCGACGCCGTTGAGGTAGAAGATGTGGTGGCAGACACGGTTATGGCCACAGTCGTATGGTTCGTTGCAGTTGAAGCAGAGGTCGAGACGGCGACGTTCCGCCTCCTCCTCCGGGGACAGCCGCTTCAGCGGCGGCCCATCTTGTCGTGGCTGTGCCGCGGCCGCTGGTGGTGCCGGAAGAGCGAGCAGAGGCTGCTTCGGCGCCGGTGCTGGTAGCAGGGCATGAGGGGCTCCGCGGGCGGCGGGTGGGGGTAGTCGTGCCAACTCCATCTGCTCGACCTGGCGGGCGAGGCTCATGGCCCCGGCGAGCGTCTTCGGGTTGTGGATGCGGACGGCGTGGCTCAAGGGAGGAAGAAGGCCGCCGGTGTAGAGTTGAACGCGCTGGCCCTCGTTGAGCGGACCCACGCGCGGCAACAGCGCCTGGATCCTGTTGGAGTATTCCTCCACGGTTCCAGTGCGGCGACATTCCGCCCCCTCAAACAGGGGCGCCGAACGGAGAGGTGGCCCGAAGCAAAGGTGGAGGAGATCCTTGAAGCGTCCCCATGGCGGTGTACCCTCGTCTAGTCGTCTTCCTGCAGCTGGATGTACCACAGCTGCGTGACGTCCTCCAGATTGTAGGAGGCCATCCAGACGCGCTCCTCAGGCATGGTGTGTTGTTGGCAAAAATAGGATTCACACTTGTTGATGAAGAGCACCGGGTCGGTCTTGCCATCGAAGCGGGGGAAGTCGAGTTTCTGAACCTTGGGGGCCAGTCCAGATCACGAGGGTGTTCCTCATGGCCGCCGCCGCCATTGTCCGACGAGGACGACTTGTCCTTCATGGTAGCCATGTCGGCTTTCACGGTGGACAGCTCAGACTGGAACGACTTCATCATCTCCATGAGGTCCTTGATGGTTGGCTCAGTCATAGTGGTGGAGTGGCCGGTGGAAGCAGTGGAGGTGGACGGGGATGGAGAGGGGCTGGAGCGGGTGGGAGAGGATCTGCGCGACACCGATACCAGGTTGTCAAGCGCCTCAGCGCCCAACGACGCCGGACCGCGGCTACGTAACTTTTAGTCGCGCTCCAGGCCTTCACCGTGAGAGATCTCTCTCCGGTGGCTTGAGAGGTTTAGGGGAAGGGAAGCAACTTTAGGATAATTGATCTTGCTTGATTTTCTTTTACACGGCAATATATAGCCAAAGACCCAACCAATCTCTCCTATAATTAAGGCATGCAAAAGAAAACTAGATCTTATCTTTCTAAACTGAGCTACTGGCGGTGGCCCCTGCCATAGCCGCGCGCCCTGCAGCCCTCCTGGCATCACGACGGCGCCTATAGGTGCGCCCGTACATGACAGTATCCCTAGTGTATACTTGATAAAACATTTATATTACTCTAGAAACTGTCTGAACTCTCTCTGTAGCTTTTTCTTTTTTGAAGGGACAGGGAATTTATTAAAAAAAGTGTGAAACAAGTACAAAGTAAAAAAAAAGCAAAGAAGCTAGAACAAAACAAAGAAAAAAAAACTAAGGTGAAAGAGCTAGGGAACTAAGAAAGGGAAGAAGAAAAGATACAGTTCCCAGACAAGGTAACACCAGGTTAGATTAGGTTGTCTATCCATTCTTGAATCCTGGGGAAATATTTTCTTCTTGCTCTGCATAGAAGCAAGTTGAATTCAGTCTTGAAGATGAATTTGCAGTTCTTGATTGAGGGGGTATTAGCCTGAAGATGCAGTTGTTCCTGCACATCCAGATTGCCCAGGTGAATTCTGTTTTACAATATTTGAGTATATCTCATTTTCAGGTTAGAAACAATGTGAATTCTGTTTTACAATATTTTCACCAAACGGAAGTAAACTTCATTTCCTACATCAGTTATTTTGCCGTAGCTTTCCATGTTTGATCGTACGAATGGTTACTAATTTCAAAATGATACCCAGTTCCTCTTGTATCCAAGTATACTTTTGTAACATGAAGTACTTAGGCTAGACCTTGCAGCTCCTAAGGACTCCTCAGGAGTTCTGACATTACAATTCTCTCCACAAGGGACCACAGTACTTGATTTTTGTACAAAAGAATCTGGATCTTAAAGAGCTTCTTTCTAAATTCCAAGAAGACTGCACATTCCCTTCTCTCTATACACAAGGGACCACAGTACTATTTACTATGAGAATATATGTATCATGATTAATTTAATGATACGGTCTCATAAATATCAGCATAATTTTGTATATATTTTGTCAGACTTGAGATTCATTGGATATAAGATGTGTACTTCTTTTGGGACGAAAAGAGTATACTCTCTCTTTTTTTGGCGAACAGAAAGGAGTATATACCTCATGTACACAAGAATCGTCGCCGCGAAGCTAAGAAACCATGGATCGGCGACGGATCGATGAGAGGGAGGTCTGAGAGCCTTACCAGGGTCGCGCACGGTGCCACGGACGGCGTACTGGCCCCGGGAGAGGAGGAGCTTCACCAGCCACGACGCGATGAAGCCGCCGGCGCCGGTCACGCACACGCTCTTCCCCGCCGCCTCCATTGTTTCTTTCGGCTTCTGATTGCTCTCGTTGTCACGCTGCCGCTGAAGAAGTGAACTCCACGACGGACCACAGTTTAGAGCGGACGAGCAGTCTTGGCGTGGCGGGCGGTGGCACTGGAAGAAAATTCTACTACGCACCATCGAAGACCGGATTGCTCTGCTTACAGCGTCGATCACACGCGTTCCGTATGATCCAAGATTGCTCTGCTTACAGCGTCGATCACACGCGTTCCGTATGATCCAACGTCCCCAAAACCGCACTCGGGCGGGCGAAAAAACAGTTGAGACGACGCCGCACTTCTAGAAGCCAGAAGCTTCAGTCGCAGTCGCTGGCATCCAGGAAGGCAGGAAGTCGTGGAATGGACCTTGAGGTGTTTCTTTGTATTCCGAACTCGATCTGTGGATGCAGTTGAGTAGACGAAAGCAGACTCCTGCCCAAATTCCTCTTATTCCCGACGAAACCTGTGATTCTGTCTGTGTACGTATAAGGCATGCATAGCTTCTGCAGATGTGCCGTCAATAGAAGAGATCATGGGAGAAACAGCATTTTGTTGTGATCATGTATATAAATTTCTATAATGATCTAAAGCACCATTGATGAGGCCAAGTTAAAGTTACCTGATGCTTGGAAGACTGAAGACGTGGTCACAAAACAGAGGACTTGCAGGGTGTTGCTCTCCCAGTGCCAGATTACTCCTCAGCTTTAGGGTAGCCGCTGAGAAGCCACTCTTGAGTTCTAAATGTTTATGGTGTCGTGGATCGGGTAGTTTAGCGTAACCGTATGACATTGTAATGTTGATTCATCATTTTGTGCATGAGAGAACATATACAAGTTTATGATGTCATCTCAAAGAAATTTTAAGAAGGCATGATTATTTTTTCTTGAGACATGTATGCGTGTGTATTTAGATTGGAGCTCTGTTATTTATTTTATTTATAAAAAAAGAGCTCTATCAGTCTATTTATTTTGAGAAGAATGGTTGATTAGAGAGCAAACATAGCCATGCCTTATCTTAGTGACACTCTTACGCAGATGTGAAGTGGTCGGGACTCAAGAGACCTTATAAGTTCTGACTTTTCATAATGCAGCCTAAGAAGACGAGGCGCGTCGAGAAGCTTGACATCGGTGCTTTAGCCACAACATCCGTGATCATCGATCAATCAACTTGATGCAATCAAAGACACTGGTCTGGCCCGGCTCCATTGGCTTGGGAGGAAGTGATGCATTAGATCAACATAATATTGCTCAAAAAATTCAACAAGCATTAAAATAATAGTCACCAAGTAGTTGAACGACTGCACTTATCAGAGTCTCTAAGGATCAAATGTAGCATCGATAACCATTGCGTTATATAAGGCCCATAAGTGGCTCCTTACATTATTAATTGATAGTATTACAACATTCTAACTTCTCCTTTTTAACTGCACTTATTAGATGTTTTTCAATTTAGCTTCTTTATAATATCAACATGAGTTTCACTAATTGTTGCAATACGGTTGACAAATATTATCGAAAAACTACAAATAGTCAGGTTGCGAGTTGTAAAAGAAATTGAGAACCACTAGCAGAGGACATAGCATACACAACCTGGTCATTCTTACTTAAAGAAACATACACCTCCTAATATTTATTTAACTTTTTATAAACACTGAAATAAATGCAAGAGTAGAGTGACAAAAAAGCAAGTATGAATTTTCGTGCAACTTAAATGAAAACTTATACTTCTATGAAACTTTTCACACCTTGTAATATTTTTTATCTCCTCTTGAAAGCATACTACAGATATAAGTCCACATAATATGTGAATTTATTATACAACACATAGCCATCTAAGTCTATCACCCTTGTAAGCGCTATAATGTCATCTTTAAGCATTTTAATATTAGGGTAAAAGATCACCATGGTCAATGCTCCAAATCTAGACACATGATGATTTTAAAATCTTTCATCTTCCTATTTTTTTATATAAAACCTCAATTTGTATCAAATAAGATATTAAATTAATGTTTAGTAAGTCACTTTTAAACTGAATTTATTCATTATCTTTTAAAAATTGAACCTATATTTATTTCTTTATGATAGTACACGTCTTTAAGTAGGTAGAAAGCAACTATAATAATATTCTCAGTTAGCCCCCACACCTAATATTGTCCCCTCTTTACACTCACTTTTCTTCATCTCGCTCACTCTTTATCTCCAACAATTTTCACTAACCATTGGAGATAGAGTTTGGCTTCCTTAATGTATCTGATGTGTATCCCGATAGCTCACTAATATATACAGATTGAATATTAAAGATTTGTAAGAGAGAGAATCATAATTGTTTTAAATTATATCTACAAGCCATGAGACTTGATCAAGGGGCAACCAAGTTATCTAGACTTCGTTCTAGACTATATAAATAGAAAAGGCCCCTGGCGAGGGGAGATTATCAAAAATACATGAGTCTTGATATTTACCATAGAATATTCTAGAGTAAATTTCATGGCAAATAAAGACAAGTCCACAAAGTTCAAGAAGGATATGGAGATTATCATGGAAATGGAGTGTTGAAGAAGACAAGAGAATCTCCTAGAATCTTCTCCACCATAAATGAGTATGTGACATTTCTATGGATGATTCCATAACTTGTTCATATGATAAACATAGAAGAGTGTAGAACCTAAGAAAATTCTAGAGCATAGACACTTGTCATGTTATTCATGGCTCACCTAGGCTTATATTAGAGGTGCTCCCCTATCATACCATATCATTCAAGACACATAGCTAGTTACGAGTTAGAGTGACATACCATAGCATCCTCAAAGGGCATAGTAGATGTGTGTATGATATTATGTGTGCTTTTGTGTAACACCTTCATGTTGTAATAAACTATTTTTTTAAGGAGGAAAATTCCTCTGCTTTTTAGAAAGCAATAGTACCAAGTAACAAGCTGGGGATACCAGTTCACAGAAAAAGACCAAACAGGAATTAAAGCCAATCAGCACCTAAAACAAAGTCAGATCTCCACTATATCGGAAGCAGTTGATCCTGGCTTGAAGTCCTTGAGCCACCTGATGATTGACTCTTTCATCTTGCAGACTTGATTTTGATCCTCCTCTTTAAGCTTGATGCTCCACTTCTGCAGCAATGACAATGCAATGTACATAACATCAGTGGGAGCCTGGGGAAACTTCTTGTTAATAGCCATCTTGTTTCTGGACGTCCAAAGAGCCCAAGCAAA
>Ga0182004_10001604_pt1 | contig 16801 bp, 10 predicted proteins | sample Sormic07211540_1_FD_120479 | JGI IMG/M metagenome (GOLD analysis project Ga0182004, IMG submission 120479) | Endophyte microbial communities from Sorghum bicolor roots, Mead, Nebraska, USA - 072115-40_1 MetaG | ecosystem: Host-associated > Plants > Roots > Unclassified | place: USA: Nebraska...
TAAATATAGATGAAAATAAAAACTAATTGCACAGTTTAGTCGAAATTGACGAGACGAATCTTTTGAGCCTAGTTAGTACATGATTGGACAATTTTTGTCAAATACAAACGAAAGTGCTACAGTATCGATTTTGCAAAAAATTTTGGAACTAAACAAGGCCTTATAAAGAAATTGAATTGAAAATTTTCCATATGGAGGTTTATGTCGAGCATATAGGGAGCCAAAGTGTGCGAAAATTTTCCCGCATGAATGTCAAAATAAATCAGTTGGTGAATTCGGAGAATACGTTTATTTTTATTTTGCATGAAAGAAATTGAAATGTAAATGTATCAGCAATTCCATATGGAATTGTTAAGAGCATCTCTAAGAAAACTGTTATTCCTTATGTGGATCGGACTATCGGAGGCTAGAGTTCTAAGATAGCTAGTTATTCATTTTATCTTTATTTGGTAGCTAAAGAAAGCGAGCCGATGATGACTAAAATGGGCAGCTAGACTCCTATGGGTTCCTAAGAGGGGCACACATAGGATCAAACTATAGTGGTGGGTTTAGGGTTAACATGAAATGAATAAAAATATTTTTAATAGGGTTGAATGTTCAGGTCATTACACATAGTGCAGCAGATGATCAGTGCCTTTAATGTCAAGGATAGGCAAAAGAAAAAAAAGAGAAGTGGCATGTGAAGAAAGAGAGCGTCTAGAGTTGAGTAGGAGCGACGAGAGATGCAAGTGCTCACTGAGGCCTCGTTCGTTTGACCGGTTTTGAGGCCTGGAAACTATTCCAGCTGATCCATATTAGTACAAATAAGCCTATCATTCCAGCTGGAATAATTCCAGACAAACCATTCCACGTTAAACGAACGAGCCCTAAAACTGAAACATGTTGATTATTGATCTGCATCATCTATTTAAGAGCGTGGACTAAAGGCATACAAATTAGGAGTAGGTGCCAATATTATTAATCGAAAGGAGTAAACCTAATGATAAAAGGTAGTAGTTAAAAAAGAGCATGCTATCCATCTTTTCTTTCATAAATAAAAAGATAGTATGTGGAGAGAAGAATGCGACTACTCTATTCATTTTAAATTATCTAAATTATATATATATATATATATATATAATTTCTAGATACATAGTTTTTGCTACGCATATAAGGGCATATTTATTTCTAAATTTTAGCAAGCTAAACTTTAGTTCCCTTTGATAACTAAACTTTCAAACACGCTGACTAAAAAGGAGCTAAAATAATTTAATCTCTCACTGGTCACCCAAGATAAGCTAAAATTTAATAAGGAGAACCAACAAACCCTAATTTACATTAACTCTAGATATAGTAAAAGCTACGCGTATCTACTACTTGCTCCATTCCTGTATACCCTGATTCCATATGTGAAGATACTCATGGAACCTTTACAATAAACCTTAAATCAGAGCAAGTATTATAGTGGGCTATAAGCAGGCTAAATGCTGAGATGGAGGAGAGAAGGGAGAAGCATGCTGTAAGTTTACAGCCAGCTTAGGCACAGAAACCAAAAAACTTTGTGAGAGATAAATGGGCCATATATTAATAGTGAACAACTAATTATTGTATGGGTGGGCTGAAAGAAAGCTGTAAAAAACCTTACCGCCAGTAAATGGGCTATATTATTAAACTTGCTATAGGATCTAACATGATACCCCGTTGTTGAACCTTGTATAGTACTACTTCCGGTATCTAGTACTCCTACATATACTCCTACTGTCCCACTACCACACCACACACAATCTCAGAGCTAGTATAGCTCGCGCAATCGCCCTTGCCACAACCATGGCGCCCGTGACGTTCTCACCGCCGCTCCTCCTCCTCGCCATCCTTCTCCTCACCACCGCCGGCACAACTCAATGCCACGGTCACGGTCACGGCCACAATCACAAGAGCCAGCGCCACCACACCGGCGGAACTAGAATGCCCAAAAAGACCGCCGCGGCGAGCGCCAGCAGCCCTCCGGCCGACACCGTCCACCACGCCATCTGCCACACGACGCCGCACCCGGTGTCCTGCCTGGTGGCCGTTGCCTCGCACCTTGATGCCGCCGTCGCCGGCGCGAAGGTGGCCGAGGCGTCCGCTGTCTCTGTACAGCTCCTCCCGCCGAACGTGCTCTCCGTCGTGCTGGCGTCCCTCCACGGGGCGGAGTCGGCGCTGTCGTCGCTCTCCCCGACGCTCTCCGCTCTCTCCGCGCCGCCCGCCGCCTCCCCCGTGCCCGCGGGCGCCTCGCTCCGCCGCGGCGCCGCGCAGGACTGCCAGGAGCTCCACGCCGCCACGCTGTCGTCGCTCTCGCGTTCCGCGTCGCTGCTCGCCGCGGCGCCCGGCGCCGAGGGCCTCCCCGCCGTGCGCGCGCACCTCGCGGCCGCGCTCACCAACAAGGCCACCTGCCTCGACGGGCTCGCCGGCGCGTCCGGCCCGCGGCTCGGCGGCCTCCTCGCGTCCCTCGACGACGCGTACGAGCATGTCTCCAACTCGCTCGCCCTCGTCGCCGGTCGCGGCGTGTCTGCTGCTGGCTTCGTGAACGCCGTGGCGAAGACAATTCACAACCGGCGGCTTCTCCAGGACGACGACGGCAGCGGCGGAGACGACGATGACAGCGGCGGAGATGACGACGACAATGACGGGGATGACAGCGGTGGGAACACCGGGCAGCCGGCGGCGACGGTGATCACTGTGGCTAAGGATGGGTCGGGGAACTTCCGGACCGTGGGGGAAGCGGTGGCGGCGGCGCCGAACAGCAGCGAGACGAGGACGGTGATCCACGTGAAGGCCGGGACGTACGAGGAGAACGTGGAGGTTCCGCCGTACAAGAAGAACATCGCCCTGGTCGGCGAAGGGCGCGACACGACGGTCATCACCGGCAGCCGCAGCGCCGCCGACGGCTGGACCACCTTTCGCTCGGCCACTTTCGGTAAACAAATCAACATCTAAAACTGCAGCACTTCAAAGTTTTAACACGATTATTTATTTACACGAATCGGATATTTACCTCGCGAGACGAGATGTGCTAAGCATATCTTGGTAGTTGCTACAGTACACGATGCAGTGTGTGGTCTGTGGCTGTGTCGTCAGAGACCGGCAGTGAGCTTTGTTGCTATCCACCGATGCAATGCACCCCTGGGGCTGGGGGTCTATGTGCATTCGCTGATCCGTCCGTGCAAGTGATGCACTGATGCACACATGTTGGACATGTTAGCATGACGGTCATGGTATTCAGGCTGTCAGAGAGATGTAGGCCTGAGAAAGAATTAGGGGTTGTTTGAGACTGCTTTGCTCCATATTTTTCAGTTCCGCTCTATGTTTTTTAGCCAAACGGTTTCAGCTCCACGCACTCAGTTCGAGAAAAAAAAGAGTGGAGTTGTGAGAGCATCTAAATAGGTACCTTACAAACTCTAGTTTTTTATGGAGCTGCTCCATAATGGAGTTTGTGGAGCAGAGTTCGTGGAGCAGTGCCAAACACCCCATTATTTACATGATATGGTATGCATGCTATGGCCCAGTCTCCGGAGGTTTGACGCAGATATTTGGCCTACTGATCACGTGCATGTGCTTTTATGCTCCTATATACTACGTACTATATCTCTGCAATCTAGCCGTCTCCTTCCGTCGGTTGGCACTAAGATCCGATACTGGCCATGGAAATGCATGCATAGCTTTATCGCCTTCGACATGGATCATGGGCTCATGCCTGTCACTCATCAGGATATTTGGCTGCTCCTAACCGACTGCCATCGATCTCATGGCATCTTGCCAATTCGACAAGAAGAGGCGCTCGCTGACAAATGAAATAGCTTTTATTTTGGCCATGTTCATGAAGTGCACTGGAGCAGGACCCATCGAACTAGCCATGCATGCATGCATGCATGCACAGTCCACGATCTCATCCATCGTGCCGACCATCATTATACGGAAAAAGCTGAATAGTATCTGCAAAACGTACGTGCACATGCATGCAGGCGTCTCCGGCGAGGGTTTCCTGGCGCGCGACATCACGTTCCGCAACACGGCGGGCGCGGCCAGGGGCCAGGCGGTGGCGCTGCGGGTGAACGCGGACCTTGCCGCGCTGTACCGCTGCGGCGTGGACGCCCACCAGGACGCGCTGTACGCGCACTCGTTCCGGCAGTTCTACCGCGAGTGCGCCGTGTCCGGCACCGTCGACGTCGTCTTCGGCGACGCCGCCGCCGTGCTGCAGGCCTGCTCGCTCCTCGCCAGGGTCCCCCTGCCGGGCCAGTCCGTCGTGCTCACGGCGCAGGGCCGCGCCGACCCCAACGAGGACACCGGCATCGCGCTGCACCACTGCACCGTCGTCTCCGCCGCCGGCGGCGGCCTGCCCGCCGGCACGCGCACGTTCCTGGGCCGGCCGTGGGGCGCGTACGCGCGCGCCGTGGTGATGGACTCCTACCTGGGCCAGGTCGTGGACCGGGAAGGGTGGCTCGAGTGGCCCGGCGCGGAGCCCAGTCGCCGGGACACGGTGTACTTCGGCGAGTACGGGAACGACGGGCCGGGCGCCGACACGGAGGGCCGCGTGGACTGGGCTGGAGTGCGGCAGATGGAGTACGACGAGGCGGCCCAGTTCGCCGTCGAGAACTTCATCTACGGCGACGAGTGGCTGGGCGCCACCTCCTTCCCCTACGATGACGACGTCTGAACTGAGCCTTTGCTGCTCTGCAAAATCTCAAGAAAATGCAGCAGCTAGCCACAAGTGACAGTGTAAGCTATTAGCTATGCATACCCATCATCAGTTGTCAGTAAGTTTGGCTCGTGTTTTTGATATGATGGAGAGCTTGTTTGGCTGCATTTGTATCCATTGTAAAGTTGTCAATCGCTGTAAAACTGTTCTCATTCTCCTTTTGCACTCAGAATATGTAAAGTTGGCATGCCCTGATTTGTTTGCAGCTTATGATTCCCATAGGAATCAATGTTTTATGAAATTAAGCAATCAGGATTCAGGAAGGTCCCTTTGGAACGCATGAAAAAATTCTTAACCCCATGGGAGCTGACGAGCTGTATACTAATGAAGTTCTAAGTTCCGAACAGGATTAGTTTTATGCATGTTCTCACATAAATTACCTTCGTTTCAGTCGCTAAACAATGGAATCGCGGCAAAATTTGGAAAGCCCAGTCTCTGCTAAAGTCCAAAGAGACTTTCTTCATGAACCTCATAATCGATGCTGACAAGGTCTGAAAGGACAATGAGATGATCCACTGCCCACTGATGTTTCCACTGATGTCGACATTCACAAAGCCTCCACACTCCAGCTTCAGGCTCACATGGCCACACATGGCCCACATGAGAGCCTGGAATTAACAAAGGACAGCATATTCCACCATTCATTCAGGTCATCAACCAACACCCAAAACCTTTTTTTCAGCTATCCTGTTTGTATGTTTCCATGTTGTTGTTGCCGGCTGAAGCTCAATCCTCTCAAACGCATTGGTACAAACACAAGTGAGATTCAGAGTCAGATGAGCAATATAGATCACATTGTGGCCAGCCGCAACTGTGCACTGCTGCAATCCAATAAACTTGTCGCATATGAGGTCCGAATTCAGTGGAGAACATCATTAGGATTACCTTCATTACATGACATGAATTTTTAAGTCCTAATGGTGTTTTACTAAAAATCTTGCAGATTTATCCGGATCGGGAAAACTGATAAATCGGCACAAATTCGCTTTGCGGTATCCTGATCAGATATTCAGATCTCCTTTTCTCACTTTATATGCACATAAAAGTTGTGCTTTAAACAATCTTATCCTTGCAGTAAGTGATTATATACAAACAAGTAACTCTGCCTCAGCAGTACACTGAGAAGAACAATAGCCATTTCCCCCCCTTTTGTGAAACCCAAAACGCTGAACCGAATATGACGAGCAAATATGAGCAACTAAGTGCAACACCACACATTATTCTTGCATATCATCATAGTACTACACCACTATGCTTACATGATTAGTTCCTTGCTCAGAGCTGCCTCTTCTGGTCACTCCTCAGCTGACGAACATCGACGTCCTCGAAAACCTGGAGCGTCGCTAGCTGGATGAAATCAGTGACCCGAACCCCCACAGGCCTACAATTTCATCAAAATCATAGCATAAGGAGGATCAATTGAACACAGCAGAATTCTCATTAGACATCAACCATTTATGATCCTCGCCAAGCCAACAAGAACAAAGAGTCAAAGACGATCCAAGAAAGTCAATTCAGATGCTCACCATGGGAAGGAGGCCTTCTCTGGCAACCGCATTCCGAGCCTCGGGCCTTCGTCGTACCCCTCACATATCATCTCTCCGTTCTCATCTCTGTAGCATACGATCCCTCTCAATTGGTCCTCAAACACCTATGAATCACAATAACAGATTAGATCAACAGCTCTTGATGGTGTACTCCTGCATGTAAATGAAGAGCTGCTGCGACACACATACCTGAACCTTCTTGTCTGTCACAGCAGTAAAGGAGAGGTGTGGTGAAGCACTGCTACCATGAGCAGAGGTCCTGAACCTGAAGGATGACTGCCTTGTGGATGACCTTGGGCAGATCATGGCCATGGAGGAGGAGGAGGAAGAAGGGTGACGATGGCAAGGGATCCTGGCTGCCATTTTTGGTTTCTGATGAAAAGCAAAGTTGTTCACCAACAAACAACCAAAGGGTGGGCTTCCATTAGGCTGAAAAGAATACATTTATAGGGGATGGACATGGCAGAAGGGGTCTTGAACCGACTAGGCGACTACTACAGCCACATTTTATTGTAAGACTCAAGAATGAAGGTGTTGGTACTTGTAGCACATTATTTTGCTGATGAAAGAGTAGTAGTAGTAGCATAGTGGGGCAGCAATCATATGCAGGAAAGGGCCAAATGTGTCAATCATATTCTTGTTGAAGGTTAGGCTTGGTGCACACCAACGACTATAATTGTTGATGTCTACTCCTATGTGTTGTTGCTGGCCTGTTCATGCCAAAAGAAAATGGCATCCTTTCACAAGTAAATCAGCATCCAGAAAAAACAGAAGCACATTCAATCGTTTCAAAGAGAAAAGCGAATTTAGATTTGTGGAATGCACTGTACTAGTAAATTATATTATTCTTTATTCAAAGTAAAAGTATTTTCATAATTTTCAATTATTTGCTATTTAAGATAATATGTCTTATGATATTATTAGTCAACGTCATATTAATAGTGTATTATTAGATTTAGCATGAGAAATAATTTTATAATCTATAGTTCATATATTGTGAAACTATAACGATTTTTTTAGATGGATGGTCAAAAGATAGTAAGGTTTGACATAGGACAAAGCTAATTTGATATACTGTTCCTTGGACTCCAATACTTAAACTTCAACTTTGTTTCTGTTTTTTTTTTCAAAAGTTCGATTTTAATTGTGGTCTCAAAAGAGTTCACTTAGCATGGTACAATCACTAAATTAGAGTCGAATACGTCCAATCATAAGAATGGGGCAATATGCTGCTAATGATGTTTTGTTGCCGCGCACGCCATCTCTTGCCTCGTTGGGCCCCCCTCGCAAACATTATCACCGCACCTGTTGATGATAATATTACTTAATCTAACACCGATGGCTATGTGACTAGGCTTATCTGGTGATGTCGAAGACTATTCAAAAATATTACAACATGCACGCTCAGTTAATAATGGGTAATGGTCAAAAACAGGTGGCAATCTTCTTGTCCTTGAGGACTTTTGAGAGGTGCTTATTGCTGTTATTAAAACCGACGCAGATAAGTGATGACATAATAATTTTTTTTAAAAGGAACATGACAAGCGTTGTTTTATTCATTCTATTTGTCTGAAAGATCTTTTAATCATTCTGATTGCTTCATACCATTTCTAATGTTTTATTTGTTAATTTGTTAAGTTACAATTTGTTGTCTGTTTCACAATTTTGTGAAATGTGTTACAATCATCTCAATATAAGAGTGTGATTGTCTCTAGAAGAGATGATTCCTCCGTATTTACGGGTAGGTTGAAAGATAAGTTTTACCTTATTGATTTCAACAAAAGTAAGATCAAGCTATAGACTTGTCTAGTCGCAAAACTAGCAAGAGTTGGTTGTGAAGTGGAGGTGGTGGTCGCTCCTGATCGAGAAGGATCCACCATAAAGCAAGGGACGACCTAGGAAATATAAGAATTTAGGATGAACCAGCAGCTCATTGGGTTGCTAGGAACTTGATCAAACCTAAGGCGTTGTCAATCGACCAATAGATACACGGGATCTCAACACGATTGCAGATCGATAGTATCTGATACCAGGTTGTTAGAGTACTGGATCTGGGATAGAAAGAATTAGGGGATAGAATTAGGAATTGAAGGAAGTAATAGGAAGACAGAACACGTGAGTAGGATGTCACATTGGCGACTTGGATGGTCAGTTGCGTGCCGCCGTGCCAGCGCACCCTCCCGACACCTCTTCGGCCACTGCCGCTGCCCTCTGGCATACGACACCGAAAAAAGGCTCCAGTTGCATCCCACTCCTCCTCTCCCCCATCCCCACATCTCCTCCACCCTGCCCTTCCTCGAGCTTCTCTAGCGGGTTGGCCGAGCGACAGGCAAGATCTGGGTCCCTGGGGCCGGATCCACCCTCTTCCTCACCGGATCTGAGTCTTCGTGCAGCGTTAGGGGCATGGCTACTCATCCCTTCTGTGGCGTTATCCATCCTCACATGGTGTCATTGTACCCGATGGGGTGTATGTGCGGCAGCCAGCCGACCTAGCGCGGGCCGGTGTTGGCTTGTTGGCTGGGCGACTGGCCTATCGAGGCTAGTGGTGGTGCCATGGCTGGCTTCGCAACGGGCATGCAGCAGCCCCCCCACCTACCAATTAGGGCATTGCAGCCTCCTGTGCACGCCGGCTAGCGGCCGATGATGGTGGTCGTTCTGGGAGCCCGTGTTAGCACAACGTTAGTGTGGTGGAGATCAGGCGGAACGACTTTGGTGCACCGGGCAGTGGCTGGAGTTCACTGCGCACTGCTCGCTGGCCTAAAAGCCACTTGGCACGGTGGTGTCCCCATCCTCAACCCACGATGTCGACTACTATGCTTGGATATCTACCCTGCCTAGCTTCTTGCTCTCGGCTGGCAGCGGTGGCACAATATGTGTCATTTTTCTTCCTAAAGGCGACGTCGAAGAAACGATGTTGGTGTCTGCGGATGTCAGTACCTTTCTTGAAGGCATTGTTGGAGCGCTCCTGCTACCGTGCTTCTGCTCCTTCCGCTTCCCTGCTTGGAGTTGCTCGTTGCTGTGCTAAGCCTAATTGTGCTTCATGCTACTCTTCGCTTCAGTTTGTCCAATAGTTGTTTGGTGTTGCTGCAGTCGATTGCTTCTCTATAGCGGATATTTTGCTACTAGGACGGATGTTTTGCTGTCATGTTGCTTGGGCGGTTACCTTACCGCCGGTGTCACTTCAGGCTGTGAGTGTGATGACCCCCCATCTGTGGATGTTTTGTTGCTTTGATGGTCATCGTCTATGGCAGATGCTTTGCTGCCATTGTTGTCATACTGGCGCACTTGGCGTAAGCTTTGTCGCTGAGGTTAAAGCTTGCTTTGTTGCCTCTGCGTTTTCACTATATTATTAGCTACCGATGTGTTGCCTTTCTGTATTAGGCTCATCTAGTTGGGGCTTTGAGGTAGAGGGGTCCATGTTTACTTGCTGTTCATTTGTGTCTGTGAGATTTTATTGGTAATTCAAGGATTACTTGCGACTCCTATATATCGTCTTTATAACATTTGGTTACCTTTCCTCTTAATGAAAAAAGAGCTGAACTCTTGGCTTTGTAACTGATTGTTTTCCTTGGTTACTTATAATAAAATATTCAGTAGAGGTTCTGTTCTTTCAAAATCTTGATGTCAGTTTTTTTTTGACAAGGGGATGTGAGATGTCCGGTTGTTTGCTCCCGGTAGCGCAGCTGGCTCTAGGCCTGTCCACTCAGGTCCACTTAAGCGCACGCTGGGCCTCTTGGCCCGTCTGCTATGCTTGGGCTCTGGCGGCAACTGTCTGCAGTAGCGGTACGGGCAACATCAGCTTGGACGTCTTCAGTATCTTCAGAGAAATTATGAATTGGGCTACAAAAGCATATATGGAAATACTTGGGATATTTTTCTGATAGTGATAGATGTAAGTAATTTAGACGCAACTTTAGGGTCTAACATACAAGACGCATATATCCTCATTTTATTTTTTAATCAAACACTATTATCAACTTTATTAATGATGGTTGGTTAATATGGAAAGTATTGTATGTAAAATTATTTTTGGTTCTCTAAAATGCATTATATTTGAGAATAAATCATAAATGCTAGAATATACTATATTACAGGACGGATGGAGTAGTTAGATAATTTTGATATAGATATAGGCTTACTTTATGATATTTTTATAATGGCAAAGGTGGATAATAATTTTTATAGAACATAATTGATCTAATTCTATTTGTCGATGTATCTCATGAGAATCAATAAGAAGACTTTTAATACACACCTCAATTAGTTCTAGGAAGATTATTACTTTTTGAAAAAGATCCACTATACGTGCCTAATTTTTCCACGGAGAATGCACAATGGCCACGAACATGTACGAATGAAATCAACTGCACGAAAATGAAGGTGAAAGGATACATTATGTGTGTGGATGTGCATAGTGAAGGTGGTTCAAAAGAACAGTTGCTGGAATAAAAACGCACAAGCGCAACTGCAAGTAACCAGATTTATATTGCTGAAGCTTAGTGCATTGCAGTGGTCTCAACTCTCAAGTCTCGTCCAAGGTCGCTTGTGCAGAATGGGTCCGTTTTTCTCATGCTTTGCTTTTTTTAAAACGGAATTGCCACTAGAGCTGTCTGTTATTTTAAAAAGAAGGAATCCTAATGAGGCACTGTACAAACTTGAAGCTTAAATCTGTCCATGATCAGCAAGAATGAGAGAGAATCGAGCCTATGGGGGAGGGGGAAAAACCCAGTGACTCGAGGTCAACGATGCAACAGAGTAGCTAAGTGTTTTGCTGTCGCCATTGCCTAAAGATTGGCCTCACCTCTGATTTGGTGGTTTGGGGTCTCTTTGTGCTCCAAGATCCTTGTATTTCTTTCTTTCCACACCTCCAACACACCAAAATAATGATAGAATGTAATCCACATCTAACAACTGAAAGGGGTGCGGTCCATGTTATGCCACCAGTCTTGGACTGAGTCGCTTGGAGCCCATGCACAAAGGTCGTAGCTGCACATTGCCCAACCAACAAGCAATGACATAAAAAGATGGTTGCAAGAATAATTTTCTATTTGATTTCTGTTCAGTGTTAATCGGGCCAGCACAAGCATGGTAGGCTCAGTGTGACTTCAGCCTGACCCTTGTAAGGTCATCCCTGGGCTGCTGTAGGCACAACCAACAGGCACAACACGACACGATAAGGCTTCATCGGGTCTGCTGAGGGCTTGCCGTCTATGTGGCCATCTATAATTCCCAAGTTCTTTACATGTTAGCATGTTGTAGTTGCAACAGATTATTTTTCTAGTTATTTTAATTATTCAAGTAAATCAAGGGCTGTGATTCATCATTGGAGCTGTTACCTTGTATGTGGTAATCAGAGCACCAATGCACCATAGCGAATCTTTTTTGTGGATCGAACATGCAGCCATCAAGAAGGAAGCATTGTCCCCGTATGTTACCCGGCTTGTTCTGAGAGTGAGGCTGGTGAATGTGGCGTCTAATAACGTGATGAATGATGTATAATTGAGGGTGAGTACAACCAGCTATGAGAAAGCCTGCTGTGACGAGTTATTGTCGAGTCAGGTGGTCTGCTCATGAACTTCTTGCCATGTGCTGTGCCATGCATGACTCCGTAGCCTAGCACCAAAATGTTTGCGTTTTCTTCAAATAAATGTTTGTGTTTAATGCATGTCCCTATTTATACGACCTTTGCCTCCAGGCTTCGACCTCATGGCGCCCAATAGCTCATTTTTTTTTTGTTGCCAAGATCAATTACAAAAGCTTCGGTTGGGCCTAGGCACCCATGGTCAGGTGCTCGTAGTGCTTATAGTATACAAAAGAGATCAAATATACGTAGCATATTCCCACCATCCTATCTGCGATTTTCTAGTTTCCACCACATCCATCATCTTCATTGTTGCTAGAGCTTTCCACCTGACGAATTCACACACGAACACAAAAGCATTATGGTGGCGCTTCGTCTGATCAACGTATGAACTGGTTGGAATGGGTGGCACTCAGGAATTAGACATGGCAAGAGAAGAATTCTCCAGCGCTGGACGTGTGGGTGCTGGCTGCAGAGGATGGGTGTTGGGGCACATAGCCCTACGATGGGCCAAGCACGGGCTCAGGCGGGCACATATGATCCTAGGATGGACCAGAAGCTCTCAACAAGTACACGCCCAGCTGCGCGTCGTCCACGGTGACCAAGAGCCGTTTTGAGAAGTTCGGCAAGTTCAGCCTGCTCTGCAGCGCCCATAGCCTGCCACACCTTATCATTAGCAGCGACCAGCAGCACTAGAGTGAGTTCATCATCATCTACATTGCAAGCTGGAAAGTCACTCAGCTGATCGACCCCTTGCTGTGCGTTGTTTCTGTGTCGTTAAATCAGAGTTAATTACTAGGAGCTAGTAGAATTAAGCATGCATGCTGCCAAGGAGGAACTGAAAAAGTTCTCTTCTGTTGTATTTATGAAACGATCGATCCAAGATTTATTTCTATAAAACTGTAGCTTGCAGCTTTCTCCCGTGTCTATTCATCACTTTACTCAAAAATACTGTAGCTATAGTAATTAGTGTCCAATCCTGGAGTAATTAGGCTTAAAGATTCGTCTCGCAAAATACATACAAACTGTATAATTAGTTATTTTTTAATCTATATTTAATGCTTCATGCATGTGTGCAAAAATTCGATGTGACGAGACAAAATGTTTTTGGGTGGAAACTAAATAGGACCATACAAGTTTCTATTTATACACCTTTGCCTCCAGTGAGCTTGTCCCGCCCCATCGCTCATCTCTCTTTTTGTTGCCAAGAACTATTGCAAAAGCTTCGGCTATGCCACCCATGGGCAGGTACATGCATGGAGATAGATTGGTGGTCAGTATACAAAGAGATCAGATATATATAGCATATATTGCTATATTTCTTCCATCCTGTCTGCGATCTTCCATCCCCATTCCGTTCTTCGTTGTTGCTAGAGCTTTCCACTGGTGGATCCACAGACGAACAAGATAAAACATCATGGCCCCCGTGCGATTAACATATGAACTGCATGCTTGCAATGTGTGGCACTCAGGAATTAGAAGAAATGACGAAGCAAGAACTTTGCACGGCCAGCCGTAGGGTGACGGCTGCAATAGACTGATACAACGGGTTGGACACGGCCCTTCCCGGGCGTGGGTGGCCGCACAAAATCGACTAGGATGCTCATCCGCCAAGATGAGCTTCCTTCACAGCAATGGGTGGCTCGGCGAGTCTGCATGCTATGTTGCAACTTGCAACTGAAATAGATGTTGTGCATGACTAGGGATAAATTAGACTAGGATTAGCAAGGTAGCGAGCTAGGAAGGTCAGCAAGACAATGGCAGTACTTCGTTAAAAGAAAAAGACAATGGAGCAATAGTCTGTGGAAGAAATGGAAAAAAGAGGGTAGCAAAAAGGACACCTTGTTCGCTTCTGTCCTGCTCGATCCCTTCTAGTTGCCAAGCTGCTATATTAACTTCTCGTTGTCTGTGCTTGAAACATAATTGTTTCTCCTGTTCAGTGACATCCATGCGCTAGTTAACTCACTCTATCTATGATTGAGTTGAACCTAACCAAACTAGAATGACTCACTACGTACGTCGTGTTCGGAATGGGCAAGTTTCTTCCTCGCCGAGGAACTTTTATATGTGCGATGGGCGTTGCTATGACACATCTTATTAGCCAACCTTAATTTTTAGAATGCAAACTTGCCCATTCCGAACACATCTTATTCGTTCGCTGTTGGAGTATGGCAGTTTTGCCCGCCTTTTCTTCTAAGGGATAACTTAATTGTTGTTTGCATTCCAAAAATTAAGGTTGGCTAATAAGATGTGTTTGAGATTCTTTTATATCGGTAAGTGCACAGCGAACGAATAGCGGACCTAAAACTGCCATACTCCAACAGGGAACCCAAACACCTGAGACCTATTCTCTACCTGCCGAGCACTGGCCGCCTCCTTATCGAGCGCCGGCCGCCTCCCCAGCGCCAGCCGCCTCCTCCCTACCGAGCACCGCCACGTCTTCTCTCCATGCGCCAACCACATCTCCACATGCGCCGCCCCTCCTTCTCTCTCTTTCTACCCCGCTACAGCCCCTCCCTCTCTCCCCTCCATCGTCAAGCACGGCGTCTCTCCAGGGGCGGGCTCAGGCCTAGGGGCAGTAGGGCCATGACTCTAGTCGTGGCCCAAAAATTCTTGGAGTAATTCTTCAGTTTTGGTCCAAGAAAAAAGCCCATTAACTAAAAGACTAGGGCAGAGAAGAAGAGAAATCGCTCAGGCCTGCACCCGACCCCTGCACATCGCCCCGCCGCCCCCTGCACGCCGCCGCATGCGGCACGCCTCTGCCTCGCCTAGTCGCGCGCCCTCGGCGGTCGCCGGTCGCGAGCTCGTGGACTCTGGCGTCCCTCCTCAGCTCCTCTGCTCGCTGCCTCCTCGAGGCCCTCGACCGCGACCTGACCAAGGCCGAGCGGCGACTGCGTGCTCGTCCAGACAGCCAGAGTATTAGACGCTCGCAGCTCGGCAAGCCCCTCGCGGCCACAGGGCAGGGGCCCTCGGCTGTCGAGTGTCGGCAGCGCTCGGAGCCTCGGATCTCCAGGTCCGCCTGCCGAAACCAACGCATCCACCCTGGCGCTTCCTATCAGCAGAAGGTATGTGTTCTTTTAATTTTTTTAGTAGTTCAGTTCTTATTTTCAATTGATTTCAACTAGCAACTACATCGTATTTTTCTCGAGTTGGTGAACAAGAACAACGAACGCAACAAATCTTCACTAGACAATAGGTATTAATTTTCAATGTCCATTGATATTAATTATATAGTTTGAGAATTTCTCTGAATTTGCAAACTTTGTTTGATAGTTTTTGTTTTTTTATATACGTGACTATACCATAGGTTGTAGCTTTTGAAATTTGGCCACCAAAATTTGGCCCTAGTCTTGGTGAATTCCTGGGTCCGCCACTGCGTCTCTCCGTCTGCTTCCTCCCGGATCCGGTGGTCGTGGGCGAGGAGGAGCCCAGATCCGGCAGCCGTAAGCGAGGAGGAGCTCGGATCTGCCGCTGCCGGCTCCCTGCCATGTTCCCGCCCGCCTCCCACCCCGCCGAGCTCCGCCTGCCTCCCTGTCAAGCGCCGCCCACCAGTCGGTCAAGCGCCACCGCCCGCCTCCGTCCCCACGAGCGCCGCTACCCGCCTTCCGCCCCACCTCGCCGTCGTTGGGCCCACCAGGAGGAGCGTGTTTCATTTGCGTTCTCATCCAGAGAGGACGCTTTTTTGTGTCTCGTTTCGACCGGTAGGCAAAATAGGTCTTCTATGTGGGTCACTTGTTGGAAGGTGTTTCTAGATAGGCAAAGCACTATGCAGGACCTATTTTGTGTATAGGTTGCATTGTTAGAGACAGTCTAAGTTTTTCCCTGGTGGCCAGTCGCTCAATGTGAAAGGCTCCCAACCGGCCTAGATGTCATCACCGGAGCTTTTGACTGCCGGATCCATCCACATGTGACAAAGCATCATGGTGCATGTATGATCAAAACACATGATGAACTACATGGAATGCAAGGCACTCAGGATTCATACATGGCAAGAACAACAGACCAGGTGGCATGGGCTCAATAGGGTGCTTGAGCTGGGTAGGGACAAGACAACGATGAGAACTGCCGGCTCCCATCTTGCTAGGTTTAATCCTACATTGTAAATTAATTGTGGAGAGCATATAAGGTTGGATAATCTTCACTCACAAGGCTAGTCTTTTGTAGTTAGGCTCGATGTTTTGGTTTGTTATGGTCTTGTGGACCTAGGTGTGTGGCAGTCTTATGTCGGCTCATGCCTATATAGTTGGGCAAGATCCACGAAACACTCTAACAACAACAAATGGGATAGTGACTAAGTCGTTCGATTGTGAACAATAAACATAGTGAAGAGATGAGACATACATTTCATCACTAGGACCAAGGTATGACTGGCACAAAATCTTGTCACCCACATCCGTGATCAGCATTCCCTAACCCTATAGCAATGTTGTCAATTTTTGTTGCACGTACTCAATCCTCTCTAAGAGGAGTTGCTCATCGGCGATGCCATCACCAGTAGTGCTTATGGTGTACAGTGGTTAAGGGAATTACCTGAGTGTGCAGAAACTAGAGCCACCAACAAAGGAGATACAATGAGTAGCTCATTGCCCAAGGAAACAATGTGTGAAGAGAAGATTCACACTAGAGTGTTATGCTGTTAGTCTGATTCCCTTATGCCAAATTTGGTGAATCTATATTTAGGTGATGACACCTTAGTATGCAACTATTAAACAAAAATGAAGGAACTACTTTGTCGCACCCCTAAGGGCACTCACAATGCAGACTCTATCATAGAGTCTAAAGTTATTTATTACCTCGAACAATGTGGACTTAATGAAGGAACTACTTTGTCGCACCCCTAAGGGCACTCACAATGCAGACTCTATCATAGAGTCTAAAGTTATTTATTACCTCGAACAATGTGGACTTGGAGTCTAAATAAGACTTGGAGTCTTATTTTTTCTACCTCTTTCTTCAATA
>Ga0182004_10001605_pt1 | contig 16800 bp, 9 predicted proteins | sample Sormic07211540_1_FD_120479 | JGI IMG/M metagenome (GOLD analysis project Ga0182004, IMG submission 120479) | Endophyte microbial communities from Sorghum bicolor roots, Mead, Nebraska, USA - 072115-40_1 MetaG | ecosystem: Host-associated > Plants > Roots > Unclassified | place: USA: Nebraska...
CTATGTATATGTATGATTGCAACAGGCTGTGCCGGGCGATTAATTGACGAGTGATGACTTCTTCTGAGATAAACTCTCACTCTTCTGGTCATACTCGGTACTCCTAGTGTAGTACTATATAAACATCTTTAGTGATAAACCTAGCTCATATTACACGAGAAAAACTAAATATTGTACACAACCACCCGCCTTATATTAGCTTATCTAAACTAGTTCTTCATCATCATTTGCCAGAAGGTCTATAAATTATTCTGAATGATTTTTCTCTTCATCTAGTGACGAAGATCGGTCAACTTAGTTACGAAAGATAAAGTCCGGTCATTGGGCTGCTGGAGCCTGACATCGGCCAAATTTGCGAAAAAGGCTCGGATAAGCAAGCAGAGACAAACCTGATAATATGAAATATATGGACCTTTTCGTCGCAGACCGTTAGGTGAATGGATAATAAACGTTGGAGCCGATGATGTGTGGATCAGGGACTTGATAGTGCATTCTAAGCTGTTTTTTTTTTGAATTGCTATAGAATATAAAATTATAACACTCCACATCGTGAGATGCATGCTATAGTGAGCAAAACAGAGGGCTGTTAAAACGAGCAAACAATGATGATACAAGCTGGTACTCCCTCCGTTCCAATATTAGGCCTTGTTCAGCTGATGAATTTTCTTTGTTTTAGGTATTATAGTACTTTCGTTTGCATTTGGTAATTATTATCTAATTATAGGCTAATTAGATTTAAAAGATTCGCCTCGCAAATTACAGACAAACTATGTAATTCGTTATTTTTTTAATCTATATTTAGTGCTCATGCCGCAAGATTTAATTTGAAGGGAAATCTGGAATTTTTTGGAGAACTAAACAAAGGCTTTATTACCGTCCTAGGATATATAGTGAATACTCAAAATGACCTATATACCCCTACAAGCTTAGCAAGAAACACGCTTCTCAGATGTCTAGCTCGTCAAGTGAGGAATTCTGCCACCAACGGACACAACTTTTCACCACACCAACTTGCAGCTCATTGAATGAAAGCTCGTGTGGATCAAGTGGTGCATTAGATGGAGATTGTGAGGCTAAAATGCCAATGAGGAGCTAACTGATTCTTCCTACGTTGTGAACTTTTATGTTGTGATGGGCTATGTCGTGCGAGAATCATGCCATTTTTACGTGAATTTAAATTTAAATTGTCATGTTTGAATTTGAATAACATTTTTTTTGAGTTTATGTCGAATCAAAGAGATAGAATGGATACTAATAAGAGAGAAAAAAAATGAAGTAGCGACCCTAATTTACGGCTATTTCTGGAGCTGAACTAAAAAAACAGAACACCCAAAAGTAAAAAAGAGCTCACAAATTAAAAAAAAAACAGTCCTAATTTAGGGACTACTGCTGGAGTTTCTTTGAATCAACTCTTAACGAAACAACAACAATGATCTTTGCACTTACACAAGTAGCACTCGGCCACCGTTTTGGGAAAAATGGGAGTTGTTGTTGTCTTTGGCCTTGTTTAGTTCCAAGATTCCCCATCACATCGAATCTTGTAGCACATGCATGAAACATTAAATATAGACAAAAACAAAAACTAATTATACAGTTTAGCTGTAAATCACGAGACGAATCTTTTGATCCTAGTTAGTCCATAATTAGATAATATTTGTCACAAACAAACGAAAGTGCTTTTCACTTTTCAGAACTAAACAAGGCCTTTTCGTTGTTTTTGTTTTTTTAGCAGAGGGAGTGTAGAATATGTGGGCTACTGGGCCCACGGCACTTAATACAAAGCCCATAACGTACGCAGTTGCAGCCCATACGCACAACTACCAAGCAAAGCCCAAATAATAACACGCTAGCTTCGCGGTGAAGGCACGGTCACAACTCCCAAGTCCCAACCCAATCCAGCCCAGCAACCAACGACCCCCCCCGGCCGTTTTCACTTGCCACCATTCCCCACCACCGCATAGATCGCCCGCCGGTGACGGCGACCACTGATGGCTCCGGCCGTGGCCGGGGCGGCGTCGGTGGCGATGAGCCAGGCACTGCGGGACCGCCAGATCCTCGACGCCGTGGGCACCGGCGCCGCCGCGCTCTCGCTGGCGGGCTCCTCCTTCATCGTGCTCTGCTACCTCCTCTTCCGCGAGCTCCGCAAGTTCTCCTTCAAGCTCGTCTTCTACCTAGCCGTCTCGGTGAGTGGCCTGCTCGAATCTCGGTGCTCTTCAGGGTCTTCGGGTTTGAGCCGCTAGTTGTGCGATGTACCCGCGGTTATTGTTTCAAATTGGAAGCTCGTGGTGCGATCTGTGCGGTGTGTTTCATTAATTTGCGTACCAGTTGTGCGCATTTGGTGGTTCATATTCTTAGTTTTAGAAGAGGGCTGTGTTGATTTTTTGCATATTAGTTGAATTAGTTCTCGAGAATTTGGTATTCTGGTGCCATCAGTAAGTAGGGATCTGGATCTTCAGAAATGTGCATACAATCGTCAATTTTCACCTACGAGGTAAATTTGAACAGTTGTGTGGTAGTCTTAGCCTAGTGTTCGTCATAGTACATTTTGCACTTGGATTTTGTTTGAAATACATTCAAATTCCTGTTTTTTAAAGTATGATATTTAAGGTCATATGAGTCTACGGTTTGTTGCAGCCACACATGTGCTCCGCCTCCAATTGGATAGAACTAGATCACTAGATGGGAGCATAATTTTTTTTTCATATATTTAGTTCATAGTTCATTCTTAAATATGGAAACAGCTGCTCTCATAATTTTTTGTTTTGTTGAACATTGATACCAATAGGCATGAACTTATCTAGTTCATCACTTGACAACTAGTAGTTTGCTTTTGTTAAAATGATATTACATGTCTAGTTGCTTAGCTGACACATGGAAACATTAGCCGAAGCTTGGTTTGTTCATTATTAGTGTTGCTCTAGCTGTTGCATGTTTTCTGATAACTTTGTCCTGAATTGCAGGATATGTTTTGCAGCTTATTCACTATACTGGGGTATGTTGTATTTCTTCTGCTGCACATAAATACTTTCTCAGTTTCATGCTTAGTGTTAATTTACTTTTACTATTAACAGCCTGCCAGAATGAACGTATGCAGCATCATTATGCTTATTATTCAAATCATATCCAAGTAGTTTGAACTGTTAACCTTGTATTCTGCTTACTAAGAAGTATTAATGCCAGGATTAACACAGAATAATTGTTTCTGTTTAAGAAAATCACACCAGACTATTCTTTCTCCCATTTCTTTTTGTGTCTGAACTCTGAATGCATAGTTTGGTTATGTGCTCATGGTAAAACATTTCTTAACCATGTTTTCTTATGTTGCAGGGGGCCATCGAATGCATTTTACTGCTTTGCACATGACTACAGTGCTCATTTCTTCTGTGTGGCTTCTTTTCTATGGACAACCACCATAGCATTCACTCTGCATCGCACAGTTGTAAAACACAAAACTGATGTTGAAGAATTTGGATCTATTTTCCACTTATATGTGTGGGGTATGCAAACTGTTGATTACATACCTGCCTTTGTTTGAACTTATATGTTCCAAATTAAGTAACATTTTGGACAAGTTAGATAACAGTTTCTGGAGAGACCCTGTGTTGAAAAAAATAACAATTTTGTATCCATATGAATCAATGTTCTTGACAAAAGCTAAAATTGTCCACACCATTTATATATGTTTGATGTATTGTGTTGCATCTGTTTGCTAACACATAGATTATCATATTCCTTAGAAGTTATTTAGATGTGATGCATGTACCTTTTTCATCAGTTTCTTCTGTTGCTTTTTGGGGCCTCTATGCCTTGTTAGAAGCTAAGCTTGCAAGTTCCAATTCATTTGCCTGTCCGTAATCTGCACCCATGTCTATAACTGTTGAATTTATTTAATTGTTAATGTGTTTATTAGTATCTCAGGCTACAGATTATGTTTCCAATTTGATTGTCCCATCCCTGGATATTTTGTTGCAGATCAGCATGCTCAAATGGTCTTTTGTTTTCATTATTGTTTCCTTTATCTGCATATTCATGTATATGTTTCTTTTAGTTTTGTTTTATAGTTTGGCTGCATCATCTTATCTTGGGAGGCTGTTCCCTCTCATGTCTTTTAGAAGCTTTTATCTGATGTACTGTAGGTAGGCATACTCCATTTTTAGCAATAGATCACTATTTTAATGACTTTCTTTCGAAGCCATGTGTCAGTATGTCACTGTGTTAGCTTTAAAAATCAGTTTAAAAGGTTTCAAGTTTTTATTTATTTATTTCTCCAGGAACTTCACTAGCTACCACTGTACTACGTTCGATAGGAAGTGACTATGGAAGACCAGGTTCATGGTGCTGGATCCAGCAGGGAAGCATGGCAAAGGCATGTGATCTTTTGTTGTCTTTGAATTTTTTCCTTGATTATTACACAACCATTAGTAGTATGCGTCACTTCTCTGAGAGTTAAATGAAGTTCGGCATATTTGGTTAAAGACAATTTTTGTATAAGCTCATCTATGTTTGAATTCTAAGGGAGTCTATACTATTTATATCAATTTTTGGACATATTTTGCTTGGACTATGAGAAGTTACTGTCCTCAGCTAGACAATGAATTTAAACTGAAATTCCAATTTTGTCACCATAATAGCAATTCTTTCACTAAAATGACCTTACTTGCAGGTCCTGCACTTAGTAACTTTTTATCTTCCACTTTGGGGTGCCATTTTGTACAATGGGTTTACATACTATGAAGTAAACCGCATGCTGAACAATGCAACACGGGTTAGCAGACTTTCTCAACAATTCTCCCTTGTACATTGATGGTTACTGTGACCTTCATTGTAAACTCTTTGGCACATTCTGCTATTTTTGCTTGTATGTTCTGAATTTTAATAAGCTCATGATTTTTTTAGATGGCTGCTGGCATAAGTGATCGATCAAACCAGTCTGATATTAGGGCAGACAGGAAGGTACAAAATTCTCAGAAAATATTTGACGTTGTTTCTGCTTCAGTGCTTCTGCTGGAGTATTTTTCCCTTTCCTATTGATTGTTACCGATGTCCTTTTTTACTTCCAGAGATAGCTTACTTTCTTTCGTAAATTTTATACATCTGGGATTGCAGATAAACTGAGAACAAACAATATGCCAGTTCTTTTGATGAAAATGTTATCGAATGTACTCAACTATCTCTATCATGTCCCTTTCTGTCCTAATTACCTCTATACAGCTGTTCATTATATTATGCAAAAACAAGTGGATAAAAGTTTATTTGAGCATGCATGATTGATTGTTTTTTGCAGGCATTTAACCGATGGGGTTATTACCCTCTAATTCTAATCGGTTCATGGGCATTTGCAACTATCAATCGTCTTTATGACTTTGCCAATCCAGGGCACAAGATATTTTGGCTCTCCTTTCTTGATGTTGGGTTCGCTGGACTTATGGTGAGTCTCTTAATGCTTGTGTTTTGATACTAAATGTTACTGAAATAGCGTACCATGAACTTTTCTATAAAAACTAAGGCTACCTACATATTGTGGGCATAATTTATCATAAAGGGGCTTGAGTAAGAGGCCTCCACATTGCTTCAATTTTTTTCTCCTGTCCCCATAAGTAATTAGCTCTGAATGAGTGAATGGGAGGGCTGGAGGTCTAACCACTCTTGTGCTTTCATATGGAAATGGGTGCATAAAATAGATTTGAGACTTCAATCCTTCATTCCTTCATTATCATAAGCAATACTCCCTCCGCCATCTAGCTTTCCTCCAAATGCACCAATTATAAGTCCATGATAACTCTAGTGCACCTTTTTGCTTTATTCTTCCATGCCTTACCTTGCTTAAATGCACACATCCATTTATTTTCCTATATAAGCTATTGAGTTATGTACATAAGTGTTTTGTTTGATTGACACACTACTATATTCCATGGTTTGCTTCTCTTCTTTCTTTGTGGATATTTTGATGTTTCCTGTTTTATCTAGGGCCTATTCAATTCCATTGCTTATGGGCTAAACTCTTCTGTGCGCCGAGCTATTTCAGAAAGAATCGACATGTAAGTTTTAATCCCCAACTTAATTGCAACCATACTTTTCTTCATCGTTATGCATTATTTACTGTAAGCATTCTAGTTATGCCACTACGAGAAAATAATGTGTAGCTATAAAGAATTTTATTTCCTAAATTTTCCAGGTTCCTACCTGAGAGAATCAAAAGGAGCCTCCCTACTTTCTCACGATTGAGGAGTCAACAGGAAAATGAACTGACTTCTCTTATTGTCGAGGGTAACTGATATGTAATGCAATCTATGAATTTTCCATGCATACAATTTTTTTTTTTCTATCTTTTCGTTCTTCAATCTCCAACAAGGGAATACAACATCACTGTAGGAGCAGTTGGTTAGCATTGTTGATCGTCCGGTGTCCGGTACATGTTGAGTTGGTTCGGCTGTGTCCATTGTTGATCGTCTTAACACGAGACCTGGGTTTGGGGGGTTCATAGTTCCGGCCAGAGTATATAGTAGGCTAGAATAGGAACAGTCGTTAGATACACTGATGTTCATCTGTAGCTAGTTAAGCAGAATTTGTTTGTTCAGATGTACGAGTATAATCACTTCTGTACAATGCACATCTAGCGCTACACGATTTGCAATTTTTCAGTTTGTCCCTCTTTGCCCCTTATCATTTGTTCTCATATGTCTGGATGGTTATATTCCTTCTCTATAAGGTGAGGGAATTTTGAGTGCTTTTGAGAACTATACCTCGTGTTTGATCTTTCGCCGTAGCATTCAATTGATCGTTGTAGTCGGTGATGGCCAGAAGCACTGGAGCTTGCGTGTGCTCAACTGAGATGGTTGTACACTTGTATCATTGTATGTAGCATCTCCAACATAGTTCTCACCTTTGTCATCTCCAGAGATGTCTATGCGCATGATTTTTTTTTTGACAACTATGCGCGTGATCTTTGAGTCAGCAATTCAGCATGGAGGATTGCCAGGGTGTATTGCCAGGGCGATTTTTACACTCTCTACATCGATTTTTACAGCATTGACCGAGTCAGCCTGTTCGTTGGTCTAAAAAATTATGGCTGAAAATACTGTTCGTCGATTTATCGTGAGAGAAAAATAATGTTGGTTGGTAAAAAAAGTACGGCTTACAAGACAAACAAAACGGTTCACCGGTATTTTGCTAGGGTATGAAGCCAACCACCCGTCTCCATCAGATATTCTACTTAAGTAGAATGGATATTGATGGAGACGGGGTGGTTCCATGCAGGGGCTTCATGCCCTGGCGGGGTGGTTCCATGCAGGGGCTTCATGCCCTGACAATACACCGGTAACCAAGCATTATAGCTCCCAACTATTTAAGCAAGCCTAGGCCGTGGTAACCAAGCATTATAGCTCCCAATCATTTCACTCTCGCCCCATCGCTGCTCCAGCTAGCTGCCTGGCTGCCTGCTCGGAGGTGACAGCAGCTCGCTTTGCTCCCTTCGCTCCCTTCCGTTTAAACAAAAACAATGGCGGCCGACCTCCCAGTCCCAGTCCCAGAGGTGGCAATGGCGGCCTTGTACATCGCCCTCGGCTGCCGCGAAGTCCTGAAGCCGGTCCTCCATTTCCTGGACGCATCAGCCAGCGCGCGCAGCCCTGTCCTCGACATGGCCGTCGCCGCCATCCTCCTGACGCTTCCGACGGCCTACCTCTTCGTCGTCGGCGTCATCCTCCCCGTCTCCCTCCACATCACCTTGCAGCCGCCGGCGGCCGCCTTCTCCCGAGCGGGTTTCTGGTGGTCCGTTGCTCTGGGTTTCGCGCTGCTCCTCCTCTTTATCACTGTGCCCCTCGTGGCCTTTCTGTTCCTCACCGCCGATGGCGCGTAAGGAGATGATTTGTTTTGGTGTGTGTGTGGATCATTCTGGTGAGCTGCAGCAACAGGCGGCCGGCGGGTTCCATCCACACGGACACGGTTGCAAGCTATGCTATAGTTTCTTTGTTTGAACTTAGCTACAAGCTTGAAGAAGCTCCCCTGCTTGGCCTGGCCAGAGGAAAAAAGAGCAAAGGGCTGTAAATGATGCCGTGAGAGGCTTCTTCATGGTTGCTAGTAGAAATGAAGTTGTAATCTTCTAAAAAATGTATAAGTCTGTAATGATGTTGTCCAATGCAAGTAAATTTCTCTGTTGCGATGTTCAGTCCTACCACACGTGTTGCTTTGAAATGGATTTAAGGGTTCTTTTCTCGAGCTCTTTTATTATCTTCGATTCGAAATTTGAGAGAGGTAAAACAAAATCACTCTGTTATGACTTATGAGTTAACTTTCAGTCGTACAACACGTGGCGCTTTAAATTGATTTCAAAAGACTTTTTTTTTCTGGAAAATGTGGAAGAGCTACACATCAATATAATATTAAGAAGCTAAAATTTCAAAAGACTTAAACCTTCTAGAGAACTTCTATCAGTTTTGAAAACGTACCACTGATTATGAACGAGAAGTAAAAAAAATGTTATGTCTGAAGTACAACTCGTTTTTTTTTTCAAAATAAGTAACTCTAGGTAACTGGATCCTCTTACAGTGTTTTTTGAAATATCTCACTCAAGTGAGACAATCTCCCTAGAACACTTCAATTGTTCACGGAAAAAGATATAATTAAAGGGAAACCTTTGGTTTCTAGACACCATCAACATTCGATACATGGCCTGTTTAGACGCAGCCAAACAGCCAAAACTTTTGGAGAAATGAGCACTTTTTGGAAGAATGGATCTAAACAGGGGCTTGTAAACTTGGCTGTAAAGATTTGGAATTTGGGACCTTAGAGCCCAAAACTGTGTAAACTTGCTTGAGGACCCGTGTCATGTGTCTTGCAGACCAAAAAATTTGGAAAGCATCTAAACATCTACTTGAATGTAAAGTTTACAGCCAAAAGTTTTGGGATGTAAAGATTTGAGATCTAAACAGGCCCACGGTTGTGCAAGATCGTCACATTAGTTGTATCGTCCATTAGTTCCATTCGATACAGTTTACACAGTTGTCGACGATTATTCAACCGTTATGACGTCATGTTTGGATCACGCTCTCACACGTGCTGCCTGTCTAGGCACCTGACCACAAATCGGTTGTCCGGTCTAGGCAGCTCTCCCACACGCACAACTAAAACCACAATATGTTTCAATCTTTTGCCCCTTTGTTTTACCTAAAGACGGCAATGCCCGCGAGTAAAAACCCGGTAGGGTGAGGGTACGGGTACAACTTTGTGCCCGCGGGTGCAGGTGCGGGTTTATAGTTGAACCCAACGGGTAAAATCTTGTGGGCATAGAAAACTTGTACCCGTGCCCGCAAACCCGCTCAACCTCATAATACGTAGGTCTCTTCTTATACTATATATAAAGAAAGCAACATAGTTTTATAATTTTCTCCCTCATATCTATTTATATATAAGAGAACTATTTTTATGTTGGTATAATGCTAGGTAGTTTTGATTTTCATACTTAAACTCTTTTCTATAATCTATGCATGTATTATTGATTTATTATTATACGGTTTTATGGGTACGCTCGCGGGTATTTTGTGCCCGCGGGTATGGGCGTGGGTGTAGACTTCTACCCGTGGCGGGTTGCGGATGCGGGTGCGGGTTTGAAATTCAACCCGCGAGTGCGGGTCTATATATTTTGCACCCGCGGGTAATGTGCTCGTTGCCATCTATAGTTTTACCATCCCTTATCCTTGAAGGCTTCGTCAAGGGAAGAGTGGAGGGGCGCGTGCTGCTTCAACCCTAAACGGTATGTACGTTCTGTGTAGAACAATAGTTTCTTATCATATTTCATTTCATGCTAGCTAGCAGTCCTCCGTCGCACCCTTGTGATCTAGGTTCAAGCCCTGTTAAATCACAGGTCTAAGGTTAGCCTAGTCTCATAGAAGCTACGGTGACACTATGTATGGATGGGGCAGGGTTCATAGATTTTCTTAACTTGCATGAGAAAGTCTTATTGTTAAGCACAATGCTCGGGAGTGTGTCGAGTTTTTTTTCATATTTTTCTTCTTTGTCTGGGTATGGTTAATCTTGTGGGTGGTTAGGTATAGTGGACTGTTATTTCTTTTTGGTCTGAGTGGATCGCTGTCTTTTCTTATCAAAAGCAACCTGAAAGGGGATTATAAGAGTTTAATTTTGTTGTAGTTCTTTTTCTCTTCATAATTATTTGAAGGAACAAAACGACGGAATAATTAGTGGAACAAAAGCAAAGATTGGTGCACAGGCTGTTGGAAGGAATGAGACAGGATGGTTCACTATGGTAAGCACAAAGCAGTTGTTGCTTCCAAGTGGTGTGGACCGTGTGGTTTTACAACATTGTGCGCCATTGTTCCGTTGTTTCAATTTGCTCTGTCTATCCTTGTTTCGACTTCTTCCTGAAACAAATCTAGCATCGCAGCAGGTGACGTTGTGACCCCGCTGAAGGTCCGTGCGTTCCTTTCCTTCCAAATCATCCACCCGATTAGGAAGAAAAGGGAGTTGAAGCCGCGTCCTATGGCTTTTGGGACAAGCTTTCTGCAGCGAAGCCACCACTACAAGGATGGTTCCTCCTAAAAGACGATAGTACCATCTAGATGGAGCTTCCTAAGCCAATAATCCCAAACCTCACGGCTGAAGCAACAGCCAATCAAGATATGGTCCATCGATTCGATCTCTTGTTCGCATATGCTGCAGGTGGCCAAATCTTGTAAGCCATGCCGAAACCTCCGCTCGACCGTCCAACATCGGCCATGCATGACTAGCCAAAAAAAAGCAAATCTTTGGTGGAGTAGAGGTCTTCCAAATGTGCATAGCGCCAAGCGGCACAGATGACCTTAGAAACATCGCGCCATAAGCAGAGGCCGCCATGTAGGTGCCATCCGCCGTCATATCTTGTGGTCTCATTGTCAGAAGAGAAAAAAAAATATGAGAGGGTGCAGCACAAACAAAATGCATCGGCCATTGCTTGACCTGTTTGTTGTTTAACTTGACCGATGCTTAAAGGCCAGAATCTTTCAGAAACATAACTGTCATCGAGTCACCCGGGAGGGTTCAGGCGTTTTTTCTAGTGTGGTGGAGCCGTCGAGTCGAGGAGGATGCGTGGGCGTGCGACCTTTTCACCCCACGAAATCACTTAATCACGTACTACTGGCACAGCCGTTGTGCTAAAGCTGCTACCTTTTTATGGAATCATGTATAAGTTTCCGTTGTCAGTATTCAAGCCAATCATGCACTCACGGCGCGCTACATGATCGAGCAAGGTTGCTCTATTAGTCTATTGTATGCATGCCCGTACGTCCCCCACGATACACGTCTAGTCTATATATGTCTCTCACTCCAGGCACCAAGATCTTTAAAGTCTAGCTAGAAGCACTATATATTTGTTGTGTTAGTGCCATCTGTCACCTGTCGCTGTTACAGGGACAATTACATATAACAGATTAACAGGAAAACTCAGAAAAGTAAGAGAAAAATGCGGGAGATAAACAGCACTTAGTAAGGAACGGCAGCGAAGGGGGGAGGCGAGAAAAGGAGCAGAGTGAAGTGAGAATTTGAGGTGGAAAGGCGCTAACCGTTAGTTTTTTATTAAGATGAGAGACATCTTTGGGGTTTAAGAAAAAGCACACCGACCACCAAGTTCGATCATACTGCTGCAGCTATATTATAGCATTATCATAGCATTGGTGTAGGTGGAGAGAAGGTTAGTAAAATACTACAGTAGTAAAAAAGAATGCTCCTTATGAGCCTCTACTCTACCAGTGAGCGTGTAGTCTCATAACATGAATTCCTTCCTGTTGGGATTGGCCTAATTAAAGAGCAAGACTTCCTCGACGGTTTGCTCCCTACAGCGTGACAGTTGGAAACGATACTTCTGGGCCTCCGACTGCACTGTCGCATATGCGAGCGAGGCCCGGCGGTGTACGGCCCAGACCACGAAGATGGTGACGAGTCCACGAGAGCCCATCGTGGCTGGGCCGCGGCGCCACCCCAAACACGAAGGAAAGCGGCCCTATAGCACCAGCATGACATCAGGTGACGCCATCAAGCTAACAACGAACGGACAGAAAACAGCTGCTCGCTCCGCTCCCGCGGCGTTGCGCGCGCGCGTGCTGGAAGGGTTGCTAGCGCGCTTGCGGCGTGTGCGTGTTGCAGCTGTGCCCGGCAATGGCGCACGGCGCGCCCGATTCGGTCGGGAACGGGACGGCGCGCGGCGTGTCCTGCGGGTGCATGGCTGCTCGCCGTGCAGCTAGAGATGAGCGCGGAGGAGGGTGCCGGGTGTGAGAGCGCGGGGTGTCCGCGCCGGCCTGCTCGACTCGCCGGCTCGGGACAGGAGGGTCGCAGAAGGGACCTGGGTGCTCACCGTGCAGCTACAGCCTAGAGGAAGCGGGAGAGGAGTGGAGGTGCCGTGCCGCTGCAATGGCGCTGCCGGCAAGAGCCGCTGGTTTGGCGCAGAGAAGGGAGGAGGCGTATAAGAAGCAAGGTTTTAAATAGCGGGTTAAGGTGTTTAGCGGTTTATGTCTAAAACAGCTAATAGCAGAGCTAAATCGAGCTACAGCGGGATATAGCGGCTAAATTATACATGACCACAAATAACGGTACCCTGCCTCAAAAGGCTATAGCGGGCTATAGCGGCAGCTATAGAGGGAGATTTAAAACTATGATAAGAAGAGGGCGAGGCGAGGATGGCGACACGGAGCTACAGGCGGCATCGTGTCGGTCGACCTTGACAGAGGAATCCGAGGACCCGCCAAATTTACCGTGGCGGTAGCGACACGGAGCCCGAGGCGGAAGCGGCACGGAGATCGACCGAGGCCTTCTTAAGTTCCGAAAAGTGAAAAGTTTTCGGTACTGTAGCACTTTCGTTTGTTTGTGACAAATATTATCCAATCATGGACTAACTAGGATAAAAAGATTCGTTCCGTGATTTACAACTAAACTGTATAATTAGTTTTTATTTTCGTCTATATTTAATATTTCATGCATGTGCCACAACATTCGATGTGATGGAGAATCTTGAAAACTTTTTGGTTTTCAAGGTGAACTAAACAAGGCCCGAGGCGGGAGCGGCGCGGAGACCGATGCAGTAGAGGCACGGAGACCGAGGAGGAGAGATGGCGGCGTGGATATCCGTGCCCGGGGTGGGACCCGAGCGGGAGGGCGGTGTCCGAGCCGGGGTGCTGCCGCGACGTGGGGTGGCGGGGCGGGGGCGGCGGCTCCGTTGTTCCCGTCGGGAGGAAATTAGAGCAGAGGGAGGGAGATGAGAGCTGACGACCGGGGCCCGCTTGTCAGTGAGAGAGAGGGAGGGGGTGCGAAAGGCCGTCGCGGGCCTTCGGCCATTCGGCCCGGGCGGGAGTGGGGAGGGACTAGGGAGGGAGGAGACCGGTGGGCTGGGCTTGGCCCACGCAGAAGGGATGGATTTGGGCTGGAAACTAGCCCAAGGAGAGTTTTATTCTTTTAAACATTCCCTTTTGTAATAGATTTGTAACTTTTTTTTTAAAAAAAAAAGATTTTGAATCGAATCGCACTAAACGCATTTGATTTTTTTTGCACGCATATAAAAACAAATGCATGATGGCATGAATGCAACAAACTTTCGTAAACAATGTCATGTTTGATCTAGTTCATAAACTATTTTTGTCTTGCTCTAATAAATTAAGTATCAGCACTAATTACTAGTCTGAAGGCAAGTACTACTAGTACTAGGACGATGACTATATAACTCAGATCTGCTGGTTGATCAAAGATAATTGCTATGGCCTAAAATAATGTTTGTTGATTTATTGTGAGAGGAAAACACTGATTTATTGAAGCTGGAAATATATGTTCTATCGTTCATTTCTACTATCTTTATCTTAATTAGTTTCTTTTTTGAGGGAAATCTTTATCTTAGTTAGGGCCTGTTTGGTACAGCTCACAACAGCTCACTGTTTTTTTTTTTTTACCAAACACTTATTTTCAAAACAGCTTCATGGGTGAAACTGTTTTTCCCCTCCTCTCGCAAAGACATAAGTTTGGATGAAGCTGAAAGAAGTAGCTTATTACAACTCTCTCTCTCATTTCTCTCTCTCAACTATGCATGAAGTAGTTGGTGAAGCTATTTTGCCAAACACTTTTCCCAAAACAGCTCAACTTTATCTAGAAAGTCACTCATAAAACTATTTTCTAAAAAAACAGCTTTACTAGTGAAGTTAAGTTGTGTCAAATAAGCCCTTAGTTAATCACAGAAGTCTGATGTGCCCCCCTCTTGGAGGGCGGAAACTAGAATATGTTTGGAAGTGTCCCGGTGAGATCAGACGAGCCATGCATCTGGCGACCCCCTCCCTTATGAAGCCGTTTCTGCTTGAGCTGATGAAACAAAGAAAGGAGCAACTCTTCCTGCAAGATTTTGAATCGAATCGCACTAAACGCATTTGATAATTTTTTTTTGCACGCATATAAAAACAATGCATCATGGCATGAATGCAACAAACTTTCATAACCAATGTCATGTTTGATCTAGTTCATAAACTATTTTTGTCTTGCTCTAATAAATTAAGTATCAGCACTAATTACTAGTCTGAAGGCAAGTACTACTAGGCCGATGACTATATAACTCAGATCTGCTGGTTGATCAAAGATAACTGCTATGGCATAAAATAATGTTTGCTAATTTATTGTGAGAGAAAAACATTGTTGATTTATTGAAGCTGGAAATGATATGTTTTATCGTTAATTTCTACTATCTTTATCTTAGTTAGTTAATCACAGTACTACCCCAGAAGTCTGATGTGCCCCCTCTTGGCGGGCGGAAACTAGAATAAGTTTGGAAGTGTCCCGGTGAGATCAGACGAGCCATGCATCTGGCGACCCCTGATGAAGCCGTTTCTGCTTGAGCTGATGAAACAAAGAAAGGATAGCTATGCGCACGTGGTGAACATCAAGCTGTGGTGAACAAGGACTAATGTACTCTCTTTTTTCTGTCATTTGAACCACTTCAACTGTTGTTCATACATACATCACATGTACTTAGCTCGGTTTTAATCTGTACCTCTGCTGGGAATGGAATTAAGCAGGTGTCATCAGTGGCGAAGCTACGTACAGCTTGCCTTGTGCCAATGCACCACGGTAAGATTTTTTTTTTCACTAGCTAGACAATTTTTCACAATGTATTTCTACTAAACAATGAATGTCTCTTTAGCTGTGCACCACCGTAAATTTAGACCTGGCTTCACCACTGGGTGTCATTTTGTTTGGGTTTTAAATGAGTTGTGGTTAGGGGTGAAATGCCACTCGAACCCAGAGCTAGCTGGTTCTCCCCGAAATGCGTTGAGGCGCAGCAGTTGACTGGACATCTAGGAGTAAAGCACTGTTTCGGTGCGGGCTGCGCCCATTCTATGAGTCGCTTCTTTTTTTGCGTATGGCACCCCCACTCCCTTTGGCAGCATCTACTAATTCGGAACTTAATTTGAAAGCCATATTTCGACCCAGACGCTTTTGGGATGCTTCTAATAATCAATGAATGGCAAGTGCTCTTCCTTGTTTAGATCTTATTTCAATCGGAACTTTCCACGTCGATCCTTTTTTATTACGTCTTGTTTTTACTCCTATATTGGGAGTTACTCCACGTATTGCTTGACGTAAAACCAATAGTGGATTTGTTTCTTTCTCCTCATCGGTGACTCACGACCCCACCCCAGGTGTCAAAGTCGTTAATTAGTCAAGAAGAGAGACACTACTGTTGTTTAGTTCCAAAAAAAATTGAAAAATTGACATTGTAGCATTTTTATTGTATTTGACAAATATTGTCTAATTATGAACTAACTATACTCAAAAGATTCGTCTCGTCAATTCTGACCAAAATGTGCAATTACTTTTTATTTTTGTCTATATTTAATACTTTATGCATGCGTTTAAAGATTCGATGTGACGGTGAATTTGAAAAATTTTTTAGTAACTAAACAAGGCCTGTGTATGGAAACCTGCTACGATGTGTTCCGTCTTGAGGTGCGTGGCCCGTCACGTCTGCGCCGTGGCCGCCACCCGCACGCTGGACCGTGTCGCCAACGCCAAGTGGCTGCGCGTGCCGGCGTCCGCGCCGGTCTTCTTCCGCCCGTTCGCGGGGTGGTTCATCTAGGAACGGCCTGCGACGCCGTGGTAGCCGCGGAGGCGGTGTTCGCGTGTCGATCGTCAACATGCATGGCGCGCGGCAGGGGGGTGGAGCCGTGGAGGTGGCGGCCATGGACCCCCTTCCGCAGGCGGAGGAGGCGCAGGTGTTTTTAACTTTCAAGAAAAAGGGAGTTGGATGTCCTTTTCTTAGCGCGTACAGAAAGGGCAAGAAGTGCTTTTTGCATAGGAGTGGTATTTCATGGCATTGTGTGAATAGTGGTGGATCGAGTACTATGACTCTATGAGAAGAGCGATTCTGATGTCCTTTGCTACGGTGAGAACTAGCCGCAGGCCTTTGCTGGCGATGGCTTTTTGCCACGCCGCGCACCTGCACACACACACACACGGACTGACTTTTTTCCCCGATCAGTTCTCTCCACGGTTACTCGCGGGGTGCGGACCGGAGCAACGCCACGCACGGCGGGCGCGTGGTGTTTGTGGCCTTGTGTTCCGTCGAAAGCTCGAAAAGCATGCTACCGCGCGGACTGGCAGAGGCCTGGCACGGACTGGCAGAAAGGGCGCTGGATGGCAAGCCGCGGCGCTGCCACCCGCGCTGGGTGGACAGGCAGGCTCTTCAGAGGAATACTGGCCGCCGGTGCCCGCCCACATGCTCTGCCGAGTGCCGCGCTCTGCGTGTGCGGACTGCGGTGCCTGCTCCTGCCGAGCAGTATATTATGC
>Ga0182004_10001606_pt1 | contig 16799 bp, 12 predicted proteins | sample Sormic07211540_1_FD_120479 | JGI IMG/M metagenome (GOLD analysis project Ga0182004, IMG submission 120479) | Endophyte microbial communities from Sorghum bicolor roots, Mead, Nebraska, USA - 072115-40_1 MetaG | ecosystem: Host-associated > Plants > Roots > Unclassified | place: USA: Nebraska...
ATAGACATCATGCATCTTTGGAAAGAAGCGGGTGCATTACATAATCCAAAAGACATTCTACGATAAGCATAAGTTCCATAGGGACATGTAAATGTGGTTTTGCTTTGATCATCAGGGTGGATACGGATTTGGTGATATCCTGAATAACCATCAAGAAAACAAAAGAAAGAATGGTTGGCTAAATGCTCTAGCATCTCATCAATGAAAGGTAGAGGAAAATGATCTTTCTTTGTTGCTTTATTGAGTTTTCTATAATCTATGCACATTCACCACCCAGTGATAGTTCTTTGAGGTATTAGTTCATTTTTATCATTTTGGAAACTATCATTCCTCCCTTTTTAGGCACAACATGTACAAGACTTACCCACTCACTATGCGGTACAAGATATATAATCCCTGCATGCAAAAGCTTTAAGACATCTTTCTTTACTACATCTCTCATCGCATTCTAGAGTCTACACTGAGGCTCTCTTGAAGGTGTAATTTCTGGATTGGTTGGAATGTGATGAGTGCAGAGAACAGGGCTGTTCCCTTTTAGGTCATGGAGTGAGTAACCAATAGCAGCACGATGTTTTTCTAGAACAGTTATTAGTTTATAAGTTTCCTCAGCTGAGAGTTTATCACTTATAATCACAAGATATTTTTTATCATTATTTACAAAAAACATATTTGAGTTCAGAAGGTAGTGGTTTAAGCTCAATAGGAGGATTAAGTGGCTCTAGTAATTCATCAAGAGGTTCAGGATCAGTAAGATCCTCTTCCTCTTCTTCGATGAAGAACATGATATCATCTTCTAAATTAGGTTGACTAAAATTATCGAATTCGGACGACTTAACCTCTTCTGTTGGATCTAATTTAGGATGGGTTTTGCTTTAACTTTTACAATATAAGTTATAGGCATTGAAAAACTAAATCCTTTCTCAAATTTAACGTTTAATTTACCATTACGACCTTCTTGACGAAGTTTTATTATAGGTACTCCAATCATTACATTAAAATCTCACGCATCAATTCGGAAATCATTAATAACAATAGGAAGTGCACTCAAAACTCCTAAGCTAGGAATAATGTGTCCTGAACAACTTTTTGATAATTTATTTGTAGGAATTAATGGCATGTCTTTCAAAAATTCTTTAGCAAAAGTGTATGACATAATGTTGACTCCTACAACCAGATTATATAAAGCTTCAAAAGGATGTGAATCTACTTGAAACTTTATAATAACTGAGGATGAATTAAAGCGAATTACTTTAGGAGATTTCTCAGATTCTATTAACCAATCATCACCCAAAATAAAGATTAATTCCTTATAACTTCCCCAAGAATTTTTAAATCATCGGGATGTGAGAAATTAGGATTAAAGTCCCTAGATTAATGAGGTTGAATAAACTTATGATAAAATGTAGTATTACCAACATCATCAAAGAAACCGTCCCCAATTTCAAACATCCATTCAGAATTTGGAGTTATCTCCGTCTCATTAGCTAATTCAACTATAGATGGAGATGAATCAGGTTAAGGTTTATTTTCAGCTAACTGAGTTTCTTCTTCGAACAACTCATCCTTTTCTTCGGGGAGATCATTTAAAATATTAGTAAGAATAGTTTTAGCATGATCAACAGTAATGTGCATAAATGCTCCTCCTGAGGCCAAATTAAGGTATTCTTGATTTTTATCATTAAGGCCTAAAAAGAAATGTTGTAAAAGCATGGGTTCTGATAAAGCAAGATTAGGTCCAGAATTTATAAAACTATCCAAACGATCCCAAGCCTTGCCTAGCGATTCCTTGTCTAATCGTTTGAATCCTATAATTGCAAACCGAAGTTTAGCGACCTTTTCTACTAGGAAGAATTTAAGACAAAAGTCTTTTCGTAATATCTTCCAGCCTCCTTGACTATTCCCAACATGGCGATTATACGATTTTTTAGCTCGAATTATTAATGGAATTGGAAAGAGTTTCCATCTTAAAGTTTCATCGGCCATGCCCTTAATTTTTAGACATGAACATGTTTGCTCAAAATCAGCTAGATCGGAATAGGGGTTTTCGCTAGAATTACCAGAAAAATATGTTCTTGAAATAATTTAATTAGTCTCGGGCATAGCTCATAGCCAGATGATGTGATAGGTTTAGAAGATTCCTTTGGCTGGAGGTACGATCCCGATGGTGCTCCATATTGATATAAAAGTTGAGATTCAATTCCCATATCTATATATTATATATATGTATATATATTTTTAAGGATAACTATAGACTAAGATAGACTAATGTCAAAAATCAGCAAACTGTTCCCCGGCAACGGTGCTAGAAATACTTGTTGGTATAAATTAACTGCACCCTAATAATGATTATAATCAGATTATCTGCAAGCGCACAGATATATACTGATCAGCAGTTCACCAAGATCAACCCAGTTTTAATATCAAACCAAAAGGAACAGTAGGTGATTTATGACTTAGCCTATAATTTCTTAATCTAAGTGAGCACAAACAATCTAGAAACTATTGATGATTAGAAAATACTAATGTACACTTGTTCCAATAACTGGTAAACTTTGTATAGTATCGTCTTATTGGGCAAGTAACTCGAATAGGGGAAGAATCAAAGTAATCCCCTATCAGGCACCTATAAGCCTATCAACCCTATCAATGGGATGTGGACTATAGAGGAATTAACGCAGCTATAAAGTCACCTACACGAACTACCACTGTCCGGCTCATCAGGGCCATTCACAAGCAACCATAGTCCAGACACCACGTCTACGCTACAAAACACTACTCCGACCTAGGAGCTACCCAAATCGTAGTACTAAATATAATATGAGTTGCAAACCAAAGAATGAATACAAACAAGTTGCTTACCGGAATCAGAAGGGTAAATACAAAAGTACCTCAGAACGCGGTTCCGGGCGAGGGAGCTGAATCCCGAAGAATACAGCTCCCGAGGAAGCTTCGACAGGCTAGGACTCCTCCAAATCTCTACTCCTCTACTCTATCTCTCTAATCTCTCACTTGATTGCTAGCCTAGATCTAGTGGATCTCTACCTAATGCTCTGGCTCTTCATCACTTGATCGGGCCTCCTCCAGAGGGGTCTTACATTCTATTTCGAGCCTGGTGGGGTGAACGCGCGCCGTTGGATCAAACCGACTTAACAAGCGGTCGAGATGGCTCCTTAGAGGCAGTGGAAGAAGCTTCTAGAAGGGGGAGCAAATTATAACCCTAGGGGGCCAACCGACACTAGGGTGGGGCCGGCTAGCCCCACCTAGTGGCAGCTGGCTCCCCCTCGCGTCGGGTGTCTTCTAGAGTGTTCCTGAATCCTCCGGTGTCATGCATTCATCGCGGCTAAGTTTCATGACCGATTAGCACATAAATCCCTCTTTTCAGCACTTTCTGGAATAATCCCTAGAAAACACAAAATATACAAAACTCGTGGAAATTGTCAGCGATAACCATATTCTAGCGGATATTCATTTTTGGTGGAGAATGCTAATAAATTTTATAAGTTAACAAGTGTCAACACAAGGATGTTGGGTGGACCACATTCTTCTCCCATGTCGACAACCAAGAAGTCAGTGGGGACATAATGGTCTTCAATCTAGACAGGTACATTTTTGGCTATCCCATCCACGAAGCGAAAGGACTAGTCTGCTAACTGCAGCTGCGCATAGGTGGGTTCCATAGGCATAGTACCATATAGAAATTCATAGGTTACCCTGGCCATGATGTTGACGCCTGATTCGATGTCACAGACAGTGTTGTAGAAGTAGCATCTGTTGACGAAGCATAGGATAGTTGGGACACCTGGGTCATCCTTATTGGTCAGATGTGGAGACTTGAGCAGGTGGTCATACTCCATATGGATTGTAGTGACCATCTATGCTGTCTCAGTCTTCTAGTCCTTCTGCTTGCCCTCGTTCTTGGTCTTGGCCTTGTTTTGGGTGTTACTCTTGTTTCTACCGCCGATTATCTCCTTCTGAGCAGGGGTTGACAATGTCTTGTTCTTGAAAGAAAAGACTTCCTTGTTGCCCTTGATGTTAAGAGTGATTTTCGAATTGCTAGCATAGATGATAGCTCCGGCAGTGTTCAAGAATGGTCATCCCAAAATGAAAGGCGACCTCTCACCGGTGCCTGTGTTAACAACTATGAAGTCTGTAGGTACGTATGAGTTGCCTAGTCGTATGAAGATTTCTTCCATGATTCTCATGGGGTAGTAGAGTTACAATTGAAAAGTTTCAAACACATGGTTGTGCGTGATAAAGTATAATTGAAAAGTTTCTCGAATATCACCTTAGGCATGATGATGATGCTTGCACCGAAGTCACAGATTGCCTCGTCGAAGTTTGCACTTCCAATGGAGATCGGGATAACCGGTCTCCCTAGACCACCTTTATTGGTTGGTAGAGACGAGTCCAACCATGTTCCTATCGGAGGGTCACTCCAGTAACTTCGTGCATTTATGATGTCTACAAGGTTTGCAGTTTCTAATTCTCCTAGTTGTCCAGAAATCTTACCTTGATCATTGGTGGCAGCAAAAGGAGCCAACTGTTGTAACTGAGATTCTAGCATCTTATTGAAGCTAAGCTGATTCTTGATAGCATTTGGAAAACATTCCATTCTAATATTAATTGATTCTAAAGTTTTATCATTAGATGCTAGCTTCTTAGATAGGCTATCCTTTAGCTTACCTTGATTAAGCACTAACTCTCTTAAAGGTGGTTGATTAGTGTTAATATAAGAATTATTACCGTGGTAATTACCTAAGTAGTTAGGATGCTGTTCCTGGTTCTAGCCTTGATTTTGCTGAGGATGGTAGTAGTTGTTGTTGTTGATGTAGTTCACGTCCTCCCTTAGCTCTGGGCAGTTGGTACCCAATTTCTCCACACTCTTCACAAGTCATACCTGAATCATGAATGTGCATGACTTCATTCTTCTTAGTGGCTCTTTCATCGAGCCTCTTCATTAGCAGGTCCATCTTGGCAGCTAGCATGTCTACCTCCTTGAGCTGGTGCATTCCTCCACCTCTCTTGCGGGTATGAGTTCTTTCTTCACTCCAACCTTGATTGGAGGCCATCTTTTCCACAAGAGCAGTTGCTTGAGAAATAGTAAGTGATAAGAATGCTCCCCTAGTAGCAGCATCCATGGTTTCACGAGTGGTCTGAGCCCATGATAGAATATCTGCATGAGTAGCCAATTCTCCATCCCATGATGAGGACACTCGAGTATGTAGTCTTGAATGCGCTCCCAAGCTTCTAGGTTTGTCTCTTCTTGTTATTGCTAAAGACCGATATCGTCCCATGCAGAGCATTGGTCTTGCCTATGGGAAAGAACTTTGTGAGGAAATTGGTGGAACATAGTGCCCACGTAGTATTCTTCTCCTTGTTGGCATAGAACCACTGCTTCGCTTTTCCCAAGAGTGAGAACGGGAAAAAGCAAAGTAGTATAGCATCTCTAGGGATGTCCTTGATAGTGAAAGTGCTAAAAATCTCCAGAAAGTATTAGAGAGGAGCACTAGCATCTTCATGGGCCTTCCCACAGAACTAGATTGCTTGCACCATGTTGATTAGCACTGACTTAAGCTCAAATGATCCATTAATGTCCACAGCTGGCCCAGTATGGATGTTGGCCATAGTGGGAGCTGAGAACTCACGAAGTGACTTGTCAGGCATGACGTCAATCTCTGGTGTCAAACTTTGAGTAGGTTGAGGTTTGGCAAGCTGAGATGTTGATGATGTTAATTCATTCCTTCTCAACTTAGCATTCGTCTTCCTGATCAATGTCTCTAGATTATCAACGAAGTTATCCGCGAGATCAAACATGTTCATACATTACCCTGCATATGATAAAAATAGACAAAAAGACAAGGGTAAAGCTGCATGAGTGAGATGGGTGGATGGTGCTCAATCCATGAGTGGATGTAGTGATGCTCATTATCATTTGATGCTTTCACCTTCCCCGCAATGATGCCAAAAAATGCTTGTTGACATTTCATAACACAATTACTAAAAATAGACTTTTAGACCCATCCCTAGCAATGGCGTCAAAATTACATAACATCAATTAATCTAGGTTGTCATCCCTAACATGATGTAGAAGTGGTGGTATTAAATCTATATGCTTTTCTAGAAATAAATAAATAAATAAATAAATAAATAAATAAAGATCTGCAAGTGCACAGATAATACAGATGTAGCATTTTAATTAGGTTTATTCCAGGTATCGTTATTTATATTTCTACCACTAGGAAAGGACTTGCAATGGATAATGAGCATTGAGCACTGCATGTAATCAATGGAGACCATAACCATGTCTTTATCTATCACTCATACGGTGTTAGTGTCACATTAGATAAACATATGAATATGAATAATAAGTGACAGATGATAACTAATAATTCATAGCCATAAGATAAATATGATAATCATCTCAATTAGAATACTCTAAGTCTATAGCACTAGCATGGTATTAGGACAGTCTACAAGAATAAATTCTAAGTATTCTAACTGTAACACCCTAGGTGTTTGCCACTAGTTAGACCCTAGGTTTTGAGCTCAAACATGCCAAGATAAGAGATGAGGATCATGTTAAGGTCAATCCATGAAAGTGAGCCTCAAGTTAAACTTAGAGAATGCACCCTTGCTTACATATAGGACCTTTTCAAAGTACATGCTTGGGTGACATTAATGGAACCTCTTTCATGTGTTCTACATCCATCACTACCTATAGTGACCACTCAAAAAGTTTCATGAAGTTCGGAATCAAAAGGTCACATGAAATGATGAGTTACATGCTTGTTGAAATGACCTCATTAAGTAAATGGAATCATAGGTCATCAACCAATCCTTGCAACCTTGCCCAAATGACTCTAGATGAACTCTACAACAAAAGTCATGAAAGGTTCATGTTGAGCTTGTGCCCAGAAAATGCTTCAATTGGCCTAAAACCTTAATTAAACTTTATCAAGTTGCTGCTTTGACCAAAGTTAAAGTTTGACTTCTATACTAGTGCTAAGGTTTGACTATAAACGAATGTTGTAGTTTAGCTTTTGTAGAACAAACTTTGTTCAATGGTCAAGAGCTAGTTTGGTCCCTAACCTTGTCAAATTGAGCTTACAATATTCAATGCAGTGCTGTCATGGAAGTCCTCCAGGTGTTCAGTTTTGGGTATCCATGTTGGGAGCTTTGTATCTTTCAGCCTAGACTGAACCAGTACAATGACCTTGAGTAAAAGTTTTAGTATAGTTTGTATGCTACAAACTTTGTTAAAGTCCAAAGACTGAATCGTCTTATAAGAATGTCAAATAATGGTCACTAGATTGAATCTGCTGTAATTTCCAGCACTTCGAATTTTCTAAGTCTGGGATTGCAGTTCATCACGTTGGCATTCTGCGTTCTCCAAATTTTATTAAACAACTTGAGTTGACCCTTTAATAAAAGTTGGAGTATATATTGTGGACAAGAGTATACAAAAAGGTGACACTAGTTTGACTTTGTTTTGGTCATTAATTTCGAGTTTTGCTAATCTCTATCAATTCATTGACACTCATAGATTGGCATCAAATTATCTACTAATCAACAATTCTAATTGCCATGAGACTTAAACAAAAAATGTAGAGCACCACGAGGACAACAAACTTCGTTTTTGGTCCATGTCCAAATTCAGTCCAGAGTCGGCACAAATCGCTTCCCACGCTGACCACTTCGTTGTCCGCCACGTGCTCGATAAAATGCCTCAACGGACAACCCGTGTTCTGGACGTGGCAACCACGAACACAGAGCGTCTCCTCCATTGCTGCCACCTCCACCTTGCTCTCTGCCTCTTCCACACCCCAAATGTGGATGGCAGACCGTCCTCTAGCTTCCTCACTCCACTCTGGCGTCATCTCCCGCCCAAACTACTCGCCACCGAGGGAGATCACCATGGCCACCGGCGCTCTGCTCTGCGGCTTGCCGCCCAGCTGCAGCTGCTACTGCGCCCCGCTGTGCTGCTGCTGCTTCGACCGCGAGGACATGGCCAGGGCCTGGCCGCGCCTTCCCTTTCTTGCAGCAACCGTCGGCCAGCCGGAGCCCAAGACTCTCCTTCTCCGTCTCTGGTCTCTCGGTTCGGTAAAAGAAGGAGCTCGGGTTAGAATATGAAACAACTCAGGGTTCCAGATGCGAAGCCAAGACTTATATGAATTATGAATAGTACTTATGGGCTGCAGCGTGATTTATGGGAAATCCAAGGTTCCCGGTGCAAGATCTATTTTCCTTTTCTTTTTTTTTGCAGATTTCATGGATGAGCTTTGGAAATGAATAGTAATTCATTGAAAAGTTGTAAAATAGCAAATATGGACTTTTTGGAGTCCTTATGAAATTCTCTATGTAGTAGATCTATATTATTGCATGTTTTAGTTTGAAGTTTTAACGGTAAAAATAGATTTATGCATTTAGGTTTTAATTGCTTGCTATATTGTCTTTTTTGTAACCACTGTATTATTGCTCAAATAAATGTAAAAATATTGTGACATGCTTTACATTTAATATTTGATTTCTGGTAAAATTTGCATGAATTTAGGAATGACAGATTAAGAGGTATAAAAATAACAAATGCCCTGTGTTGCATTGCTCATATTCTAAGTAGGTCTGCATGTTTATATTGTTTGGCTCAGTTAGGTTATGAATCATACCTGGATGAAAATATATGAGTTGTATTACTTTTATAAGCTTTCCATCAAGCTGAATAGCATAATTTTTGGTGAAGCATATGATTAGTTATAGTAGTTTAAATTACTGTTTCAGTTTCTGTCTAAACCCAGACAAGGATGCATTGTTTGTTATGTAAGACCTTGTTAGTTGTAGATTTAGCTCTAGATGTTTATAACATAGTTGTTTACAATTTAGTAAGCTTTCTAGAAAGTACATAACCATAATTTATGGGCGTATGAAACTCAAGTTATGGCTGTTTAATTTGGCATGATAGATGATGTCCATGTTTTGAACAGAGATATCTTCATGGGGTTAATTGACCCTGTGCATTCATCTTTAGATGATAACATGAAAGATGTAGATAATTTATTAATATATCTTATGGTAAAATTTGAATGATTTTTGTTGCAGTAAGAGTGAGTTATTGATTTAACTTGCATAAGGCTTGATAAATGGTTTATAATTGTAAATAAAAATGTGAAAATAGAAAATGTTGGTCCAGTACAATTATATGGTATTTTTGTATCATGTTGACATATAATATGGTCATGTGTGTGAAGTATGATTTGTGCATTTATCTTGTTCTCACATGGTTAATTGCAATATCAATTTGTCTTTTTCATAGATGTTGCTATGTTTATCCAAATGTAATGAAATTTGGGCAGTAGACTATGTATAGTATGTAGAAGCTACTGTAATTTTGGTGGAATTTACTGAGCAATTTTGTTATATGTTCTTTAATTCACCTTATTATATAAATAAATTAAGAAATGCATTAAATAAATTTATTTTGTATTGACCACTATGTGTTCTGGTGTTCTTTAGATATGTGGAATATGTCAGTAATATTGGTTTTAACCAAATGCATGTTTGAAACATAAGTAATATTTAATTGTTTGAAATTGTTGTTTCTGAACAGTTTCTGGAACTGTTTGGATTACAATATGTAAATAATGTTTTCTGGGAATCTTGTTAGTATCAAAGTTGTAGATAATTCATTTAGCTAGCTGCTGTTAAAATTTGGTAGTATTTGGCCTTACGGTTTGTGAGTTATGTCTGTTCAAAGTTTGATTCCACAAATGGCTGCTCTCTGTTTGTCAGGGACCGATTCTGGAACTTTATAATTTCGACCAGCTTAAGTTGAGAATCATGCTTTGATGTCTACATATGAAATGTAGCTAATCTTGTAAGCTTTCTAAAATGTCTTAATTCATGTCTTTTGGACATGTAGAACTCTAGTTATGATTTATTTACTGAGATGCTGCATGTATGTCCAGAGTTGCTGAAAAGGCATGAATGTTTGATTACCTTACTTTGTGTATGATTTGTGTGACCTTGTACTTTCTCTTGCTTACTGTATGTGCTGCATTGTCTATTGCACTTCCATATGTTCATAGACTCGCATGTTGCATCTCATTTAGGTACGCTAGATAAACCACGTGAAGGACGTGATGGTGGACCTATCGGGATGATGGAAGGACTACACAAGTGTTGCGAACTTGGATGTCGTCAAGATGGCGCAAGCTAACTTAATTGACTTGTGTCGGATTCCAGGCAAGCCACAGAGCATTCTAATTCTCCTACCCTCTCTTTTTACAAAAGTACAAGGGTATAACTTTATATGATGCATTAGGTGATAGGAGTTGAATGAAACCGTTGGTGCATATTTCCCACCTTGTCCACTATATATAAAACTACCTGAACCCTTACTAGTATAAGGAAGACATTCTATGCTTAGCTATGCTTAGCTCGGTAGAAACCGGGTGATTTCCTGTCATCTGCGAGAGATAGGTGGATACCTGATCACGGTTGGCTATATATGCTATCGTGGAAATAACCATGTGTTAATAATGAATGGAGACCGGGCGGGATGACGATAGTGAAACAACACGGCATGGAGGTCTTGGGTATGAACCTATCCCCGTCTGTGTCATTTAAGGACCGATACGCTGTACGTCCTCTTGTCATGTTGAATGCATGCCTAACACTTAGCTAGCCGGATAAGTCGTTCCGACCACGAAGCCTACGAGTGCAACTCAGGCCGGATACCCCGTTCTGTTTGAGTGCGCACCCCGATTGGTAGTAAGGATGTGTGGGGAGTCAATGGCGTAAGACCAAGGTGTCAGGTTAGAGTCCTGACCCTGGCAGATTGGCGGTCCCTAGGGGTGCGGCGCTGAACGGACCCGTGAATTGGTTCGGAGTTGTGCTAATAGTGACCTATGGCTGCTCTAGATAAGTACGTCTGGGTGAGTGCTAGGAATACCCCTCCAGCTGGAAAGGAATCGATTCGAATCGCCGTCTCTCCTGGATAGTGAGAACTTGACTTGAGCAACGGCAACGTAGATACACAAAATGAAACTTAATGGTTATGATGATGATGAAACCTGATATGGTTATTAATGTGATGCTTATTAATCAAGTGATTGCTATAGAATAGGTGCAAATCTAGCTACGGTAGCTTAACTGAACTTGATGCTAAAATATTGACTAAAAGGTTGAAAGTAAGGACTCACGATAGTAATGCTATTTTTGGTAAAGTTATGCTATCCAACCAACTCCACCAAATAGCCTTGCACATCCTTGGGAGTCTTTTATTTTCTTTCCTGTCGGGTAAGTCTAGCTGAGTACATTCGAGTACTCTGGGTTTATCCCACCCTATTGCAGGTGAAGTTTTTAGTCTGCTAAAGATGGTGGCTAACCGCCGGTGGGCTCGGTGATTCTACATAGTGTTCTCATCTATATGCTTTTGTCAGAGGATGTCACTTACGCTAGCAATGTATTTGGAACTTATGTTATTGTAATCATTTGAAAGCTATGTTGTTTTCTAATCGATTTGGAAATCCAAACTTGTACTATTATTTGTGAACTCTTTTGTAATATTATTTCCACTGCAAATCTCCATGTATGTGATATGTATTTGCTTAATCATGCGATCTTGGTGTAAGGTTGATTTACCGAGGTCCTTTGTGACACTCGGCAGACTACCGGGTTTATATAAGTGAGAGTATGCGCGTGTCAACGTGTTAAATGGGGACAGTCATACTTAAACTTGTATAATTGGGCGGTTCTGTCACACTAACTAATATACTATCAAAGCATACATTGATTAGTGCAAGTACACCTAGCATTGTCACTAGAAAAGGTTATATCTATTCAGTGATATTAGCAAGAAAGACCATGAACAGAGCAATCACTTCCCTGTAATAATGGTGCTCTACAATCCTTATAATCAGGAAAAGGAATACAATGGACTCAACAGGACTGTCACTCCTGCGATCTACCTCAAGCTCCAGACTATAAGGGGTAAAAAATACGGTCTAGGCACCTTTCCTACACAATATCTATGACTTACCCATCAGCCTAATGATTAAGCGCTATATGATCCTATGAATAAACATAACTCTAATCTAATTATGCTAAGCATATAATCAAAGTAGACTAAGAACAATATAATTGAGAACATAGGCAAATAGAATAAAGTCAATTCCGATATAATCAAATATATCAATGTCATATTCATAGTAGCAAGAACTAATATAAATATAACAAAGAGAATAAGAGTTTACCACAAACTGAAGATCGATCCGGACTCTAAGATTAACTTGACTCCTTCTAGATCTAATCCTATGTAGCTATGCTAAAGAACTATAGAGGTCTAATTGAGATGGTGGCTAAGAATCCTGTAGAGACAGATCCATTCGAGGGACCCCTCTTTATCTAATTCTTCTTCTCTTGATCTTCTGAGAGAATAATAAACTCCACCTCCACGGGGGTTAGGGTCTTTATTTATAGCCCCCTAGGAATCACCACGGCCCTTGGATCTAACAGACTTAAACGTGCACTTATAATTAATCCTCAAAGTCGGTGGAGGCAGGATCCGTGAGGTTGCACCTGATTGGTAGAAGGGGCCGAGCGGCCGCCCCACTTGTCAACGGCGCTCGCCCCTGGTTGTCTACCAGGGGGCCCCCACTTCACAAGGTCTCCTTCCCGTGTCTTCTAGAGTATTTCTAAGTTGACGTTTCATGTGTTCTCTCTATGTAAATCTGACATGTGGACCTCCTTTTGTTTTTATTATGATAACCCCCTGCTAAAATAGATAAACACCAAAATTTGTGGAATTCTGTTAGTGATAACCCATATAGCTAAATAATATTCTGATTTTAATCCTTTCTCATGCTATGTTGACGGTTTAAAATAGTACTTATCTACCGTCAACACCGCCTAGGGGTGGGAACCAATTAGGTTCCACCTCGCGGATCATGCCTCCACCGACTTTGAGGATTAATATTAAGCACACGTTTAAGTTAGTTTGATCCAGGGGCTATGGTGATTCCTAGGAGCCCATAAATAAAGACCCTGACCCCCCTGAGATGTAACTCTGAAACCCTAATTCATATTTTCCAGAGCGAGTTAGACAAAGAGGGTTCCCTCAAATGGATCTATCTCTTTAGGGTGATAGCAACAAGAGAGATTGAGAGAGTATAGGGTGAAGATAGGTGTTGAGGACACCCGGCCTGTCGGTGCCTTCTTCTTCATATCTTCAAGGGATTAAGACATGGTTCTAGAATCGTTCGGCAATTCTACTTCTGATACTAGTAAGTTACTGTTCTTATTGTTCTCCACTTTACGAGTTTACTTTATTCTCTTCGCGTAGGAAATAGAGTATTATTCGTAGCGTAAGCGTGTTGCTTGGGCTAGGAATACTCGTAGATACTCCCTATTTAGCTAGATTTGTGGTAGCCTTTTTGGGAGAAGTGACAATCATCTTAGGTCTTAGTAATCCACTTTGCGTCAGGAGGTAAGGTAGGGTATATGGTACTAGGGTTAAGCACTCTCTGAGGTGTCTCTTTTCTCTCGTTACTCCCCTTAGAATGATATCTACACACTTACCATAGGTTAGAAGAAGACTGAAGAAAGAGTTCTCTCTATATCACTTATATCTCACTATCTTGTCTTGCAACCCGTGGGTAGTAGGTAAGATAGGTTAGTCTTTTGCACACTTTCTCCTAGTGGTAAAAAAATAAATATGATACTTTAGACTTATCTACCGGGTGAAGTGCTCACCGTTATCTGTGCACTTGCGGATTATTTCACTTTGATTATTTTGTGTGTGTAACTAATATCAACAAGCATTTCTGGCACTGTTGTCGAGGAGAAAGACGGTCTACTTAGATAACCTTGTCTTACTCTACCTTCTATCATACTTTTATCTTTTCTCTTATCTTACCTTTTCCTTACATCTTACATTTTCATTTATGGATACCTTAAATTCCATTCCTATCCTTCAGTTCTGAGCACCCACGGAGACCAGCCTAGTGCCCCATGAGTCATCACAACCTATCCAAACATGTAGCTATAAGCTGAGTCCACGGTTGATTGCGTTGGTGCAAAGCCTATCATTTTTTAGGAGAAGGAGATGAAAATCCTTACCTACACAATAGAGACTTTGAGCAAACATGTGACTACTTTCGCATTGATGGCATATATGATGAAACTCTCCAATGGAAGCTTTTTCCTTTTTCATTAAAGGGAAAAGCTAGACAATGGTATAATAGAGCCATAGGTAAGCAACAAGAAGATTTGGGATCTTTACATTCCAACTTTTGTCTAGATTCTATCCCATCTCCCAAATCATCGACCTTGGAGTCAAGGTTCTCACTATAAGGCAAGAGTCTAAAGAATTTTTGGCTTCAGCCTGGAATTGATTTACTATAATTTTAGCATCCAGCCCGGACCTTAGTCTATTAGACCCTATTCTTTTACAAATTTTTTATAAAGGTCTGAGTAGAGAAAGTAGAAAGCTACTCGACACTACATCACGAGGATCTTTCTTGCATGTCTCTTCTGAGAAAGCAAGATTAATCCGAGATCAAATCCTATCCACTGAATTAGATTACCTCCTAGAAGTGGAGCCTCAACCCTAGCTGAAACCAACCCTTCACCACACACACCATCTACTTAAACTAACACATGTCTAGAGCAAGAGAAAGAAGAAATTCTATTTCCAGATTTTATGCTAGACATAGAAACTGATCTCTTTACTGAATTTGGAAATGTTTTGAATTATCACTCTATCAAGAGGCCACAGAGAAACTCTAAAGAGTCTTTTAATCCCCCAAAGGATATTCCATCGGGAAGAACCTCAAGAGAATTAGTATCTATTATAAGTAATGAATGGTTATAAGAATCAGAGCTTTCCACTGAAATAATTCTTTTAGATCCATCTTCTATTCCAATTCATTGCATAATCAATATAGATAAAATAAATGCTCTCTATAATCCAACTGTAGGGATAAACATTATGTCTACGTCTCTTGCAGAACATTTAATACAAGATATGAGATTAATTCCAACAATAAAATTCATGAGAAGTCTCTTAGGACATATTATCCCCAGTTTAGGAATCCAACACACCTACCCATTCAGGTAGAAGGAACCCAAGTGCATTTAAGATTTTATATCTTTAACACATGGTACTTTGACCTATTGATAGGACAACCTTTTAGGAGACTTCTCTATGAAGGACAATCTGGGAAGCTTAAAATTCTCTTAGGCAAGAAACTTCAATTCCCATTATCCATGTCACACTCTTTAAACTCTAGGACCGAACCTTATCCACAAGAAGACCCGCTGGAGGAATTTAGAGCTACATCCTTAGAAGTTTTAGCCAATCCAAGATTAGAATATGAAGCTAGATTCTTCATAGAAGAAGAAGCTGACAATTCTGAGGAAGAACCTTTAGATGAGTCTGCAGTACCACCTAAACCTCCTATTGAGCTTAAACTTTTACCAACCTGTCTTAGATATGTTTTTGTAGTTGACGATCTAGTCTCCCGTCATTATAAGTGATAAACTCACACAGGAGCAGAATCTTTGCCTTATGGCAGTGCTAAAAAACATCACTCAGCCTTTGGCTACTCACTCCAGGACCTCAAGGGAATTAGTCCTGCTCTTTGCACCCATCCCATTCCTACATATCCTAATATTCCACCATCTAGAGAACCCCAACGTAGACTCAACAATGCAATGAGAGAGGTTGTAAAGAAGGAAGTTTTAAAACTATTGCATGTAGGCATCATTTATGATATGCCGTATAGTGAGTGGGTAAGCCATGTTCAAGTTGTACCTAAAGAGGGAGGTATGACTGTTGTCCAAAATGAGAGCAATGAGTTAATCCCTCAACGCACTGTCATAAAATGGTGGATGTGCATAGACTATAGAAATCTTAATAAGGCAACTAAGAAAGATCACTTTCCATTGCCTTTCATTGATGAGATGCTAGAGCGGTTAGCCAATCATTCATTTTGTTTCTTAGATGGATATTCAGGGTATCACCAAATCCCTATCCATCCTGATGACCAAAGCAAAACCACCTTTACATGTCCCTATGGAACCTATGCCTATCGTAGAATGTCTTTTGAGTTATGTAATGCACCTGCTTCTTTTCAAGGATGTATGATGTTTATATTCTCTGGTATGATTAAAAATATTATAGAAGTTTTCATGGATGATTTTTCTATTTATGGAAAACCTTTGTATCATTGTCTAGAAAACTTAGATAAGGTTTTCCAAAGGTGTGAAGAAAAGCGCATAGTCCTTAATTGGGAAAAATGTCATTTTATGGTTAGAGAAGGAATAGTGCTAGGAAGAGGCATTGAGGTAGATAAAGCTAAAATAGAAGTAATTGAACGTTTATCTCTGCCTATTAATATAAAAGGAATTAGGAGTTTCCTTGGCCATGCTGGTTTTTATCATAGGTTTATAAAAGAATTCTCATTTATTGCTAGACCTCTTACTCGCTTATTGGCTAAGGATGTTCCCTTTGAGTTTGATGATGCATGTTTACAAGCTTTTGAAATTCTTAAGAAAGCACCCATCTTAGCACCAATCATTCAACCCTTTGTTGACATTCGTTAAGTGCAATAAGAATAAGAAAAATTCTGCAAGCGCACAGAACATCATTGTAGCATTTTACCGGGAGTATTCTAGGTATTGTTATTTATATTTTACCACTGGGAAGCTAAGGTCAAAGAATCTGATAACTTACTATCATGCATCTACTAATTTAATAAACCAACTAGACTAAAGTAGGGGTAAATGATATATGATAGGTAATA
>Ga0182004_10001607_pt1 | contig 16799 bp, 15 predicted proteins | sample Sormic07211540_1_FD_120479 | JGI IMG/M metagenome (GOLD analysis project Ga0182004, IMG submission 120479) | Endophyte microbial communities from Sorghum bicolor roots, Mead, Nebraska, USA - 072115-40_1 MetaG | ecosystem: Host-associated > Plants > Roots > Unclassified | place: USA: Nebraska...
AGCAGTGCATTCAAATGTTCTTAGCTTGTAAATATGAAACCCACATCCTGAGAATGAACTGGGAACCTGAAAACACAATCACTCAAGCGAACAATATGGGAACAATCTGCCTTTCAACCAATCACTGACTGAAGAATGTGAGCCACGGAGAGATCAGAAAGTCTAAACTTGCAACCACTAAACGAAAGGACAAAAAAGAATTCAAAACGAGAGGAGCGAGGATCGAAGTTGACCGGCGAAGAGAAGCAGCGCCAAATTCCTGCCTCAACCACTTTACCTGGCTTAGGATCAAGCCCAGGAAGGTCCATGGCTAGGAGGATTAGCTAGAGTCGCCATGGGAGAGAGAGGAGAGGGGAGGGAGGGGAGACGCTATCGGCGACTGCTTTTATTTAGAACGGTCCGTCACCGAGTTTGAACAATAGTTGTGCTAGCTCAGATTCATATTGAACACGATCGCTTCCAGATCTAAATCCCGGGTATCATGCTATTGATGTAACTATGTCGTCATGCTTATGATGAATGAAGGTGAGATACCCAGCATGGTGTCAACTCACAATGTGCATGGAAAAAAAAACACCGCTTCATGCTGCTGTACATGTGCGCTGTGCGCTACTCCCTCCGTCCTTGAAAGCTTCAACTCCTAGAATCCGTGCCAGTCAAACTTTTTTAACTTTGACTAACTTTATAGAAAAGAGTATCAATATCTATGATATAAAATGAGTATTTTATAAAAATATATTTTATGATAAATCTAATGGTATTAATTGGGTACTATAAATCTTAGTGTTTTTTTCTATAAATTTGGTCAAAGTTTTAAAAGTTTGACTTAGGACAACTCTAAAAGTTACAGCTTTCAGGGATAGAGGGAGTACGCACAAACAAACAAAAAAGGAAAGGTTATGTAATGTTAGAAATTTAGACTTTTTAATGTTTGATTTAATTCAGAAAAATGCACATAACACAGTGGTGGCATATATGTGCACTTGTGCAATTTTATCGCTACTCAGATTAGTGATAAAAATTGCAATTGTTGTATACATACTGAAGATAAAATATAATCGTTTAGGATTATACCCAGAGGAGGGACCAGTGCCGAAGGCACCGGTGGCTCCATTCGCACTAGTCGACATAGTGTGTTGCTTGAAGTAGCGGACCACAGTCGATGCAGAAAGACGTTCGCAGTGCAGTCCCGTGAACATCCACCTGGAAGAAGACGATTCACAAATCCCAGGAAGATGTCCACTAGGAAGTAGTCGATCTCGTCACCGCCAAGAAGTAGATTTTGCCAATCCGAGGAAGCGGAAGCGAGCAGTCGCAGAAGACGCTCCTCAAAAACCTGATTGCCCGTACACCCGAGCAGGTGTCTCGATGCAAGGCATTAGATTCCGGAGACCTGCTCTCCCGATCTCTGTGCGCGCAGAGGGATGAAGAAGAGCAACTCGACAGGGAGAGGAGAGGATGCAGGAATTGAAGATATAGGCGAGAAAGGAAATGTCTGATTAAATTGCTATCAATGACAATCAATTGCCTTTAACCAGGTCAGATCCCGTTTCTCCTCTCTTTCTTTTTCCACCAGGCAAAACATATGCACACACGTGCATCACATCACATCACATCTCGACATGCTCGCCTCGCCACGGCTCGGATCGGCGGCGACAGCGGTGGCGCGCGCACGCGTGTGGCACCCTCTTTCCCTTCCTCAACTTCTCTACAGGAGCTATTAAAAGCCGCCTATTTAAGTTGACTTAACACATGGTCAATAATCAATCCGGTATTAAACCGTTTGCATTATAGTATTTATTATGGATCTTTGAATTAATTATCATCAAATAGTGTATGGGCCAAAAGCCCAAATAATATTTAACAATCCCCACCTACTTCTAGGGCATATAAGAAATGCTCTCAAATTTCCATGTCGTTTCATATACTAGTTATTTCGATGGAGACTGTTAAGTTGAACTTGCACCTAGAATGAAGATTACACTTAGTCACAACTTGAACAATGGACTATGCCTTGAATTGCAAGTTTTGTGTAAAATAAGTTTCATCTAAACTCATAACTGATACTAGGTTGCATGAGCATCCCCTCTGGTTGAAGCATATAAGTCATACTTGTGGCCCATTTATGAGTATCTAGAGACCACCCAGATCTCATAGAATGTGACTAGCAGTCAAACTCATATATGTGTATTCCTTAAAAATATTCTGTAGGACAACATCGATCGCTTCACAAGCCGCTTTGGAATACATTAAGGTATATAATCAGCCTTCCTTACAGACTTAGGAAAGAAGTACATTTGACATGAGTTAAATAAAAGGGTCTTTCCTCACAATCTACTTCTGGTTTGTTTCACTATTCTACTTCACGGGATCTCCGATCATATAGAACAGGTTGCTACCATGGTAGACCTCACATGGGTCTCAAACTCATCTCACTCGATGCACTATCGATGATCACATTACGTGAAAGTCCCTTTATGACTTGATCTGCCAGATTCCTAGACATATGGACATAGTCCAATGCTATAACTCCGGAGTTTTTCAATTTTCTGACAGTCTCCAGTCGCCATTTGACATGCCTTGTGGATTTCATGTTTGGCACTAGAAGACTCAACGTCTTTCCCATGTGTGTCTTTTGCTCTCGCCTTCTCCTCAACATCAAAAGTTCTCATGAGTTCAGCAAGACAAAACTCTTTCCTCTTGTGTTTTAGAGAAGTAGAAAAATCCTTCCAAGTAGGTGGCAGCTTAGCGATTATACCGCTGGCCACAAACTTCTCAGGCAACACACATGAGAATTGTTCGACTTCCTTTGCTAGTGTCTGTATCTCATGTGCTTGTTCAATCAAGAGAACGGTTATCCGTCATTTTATAATTAAACAGCTACTCCATAAGATACAGCTCACTACCAGCATGAGAAACCCCGAACTTGGTCTCAAGCGCATCCCATAACTCCTTAGCAGTGGTGCAAATGATATATTTGTCGACATATTTTTTTATCAAGTGCACTTATCACGGCTCCTCGAAAGAGGTAGCTGCCAAGAACTTTTGCTCCTCAGGAGTAAATTGTTCTGGCTTTCCCTCTGCGGCGTAATAGCAACTCATAGCAGTCAACCATAAAATCATTCTCGCGCGCCACCGTTTATAGTTTGAACCATCAAAATTATCTGGTTTTAGCGCAGCCGCAAAACCACTAATAGAAAAATGCCTAACATCAGGTTTTTGGATTGTTAGAAATTTAGACATTTTAATGTTTGATTTAATCCAGAAAAATATCATAACAAAGTGGTGGCATATATGTGCACGTGTGCAATTTTATCGCTACTCAGATTAGTGATAAACATTGCGATTGTTGTAGACATACTGGAAATAAAATATAATTGTTTAGGATTATACCCAGAGGAGGGACCAGTGCTGAAGGCACCGGCGGCTCCATTCGCACTAGTCAACATAGTGCGTTGCTTGAAGTAGTAGACCATAGTCGATGCAGGAAGATGTTCGTAGTGCAGTCCCACGAACGTCCACAAGAAAGAAGATGATCTGCGAATCCCAGGCGAACGTCCACAAGAAAGAAGATGATCTGCGAATCCCAGGAAGAAGATGTCCGCCAGGAAGTAGTCGATCTAGTCACTGCCAGGAAGTAGATCCTGCCAATCCGAGGTAGCGAAAATGAGCAGTCGCGGAAGACGTTCCCAAAAACCTAATTGCCCGCATACCTAAGCAGGTGTCTCGATGCAAGGCGTCGGGTTCCGGATGCCTGCTCTCCCGATCTCTATGCACACAGAGCTTTGGGACGGGAATGAAGAAGAGCATCTCGACAGGGAGAGGAGAGGACTGATGTGTTATGGCGCAGAGCAAGGGGATGCGGGAATGGAATATATAGGCGAGAAAGAAAATGTCTTATTAAATTGCAATCAATGACAATCAATTGCCTTTAACCAGACAACAGTCAAATCTCATTTCTCCTCTCTTTTCTTTTCCACCAGGCAAAACATATGCATATGCGCGCGTCACGACACACACGCTTCGGCTCGGCAACGGCGGCGGGGCGCGCGCGCATGCGGCACCCTCTTTCCCTTCGTCAACTTCTCTATAGAAGCTATTACAAGCCGCCAGTTGAATTAACGCATGGTCAATAATCAATCTGGTATTAAACCGTTTGTATTATAACATTTATTACAGGCCCTTGAATTAATTATCATCAAATAGTATATGGGCTAAAAGCCCAAATAATATTTAACATGTAAAATCCGGATGGAAGGGTCCCCATCCCTGTGATTACGGAATTTTGGCTTTTTTTCTTTTCTTTGGTATTAAATTTATTTAAATAATTTAAAAAATCTAATACATTAATGGCTCAGATTGTTTTGAACTATTATCTTCTATTAGGTAATAGGAGTACCGTAGCATTGTCCAAACAAATAACCAATGCACACTCCATGTAGATCAAACCAAGCCATTAATAATTTGCTGGCAGCATTAGCATGCTGCTACATGGATCACAAACAAGCGTACATTTTGTCATACTGAATGAAATTGAAAACAACACTCGCGCACACCATGGGCTTTAGTTCTTTGGAGGCATCAAACCCAGCCCCCTTATTCCAGTTTTCAAGTGCACACCCTCACACATATAACCAGGCAAACAAACCAAACCAAAGGATACACGAATTCACACATAGTGTCATCAAGAATACATAAGACCGCGATATGACTAGTTTGGTTGATGCAAGTTGGTATGTAGCTAGGAACAGAAACGAAATTATTTATTCATTCCTGAGAAAACACACCGAAGACTTGGTAAGCCATCATCATTGTCCCGTCGTTCCAACGCTCCATATTATCTACAGAGCTCATACAAATACTAACTCATCAGTACATAGAATATGAAATGGAACTAACTTGAAAAGAAAATCACTACAAAGGAAGAGGAATCGATCGAAGTTGCTTGTTCATGTGGACTTACCAGGATAAGGAGCCAGAAGCATGTATGTAGGTGATCACTTTGGCTTGCTCACCGGAGAACCGTGCCCCTCAGGTGACGCCTCCTATAGTACCTGGAATGGCATCGCTGAAAGAGGGAGGGGTGGTGGCCAAACTCCATGCCTTCCCACTCCAGCTTGTCCCAGCATTCCTTCTCACAGTCAACAGATGTAGGGTGGCCATCTTCACGGCGGCGACTGTCGGTGGCTGGGAGACGCCTCAGGCTCCAGCATCCTCTGATATAGATGGTCTCGAGCTTGGGAGCAAACAACTTGGCCTCACATATATGTTGCAGATTTGGGAGCTCATACAGGTACAGGCTCTTGAGGTTTGAGAATTCCAGCTTGCCTTTTTCATGCCTGGCTGCTATTTTCTCTAGGAACTCTTTCTCCACTTGGAAGACCTGCCTGAGATCACTGCAACAGTGTATGTGGAGGGTCTCCAACACCTTGGATAAGGCATTGTTTGATGCCATCGGGAGGACATATCGGAGGCTTGGGCAGTAATACAGATGAATAGCTCGCAGTTGTGCAAATGAAAATTCATTTGGATTCAAACTGCTTGGATATCTTGGTCTGCTCCAGATAGAACGGACCATCAAGAGATGAGCTGCCCCAAAGATTTCCAAGTGAGAGAAACATTCAGAATGATAGTTAGTGGCAAAGACAGTGTCCAGCTTAGGGCATCTCTCCACGCAGCAGCGCTGGAGCCCATTCATTATTTCTGTGTCAAAAGTGTGTTCAGGTGCAACACTAGTGATAGAAGAACTGTCATGAACGTGCAACGACTGGACCTCATTCATCACCTTGCATATTGCTTCCCCTGCCTGGCCAGTGGCGTCACTAATTCCCTCACCAATCTCCATGTGCAGGTCTAGTGGCGTAAATTGAGTTGAGATGCTGCTGCTGACATTGATCTTTTCTGTTATTTGTTCAAGGCTGACATCATGGTAGGTTAATGACTTTGGCAGGGACGGAGCAGCAACTAACTGTCTACGGTCCTTCTGGCAGCTTCTACTTCCGTCATCATTGCTAGTAGATGACAAGCAGAGATTCAACTTGTCCCATTGAATGGTTTCTTCCTGCATAAATAGAATAAACTCCAAGGAATGAAGGAACCTCATGTCTGCAGCGGCAACATATGCATGCAAATCCTCTTCTCCTTCGGCCTGCTGGTAGACCTTTAAAGAATCATGCGACCATGGTTTTCTGTTGGCTACCTCTCCTCCTGCTGCTCGAGTGTCAATGCACAACAACCTTAGTTTGTACATTCCTGGTTCGGGCCAAGAAATTGAGCGGAGCTGGCCACATCCCATCAAGAAGACTTGCTGAAGATTTTCCACTTCGTCCACCTCTCCAAGGTGAAGCATTTTGATTGCTGTGTGAGAGAGGTCTAGATACTCAAGATTTGGGAATGACCCATGAAGTATAAAGTCTGATAATCTTGCACAACCAGCCAAGCTGATGTAGGATATTTCAGCCTTCTTCTTGTGATCTTCTTTTGCCCGCCCTCCAACATTCAAGGAGAATGATTCAAGTAATGGAGGGAGTCCTTGAGGGCCAACATGCTCTAACCCAACACAACCATCTAGAATCAGTGTCTTGAGGCCAGTTGCACCCGAAAGGCTCGGCAAGACTTGTATGGTGTTGTTCCCAGATAGGTCAAGGAGCTCTAGATTCACCATATCCATGAATTCATCTCTTGTTGCCGTCTCCCATGGTTTTGTGGGCTTAACTACTCGGAGCTTGTGAAGGTTTGGTAGTCGTTTCCATGCAAGGTTGTTGTGCCAAATCCTCCCATTGGTTATATGAACCTCTCTAATGTTTCTAGCCACCACTTGCTCTTTTGTTTCCTGTGGAAAAGACAATGGCCAAATTGTGTGGCGTACATCTAGCACCCATAGCCTCTGGAAAATTTCCACCGCTGGTTCACCTGTTTTCTCCTCCTTCTCTAGTTGAACTTCATCTTCGCATCTATCAAGTCCAAGGAATCTTATGTTGTGGCAGCAATGGAACGGAGGTGACAAAAAGCTGAAGGTACACCTGCATAACTTCAGCACCCGGAGGTTGTCCGCTTTATGAAACTTGTCACTAGTTAATGGTACAACTAGTGGACTCGACTTGTTAGGTGCAAAGAACAGGGTTGTTGTCATTGGAGCAACCTCTTTGAAATATGAATTGGTAATAGAAATCCATTGTTTAGAGGAAATCTGCATTCTTTGCACAGACAACATAAGCTTTGTATTGGAGGAGTAATCTTCCAGTCTTATATGTTGTTGCATAGCATGAGCAACATCCCATGTCTGGTTTTCCAGTCCTCCTCCTATGATCCCATCGCAAACCCAGTAGCTGGAAGCATGGGTTGCCCAGTTGTAATCAATAATCTTCTTACCTCGATCATTCAAAGTCAAGAGGTACAAGCAACACTCTTCGGCTATTTTAGGTGTAACACTAAGGCCAAGCTTATGTGTGTACAAGGTGATTTCGCTAGCCTCTTCTGCAATGTATGCATGCCAGTTACTGTTATGATCATCAGCAGCAAAAAGAAAAAGGTCTGACTCTAATCCCTTTTCCTTAATTTCTCTGTTGAGCCGAAGTCGTCCTCTGAAGGTCCACAACACCTTAATATTGAAGATTTCAGGTTCTGGAATGCCACAACTAGCCAAGTCAACCATGTTCTCACTTCCATTGTGAAAGATAACTAAGCAACTGTACTGTACTAGGTATCGAGCTATCACTGCAGTGACATCTCTAATCTCTCCTCTTGAGCTTTGGTCTACCCCGATGAAATCATCTTCGTTATCTTCCCTATCAAAACTGGCCGCTACCCGTTGAGTGAGCTTGAGCTCGTCCACAATCACCCTTTGCAATTCTCTTTGGCTCTTCCACCTCGAGCAGTCGATATGGACGATCTTGTCGAATTTCTCCCGCAAAGATGGTGGTGGGTGCTCTGCTATGGCTCTAAGCACCGCAGAAGCACCTAGTCCATACCATCCGTCGAAGTAGATGACCCAAGGTGCAGAGATGCTTGTGTCCAGTAAGTAAGGAGATATTTGTTGTACCGCTGTCTTGATGTCGATTGCCGAAATCCTCTGCATTTTTGTTTAAGAATTAACTAGTTAATGTTACTCTCACCCCACAAACATAGTAATTACTAATTAGCACGAGCCGCACAGTACCACTTTCATTTCATCTTCTTGTTCTTTTTCTTCTTCTTCTTTTCCATCTTCTTCTAATCCTCCTCCTTCCTATGTTCGTAAAAGAAATTATTAATTAATATATCTTTAACTAATTATTGCACTGGTGATTGGAAATATTTGTGCACAAGGTTTTAAGAATGAAAAAAGATGTTCGCTATTTAGGACAGCTAATCTTAACTCCAACACTGTGCAGCATAGGGCTACCACCATTATGACATTAGGCCAAGACCAATAATAGAGCCACTTATTTAGCTATGAGTGTTATAGAAGTTAAGTTATACAATAATGATCTCTTACTATAAGAAACTCTTTTATTGTTACTTTTAACCATGCTCACCTTCTCTTTCCTAATCCTGCTCACATTCTCTTTCTTAATCCTGCTCACATTCTCTTTCCTAAGCCAATTATATATTGCACTTGCTCTTACCCGACCGCTGCTATCTATGGGCGCTGCAGCTCCCAATCTATTCCACCAAATCTAGCTTCACCATTGCAGCTTTGTCTCCACCATAATGTGGATTTGGTCCCCTCCGCACCGTTCCAGCCGACAACTAAATGCGTGACCACCATTGTGTTCCTTGATCTGAAGCTTGGAGTGAGGAGAGAGAGGGGGCAGGGGGAGGATGGGCCAGGAGAGGGTGTGAGAGATTGAGAACGACAATCATGAAGATAGGGGCTGCTTGGATTTTGTTATGGCTCGTGGGACAGTTTTTGGATGACGGTTCACATCGCCCTTGGCATGGATGATGCGATGCACTAATACTTACGAGAAGAAAATCCCCCGTGGTTCTGTCTACTTCAAACTTTATAAAGTTTAACTAGGTTTATAAATAATATCAGTAATATTTGTATCTTCAAAAAAAAATCGAAAACATGCGCTGCATGTGTTGCTTCAAGAGAAAATAGAGATGAATACAACGTTCGCTGACATTGACAGCGAGTTGCCACAGAGCATAGGGCGGGCACACAAACAATAATCACCGGCTAGAACAGTGTAGCGGTAATTCGTGCTTGAAAGTAAACAGCTTTGCGACTAAGAGTAGAAGGCTCAGCTAAGCTACGACTACGACACGAGAAGCTGCGCCAGCCCTTAGAACCCGGCCATGATCTAGAGGTCGGCTTCGATCCGGATCACGCCTAGCAGCTGCATCGTCGTCTTGGATGCACCATCGAATGTTCTTCGGTTCCGCTCCTTCCAAACCTCCCAGGAGACGAGCAGCAGAAGTGAGTCAAAGCTACGACGAAGGCAATTTGGCACCTATCCGCGTGCCTATATCCACCAATGGAGGAGGGAGGAGTTGTTGCTAGGGCGCAGGTATTGGAGCCCAACCAACTTGAGTAACCGGAACCAGGTCACCTAGGTGAAGGCACAAGACGACAGGAGATGGTCAAAGGTCTCGTCGTCCATGTCGTAGAGGGCGCACTCGGCCATTGGCTGCAGTCCGTGGTGCACCCTGCATACAGCTGTCCAAATTCTCCCATGCAAGGCCAACCGGAAGAAGAATTTCACCTTTGGCGGCGCCGATGCACGCCATAGCTCCTCAGCACCAAGCAGAGGTATGGCACCGATGAAGAAGGCATGGTAGGCTAAGGAGCTGGAGTATTCTCCTCCCATGGTCCACCTCCAGATGATCTTGTCTAAGTTGGCCTGGCTAAGCTGCACGTCGTCAAGCATTTCCCAAAGCCGCATATACTCAACAAGGACCTTAGCGGTGTGTGCTCCAGTGAGTGCGTCGAGCATAGAGCTTTGTTAGCTAAACTTAGAAGCACAATGTAATCTTTGTTTCCTAGTCTGTTTAGAGTCCTGCATCAGTTAGATAGAAGGAGATCATGATCGGTGGCGTGCTAGATCATGAATCAACCTGAGTCGAGTCATATTAGGAACGTCATGTCATCTATTGCGCATGCGGTGTGCGTCGTAGGGAAACGATGTCACGCACGATAGATGATGTGGCGTGCGGGATTGCTTGGAGATCAAAGCCAAGCATGTATCTGCATATATATAAATAGAGCATGAATAAAGATCTAAAAGGCTACGACATTAGGCAGCACCAAAACCCTATTTTGTCTCGTGTTGTTCTTCCTTCTACAGTAACTCGCCGCGGTCACCACCACGATCCCGTCGCTAAGTTCGTAGGTGAGCAGAGCATCGTCTGCCCCAACAACTGGTATCGGAGCCATTGGAGGTGTTCTTGGTGGTGTGGAGGAGTAGAGGAAGAACGGTGAGCCAATTCATCGCTGACGAGAAGAGGGAGGCAGCCGGAGTCGACACAAGATGAGTTCGTTGCTGTCAATATCTGGCGAAAAGGAGAAAGACACCATGGAGCGCGCGTTCAACCAGGCTGCAGGCAATCTTGTCTGGCCTATGTTGACTCACACAAATTATCAAGATTGGGCGTCCCGTGTGCAGTGCAATCTAGAGGGGATGTTCCTCTGGGATGCCATTGAAGATGAGAAGGTCGAGCGCCGTCGGGATAGGCTTGCTCTTGGAGCTATGCTTCGAGGAGTTCCTAGTGAGATGCATTATATGCTCTTGAAGAAGAAGACAGTTAAGGAGGCTTGGGAATCTCTAAAGACAATGCGCCTTGGCACAGATTGAGTAAAAGAGGTCAATGCCCAGAAGCTGCTTTCTGAGTTCGAGCAGATCGCCTTCAAGTCTGGTGAAACAATTCATGACTTCGCCATCAGGATACAGAAGATCGCCACTGATTTGGAGGGGTTGAGAGAGAAGATCGATGATCAACATGTCGTGAAGAAATTCCTCCATGTGGTGCCGGCACGCTACAATCAGGTAGCGGTCACCATTGAGATGTTCTGTAATCTGAAAACGCTCATGATCGAGGAGCTAGTTGGCCAGCTTAGAGTGGCCGAAGATCGATTTGAGCCCTCAACAAAGCAGGTCACAGAGAAGACTGTGAAGCTTCTCTTGACTAAAGAAGAATGGATGGCGAGGAACAAAAGTCGAACGGTGCAGGAGTCGTCTTCGACGTCAAGTCCGAAAGGCGGTGGCACACGCTATGTCCGAAAGGACAAGCCCGGAGCGCGTGGCGGCGGTGATGCACGCGACACCGGGGTGAAGCTCACTTCAATAGGAACTCCGAGAAGAAGAGGAAGATGCAATATGTGCAAGATCTATGGGCACTATGCCAAAGAATGCAAGACGAAACTGAAGGAGGACAAGCAGGAAGTCGTTCATCATACGACGGGCGACCTTGAGACTGGAGCGCTCCTGGTGGCGCAGGTATGCACGGTCATGCGAACTCCATCCTCAGGTGTGCAGGGAGTGTTCCTGAACCAGGAATGGGTATTCCCAGCTGAATACCATGATGGCACGTGGATTTTGGACACTAACGCCACAAACCACATGACAGGCTGTCGAGAGGCATTGGCGAGCCTAGACGAGTCTATGCACGGCGCGGTGCGTTTTGGAGATGGGTCCACGGTTGAGATCCAAGGCATCGGTCCGGTGGCCATTGCTGGGAGGAGCGGGGAACACCGAGTACTAACGCAGGTATATTTCATACCATCTCTGAAATGCAACATAATGAATCTTGGGCAGCTTGAGCAGGCAGGGTGCCGAGTTGAGATCGAGAACGGCATACTGGAGGTGTTTGAACGCCAACAGGCTGCAAATCGGCAGCATGCTGTGTTAAATCCGGGCGGCAAGAAGGAATCAGCTTTATGTGTTAAAGGCGAAGTTAGCATCTCCTGTCTGTCTGTTATCTAAACTTGATGAGGCTGCATGGCTCTGGCATGCTAGATATGGACATCTAAATTTCAGATCACTGCATGATCTCAGGTACAAGGATATGGTGGAAGGCTTGCCTCGGATCCACAGGGTAGAGCATGTTTGTGATGGCTGCGCCCTTAGGAAGCAACACCAAGCACCGTTCCCTCGTGCTACTGCATATAAAACTCAGAAGGGACTTGAACTTGTCCATGTGGACAGATTTCTCCACCTACACTAGGAGTCAGATCATACTTTCTACTGGTGGTTGACGAGTTTAGCCGCTATATGTGGCTTGAGCTGCTGAAAACCAAAGATGAGGCGTTTGTGATGTTCAAAAAGATCAAAGTGGCTGCAGAGCTTGAATCAGGGTGTCAGCTGAAGGCATTCAGGACTGATTGTGGAGGAGAGTTCAATTCAGGCATCTTCGTGACTTTTTGCAGAGAAAATGGGATCAAGCATAATACCACCACACCATATTCGCCACAACAGAATGGTGTGGTGGAGCATCGTAATCAGAGTGTTGTTGAGAAGGTGCGGTGCTTATTAAAGTCCATGAACATCCCTAGGAAATTCTGGGGTGAGGCTGTTCAAATAGATGTGTACTTGCTGAATAGAGCTCCCACGAAGAGTCTGGACGACAAAACGCCCTTTGAAGCATGGTTTGGCAGGAGACCTGGAGTCAAGCACTTGCGTGTGTTTGGTTGCATAGCTTATGCAAAGAAACTTCGGCCGAGTCTGACAAAGCTAGCTGACAGAGCAATTCCAGGAATATTTCTAGGATATGAGATTGGAGCTAAAGGATACAAAATCTATGATCCTACCAAAGATCGGTTGATGGTATCGAGGGATGTAGTGTTTGATGAAAGGAAGGCATGGAATTGGGGGGAGAGAGATGATGGTGCTGGAAAAGGAAGCGACCAAGCAGCAGTGCCCTATACGTTTGACATACAGTGTGACGATATTGTTCCTGGTCCGACAATAAACCTTGAACCTGAACCCGTATCGTCTACTGATCTGGCTGGCCCAGGTGGCAATCCGGCTTCTCCAGCATCATCAATTCCATCCCATGGAGGCCTAGGTGACGTAGAAACACCACCTCACACACCGGTCTCGGCAACTACAGGATCATCAGGGACTGGGTATCCATTTCAGTGGGCGACACCTCCAACAAATGGGTCTATGGTCCGACAATATACCTTGAACCTGAACCCGTATTGTCTACTGATCTGGCTGGCATAGGCGGCAATCCAACTTCTGTAGCATCATCAATTCCATCCCATGGAGGCCTGGGTGACGTAGAAACACCACCTCACACACCGGTCTCGGCAACTACAGGATCATCAGGGACTGGGTACCCAGTTCAGTGGGCGACACCTCCAACAAATGGGTCTGCAGACTCTGAAGGCGTACCATTATGGTATAGGACCGTGGCTGATCTGCTTGATTCGACCGATGAGGTCACCAATCTAGAGTACAGCAGGCTGTGTCTGGTTGCTGCAGAAGAACCGAGTTCAGTTGAAGAAGCATTGGCTGAGGAATGTTGGAGGGAAGCAATGAAAACTGAAATGAAGGCCATCGAGGACAACAGAACCTAGGTTGTCAGTGATTTGCCAAAAGGGCAGAAACCGATAGGCCTCAAATGGGTTTTCAAGTTGAAAAAGGACCCAAATGGCAAAGTGATAAAACACAAAGCAAGGCTAGTGGCCAAAGGCTATGCTCAAGTGCAGGGTGTGGACTTCGAGGAGGTATTTGCCCCTGTTGCTAGGATCGAAACAGTGAGGGTTTTGTTGGCTTTAGTAGCACAAGGAGGCTGGGAAGTGTATCATATGGATGTTAAATCAGCTTTTCTCAATGGGGATTTATCTGAAACTGTGTATGTAAAACAACCTTCAGGTTTCATTGTTGGCAAGGGAGATAAGGTCTTGAAGCTGAAAAAGGCACTCTATGACTTGAGATAGGCACCAAGGGCCTGGAATTCCAAATTGGATAAAGAATTGATTGCTTTGGGTTTTGTTAGGAGTAAGATGGAGCATGCTGTGTATAGAAGAGGCAACAAGAACTCTTTCCTTTTGGTGGTGGTATATGTTGATGATCTAGTCATCTCTGGTCCAAATGTAAGTGACATTAACCAGTTCAAGATGGAGATGAAGAAGAAATTCAGCATGAGTGATTTGGGTCTCTTGAGCTATTACTTGGGAATAGAAGTAAGACAAGGGACCGAGGGAATTACGTTGAGTCAGTCGGCATATGCAAAGAAAATCTTGGAGTCTACAGGGATGTTGAATTGCAACACTGCTGCAACTTCGATGGAAGCCAGGCTCAAACTCAGCAAAAGGTTGGAGGATGAAGTTGTCAGACCTACAGCATATAGGAGCATCATTGGAAGTCTAAGGTATCTTGTAAATACCAGGCCAGACTTAGCTTACTCAGTTGGTGTAGTGAGCAGATTTATGGAAGCTCCAAGTCAAGCACATTGGGGTGCTGTGAAACAAATATTAAGATACCTAAAAGGAACTGTGGATTATGGCTGCAAATATGACAGGGACACAGAACTGAAACTCTTCTTGCTTGGGTACAGTGACAGTGACTTTGGTGGAGATATTGATTACAGGAAGAGTACATCTAGGGTTGTTTATTTCCTCAGAAACAATCTTGTCACTTGGGCGTCGCAAAAACAGAAAATTGTGGCGCTATCATCTTGTGAAGCTGAATATGTGGCAGCATCTGCAGCAGCGTGTCAGGGAGTCTGGCTAAGTCGACTGATTGGAGATCTATTGGAAACAAAAGAAGCGCGGGTGAAGCTGCTCATGGACAATAAATCGGCAATAGCTCTTAGTAAGAATCTTGTACACCACGATCGTAGCAAGCACATTGACACCAAGTTTCATTTCATTCGTGAGTGTATAGAAGAGGGCAAGGTGGAGGTGGATCATATTGGCACTACAGATCAGTTGGCCGATATCTTCACGAAGGCGTTAGGGCGGGCCAGATGTCTAGATTTGAGGAAAGCTCTTAGCGTGAATCAGGTGCATCAAGTTTAGGGGGAGAATTGTTAGCTAAACTTAGAAGCACAATGTAATCTTTGTTTCCTAGTCTGTTTAGATTCCTACATCAGTTAGATAGAAGGAGATCGTGATCGGTGGCGTGCTAGATCATGAATCAACCTGAGTCGAGTCATATTAGGAACGTCATGTCATCTATTGCGCACGCGGCGTGCGTAGTAGGGAAACGATGTCGCGCACGATAGATGATGTGGTGTGGGGATTGCTTGGAGATCAAAGCCAAGCATGTATCTACATATTTATAAATAGAGCATGAATAAAGATCTAAAAGGTTGCGACATTAGGCAGCACCAAAACCCTATTTTGTCTCGTGTTGTTCTTCCTTCTACAGTAACTCGCCGCGGTCACCACCGCGATCCCGTCACTACGTTTGTAGGTGAGCAGAGCATCGTCTGCCCCAACAAGCGTCCTCTCCGGTGGCACCCGATGGCATGGAAGAGGTTCGGTGCGAACCTACAGATGGCTCAATCAGGCAACCAGGCGTCAGTCCAGAACCGCGCCAAGGCGCCATCGCCGATCTAGATCCTAACAGAGGCACGGAACATTGCCTTGACCACGCGTTCTGGCCTGCTCGCAACTGTGCCCACGGAGCGTCATCCGAGGTTCTCCGGCTCCACTCCCAGTGCAGACGGAGTGCAAATCTGAGGACCCTGAGATTTGGTAGATCCAACCTGCCAAGGTTACAAGGGTGGCAAACCGTCAGCCAGGCGACCCGGCACTTGCCAGCAGCGACCCTTGCCACTGGTCTGGCATAGCCCTCTGTGCATAGCCTTTTGCCACCATTCTGGCTTTGTGCCTAATTATCTGTCCTACTGCATCTTTCTTAACTTTGAACACCCACTTCACCCTAATTGCCTTAGCACCCTTGGGTAGCTCTGTCAGAGACCAAGTGTTGTTCTCCTTGATTGCCTTCAGCTCAGCCTGCATAGCATCCTTCCAACAGGCCTGTTCTAGACCTTCATCTGTGCTGACAGGCTCATCAGTACCCAACAGACATGTGCCACTGTACTCATAATTCTCCATAATTCTCCACCTCATCAGCGTGGTCAAACAAGTCATTCAGAGTCCTGTACCTGAGTGGAACACCTTCTGAATCGACCGACTGCCCCTGTGGTGGTGTTGCCCACTGGTGAAAAGGTTGAGTTGCTTATGGATCTAGTGTATGAACACCAGCTGATCCCTGAGAACTCCCTTGTGGTGTTTGAGGCAAGTTTGGAACCACTGGACTACACCCAGGAGTGTCAGGGGCTTGTTCTGTTGCATCTGCTCCTATTGTCGGATCTGTAACAGATAGGGAACTCAACAGCAAACTGATCACGCTGATTGTTTTCAGACAAATTTGTCCAATCCCAAGCTTGATCTTCTTCAAAAATCACATCCCTCCTAACATGCAGTTCCTTTGACACAGATTCTAGCAGTCTGTATCCTTTTGTCCCTTCCTCATAGCCAATAAACACCATCCTTTGAGATCTGTCAGACAGCTTGTGAACGTCAGGTCCTATTTTCTTCACATGACCAATGCACCCAAAGATCTTCATGTGCTTCACACTAGGCTTTTTGCCATACCAGGCCTCATATGGTGTAACACCATTTAGGCCTTTTGTACGTGATCTGTTAAGCACATAAACTGCAGTTGCTACTGCTTCTCCCAAAGACAGTGAAAGAGCATCTAGGCCCCTAGTGATTTCGGTGATTAATGACAATATTGATTACTATGACTAACGTGTGTTTTGCAGAGGCAAAGTCATTAGTGAGGTCATGGTAATAGGTACTCGATGGACAGGGACGTACATGCCTACTTAATAGTGGAAATCGTTTCGGTTTTCAA